>ERZ889078.2192-NODE-2192-length-14168-cov-17.983349_pt1 | contig 14168 bp, 17 predicted proteins | sample MGYA00521266_ERZ889078 | MGnify/ENA primary metagenome ERZ889078 (study PRJEB32303, sample SAMEA104408618) | aquatic metagenome | biome: Brackish water; feature: Pelagic; material: water | place: Baltic Sea | collected 2014-06-16T06:34:00 | depth 76,534 m ...
ACACGCAAGTACAAAATGTCACAAATTCGTGCTTTTTTCGAAAATAAACGAATTACTCTTAGAAAGGTTGTTTTTGAGTACAGTTTTTGGTGAGGTCTGTGGATGAGCCCCTCCTTCAAGTGGCGACGCTGATTCGCCCCTAACCCAGCGCACGACTATGGTTTTTAAGAAGGTTCCGCTATTCGCGCGAAGCGCAAATACGGCTAAAAGCCTAACGCAAAATAAACTCTAAAAGCCACGGTGACTTGACCTGCCTGGCCGGTTCGGTCCCTATTAGGGGGCAAGGTCAACAAAAATAGGTAAGAATCACATATGCAAGATTATGAAAAGCCTCAAGGCGCAGGGATGGCTGGAGAAAATGCACCAGTGCAACGGTCTGTTTTATCTCAGGATATCAAAATCAAGGGTGACCTGATCAGCAAGGGCCATGTCGAAGTTCATGGTTTGTTAGAAGGTAAGATTAACGCCGAAAAGATCACCGTTACTAAGACTGGTGTAATCAAAGGCAATCTGAAAGCCGAAGCAATTGAAATCATAGGCACGGTTGATGGTAAAATCACTTGCATGTCATTGACGCTGCGCTCTAGCGCCGTAGTGCAGGCGGACACGGAATATGCCGATTTGCGTATTGAAGCAGGCGCAAAGCTTGACGGTAACTTCTCAAAACCAAAAACCTTAGCCGCCCCGAAGGCCACTAAGTCCTAAGGCTATGGCTTACGCGGCAAAGCATAGGTCAGACTAGCCCGTGCAACGGGCAGGTCACTTCCCTTTGATGATATGACCACATCTCCAACTGCAAGGTTTTTTCCAAGTTTCAACAAACGGGTACGCGCCAACAAATCAACGCCCCCTGCGGGTTTACGCATAAAATCAATTGAAGCACTGGTCGTCACCGCCAAAGGCACGATGCCAATATGCGCCAATATCCCCAAATACATCGCCACATCGGCCAACGTGAAAAGCGCAGGGCCTGAAATTGTGCCCCCTGGGCGCAAGTGCGACCCCGACACTGACATGCGCGCCAAAAGCCAATCGTCTTGCAACTCAATCACACGTATGCTTGCGGCCAGATTGTGGATTTCGGCCTCTAAAAAGGCGTTGAGGTCATGGGTGGTGAGTATAGGGGTCATTCAGGCCTCATGGTTAGAAGGTGACACTACAGGGACAGGCCGCGGCGATAGCCAGCGCTGGCAAGCCCAAGGGAGATCATCACTATTACTGCACTAAGTGCAAGCACCCCTACCCCGCCCCACAGGTGAAAAACCAAAGCGGCACAAAGCGTCGACAGCGCCGACGCAATTTGCGTGGGCACCGACAATAGCCCCGCAATGGCCCCGTAATTGTCGCGCCCTAAGGTTTCGGCCACCAAAGTGGGGCGCAAGATAGTTACAACCCCCATTGAGGCACCCTGCATGACCGCAAATCCAATTGCGCTGTAGGGAAAGGCGGGGGATAGGGCCAAAAAAATTAACCCAATAAAGCCATAGGCTAAAGTAAATATCATCGCGCGTGCGGTGTTCACGCCTGTTTCAAACCGCATCAAAACCGCGCGGCCAGCCACTTGGGCAGGCCCAATGGTGGTGGCCGCCAAAACGGCCAGCGCTGGAACTAGCCCAAAATCATCAAGAACAACCAGCAAAAAGCCAATCAACATCCAATGATTAAGATTAATCAAAGAAAAGAGCGCCGCCAAATGCCAAAACCGCCTATCACGCAAGGTTTGCCAAGCCGCTTTGGGAGATTGGCTTTGGCGCGGTGAGGTTAGTGGTAAATGGCGTACAACCCATAGATAAAGCGGAGCAATCACAAAAAGCGCTATCAGGGCTGCCAACACCACGGCCGTGCGCCAGCCATAAGCATGGCTCAGGGCTGCGCCCGCCGGAAATGACAGGGTCGAGGCAAGCCCAGCCACCAAAGTGATTTTGGTAATAGCACGGCGCGCGCCCTGATCGAAATAGCGAATAGCCACCGCAAAGCCCGCCTCATAGGTGCAGGCGCTCATTGCTAAGCCAAGTCCTGCAAAGGCCACGAAATAAGCCCAAGGCGCGGTCATCGACGCCAATAACAGCAGCGAAAACCCTCCGATAAGCGCGCCGATCGGCATCAAGCGGCCGCTATGGCCCAGATCAATGCCCCGCCCCACAAAGATCGAGGCCCCCGCCGCGACCAAGATCGACAGTGTCGGCCCCGCAGCAAACAGGCTATTACCCCATGCCAAATCTTCTTGCCAAGCGACTAGCAGGGCGGCGAACACATAAAAGAAGCAGGCATAAGACAAAAGCTGCGCGCTAGCCAAAAGCCATATTACCCCCCCGTGACCTGGCACTTTATGATCTCTCAAAGCCGATATATCGCACCAAATTTGGTTTCGAGATAGATGAGCAGTGGCTCAGGGCATGGGCTGAATCCGCAGGCTTTGCTGATCAGCACATTTGGATTATGCGTCTTGCCATGGCGCTGGATATTGGTGTGCAACCATTCGGTTGCGGGCGCCGCATGGCCTTTTGCCAAGCCGGCTTCAAGGTCGGGCACCTCTTTGATAAGTGCCTCGTAAAGGCAGCCAGCAAAAAGATTGCCCAAACTATAGGTTGGAAAATAGCCAAAAAGGCCCGCCGACCAATGCACATCTTGCAACATCCCATGCGCGGGAAAGTCAATCGCAAAGCCAAAATCTGCTAAAAATCGGTCGTTCCACGCGGCTTCAAGATCAGTGACCGCCAGATCGCCCTTGATCAACGCACGCTCAAGGTCAAAGCGGAGCATGACATGAAGATTATATTGCACCTCATCTGCTTCGGTGCGGATGTAGCCCTGTTTGACTCTATTAACCGCCCCATAAAAAGCGTCAGCGTCGGCCATACCAAAATCACCGAAATGCACGGTCATCTGCTCAAAAAGCCATCCAGTAAACGCACGAGAGCGGCCAAGCTGATTCTCATAAATGCGGCTTTGACTTTCATGCACCCCCATCGAAACGCCCTGTCCAAGTGGGGTCAGCGCGAAGGCGGGGCTTATATTTTGCTCATAACAGGCGTGGCCCACTTCATGTATCGTTGAGTAAAAGCAATTAAACGGATCAACTTCATCAACGCGTGTAGTGATGCGCACATCCGCCCCCGAACCAGACGAGAACGGATGCACAGCAAGATCAAGCCTACCTTTGCTCCAGTCATAGCCAAAGGCACTGGCCAATTTATGGGCGATGGCCATTTGCCCTTGCGATGAAAACGACCCAGACAGGGCTACAGGTTGATGTTTGGCCGCCAAGATAGCAGCACGGAGCGCCACAAGGCGTGGGCGCATCGTATCAAACATCGCCCCAAGTGACGCGCTTGAGGCGTCAGGCTCATAATCATCGATCAAGGCATCATAAAGATCACCGCCCTTAGCTAGTGCCGTCGCCTCTTGCTGGCGCAGGCCGATGACTTCGGCCAAAACAGGCAGGAATGCGGTCACATCATTATCTGCACGCGCACGCGCCCATTGCCCTTGCGCCACCGAGGTCACCCGCGCCAAAGCCTTTGCCAGATCGGCTGGGATCAGACTTGCGCGATCAAAGCTCCGTTTAATATGAAAAAGCTGGGCCTTTTCAATGTCATCTTTGGGGCTGGCTGCGGCCAACAAGTCGCTTAGGTGCGGATCGCTGCGCCGCGCGTGCAACACGCCTTCGAGGGCCGACATTTCTTCGCTGCGTTGATCGGCGGCGGCCTTTGGCATCATGGTTTCTTGATCCCAACCCAAACGGCCAGCAACCTCACCCAAAGCCTCAGTTTCGCGCTGAAAGGCCATTAATTGATCATAGGCGCTCATGCCGTTCCCTTTCTAATCGAGCCTGCAAGCGGATAAAGCGCCAAATGGCGGGCGCGCAAAATCACCACCCAAAGCACTACTGCTCCCACCTGATGGGTCAGTGCAATATGCACGCCCGCAGCCAAAAGTGCCGTGTAAATTCCAAGGGTCATTTGCACAAAAACCATAGCTATCATCGCACTAAAAGCGCGCCTCGTTGCCAGATGGGGCGAGCGACGGGCGGTTAACCAAACGAAAAATGCAAAAACCAATAGCAAGTAGCCAGACAAGCGGTGAATAAATTGTACCAAGCCCGCATTTTCAAAAAAAGCGGCCCAAAGTGGACGGCCGGCCACATAAAAGGCGTCGGCTGGGAAAAACTGCCCATTCATCAAAGGCCAAGTGGGAAAGCCACGTCCCGCATCGATCCCGGCCACCAAGGCCCCAAGCAACACTTGCAACAAAGCCAAATGCGTTAAACCCGTGCTCAAACCGTAAAGCTTTCCCTCACGGGCGCGCCGCGCCACCAAAAGCGCTGCTGCGGGCCGTGACAGTTGCAAAATAAACCATGTAGAAAAGCCCAAAATTACAAAAGCCATACCTAGATGCGTGGCCAAACGATAAGAAGCCACATCTACCATAGCGCCTTTAAGCCCGGATGAGACCATCCACCAACCAATCACGCCTTGCGTAGCCCCTAAGGCCCCTAAAAACCAAAAACGCCCAGCCCAATTGGGGGGAACCCGCCCTGCGAGCCAAAGGGCCAAAAATCCAATAGCCCAAACCAAGCCCACAACACGGCCCAATTGACGGTGCCCCCATTCCCACCAATAGATTTTTTGAAAGGACGCCATATCCATACCCGTGTTTTGCAGTTGATATTCGGGGCTGGCTTGATATTTGGCAAACTCTTGCGCCCAATGCGCGTCACTTAAGGGCGGTAATGCCCCAGTGACGGGGCGCCACTCAGTGATGGACAGGCCCGAATCTGTCAAACGTGTGAGCCCGCCAACAAACACCATCGCCACCACCAAAAAAAAGATCGTCGCAAGCCAAATTCGCGCGGCTTGATGCAGGTTATTTTGCTCGCCACTTATTGCTTTTTCATATTTTGGGTTTGGCGCTGCTGGGGCTGTTGGGGCTGAAATCTCTTCAAAAAGGGGACGTTTTGGGGGCATGATATGACTTTCCGCAGATGATCCAAGGCCACGATAGGCTATCTTGGGGCAAGATTAAGCCGCAGGGCGCATGCCTTCAAGAGGACAAAGACGCATGCGACCATTTGCACTAAGATTTCGGGGCTCCCGGTGCGGGGGCCTGGTGTTGCTCATCTGCGCCAAAGGAGCGAAATATCTGGCGTAACATCCCGTGTAGCGTTTGCACATCAGCGCGTGTAAGCGGCAAACGTCCCCACATATTGCGCAAATTTGTTTTCATTCCTGGCACTTTTTCGGCAGGGCGGAAAAAACCCGCTTCGGTCAAACGTTGTTCAAAATGATCGCCGAGCTTTTCAATCTCCACACGGGTTGCAAATTCGGTTCGGGCCATTGCCATGACTTCAGGCGGGGTTTTGCTGGTTTGTCGGCCCCATTCATAACCGATCAACAGCACACACTGAGCCAAATTCAGACTTGGAAAGTCGGCGTTCACGGGCACAGATATGATCGCATTGGCCTGTACTACATCATCATTTTCAAGCCCTGCACGTTCGGGTCCAAAAAGGATACCAACCTTTTTACCCTGCGTAGAAAAAGCACGCGCAAGTTCCATGGCGCGTTCAGGCGTCATAATGGGTTTGGTCAATTCACGCCCACGTGCCGTTGTGGCAAAAACATAATCGCAATCGCCGATCGCGGCCTGCACATCAAGAAACGGTCCTGCAAAATCCAAAAGCCGCCCCGCCCCCGATGCCATGGCAACCGCCTTCGGATTGGGCCAGCCGTCGCGAGGCGCAACAACACGCAGATTTTCAAGTCCGAAATTTAACATCGCCCGTGCCGCCGCGCCAATATTTTCGCCCATTTGCGGTCGCACAAGTATAATAGCAGGGGGGATCATGGCACACCTTTTATCATTTGGGAGCTTTTACGCGGCAATCTAACGTGACGCAAGCCGCCGCCCCAAAGCCTCAAACAATCGCTCTTGATCACCCCATAGCCAAAGCGCACAACATGGGGTAAGGACATAAAAAAGCCAAAGGACCATCATGTCAGACCAAGATCATCCGCAAATCTATTTAATTACCCCCCCAAACTTCGAGCTAGACATTTACCCCGATCTCTTGGCGAGAGTGCTTGACGGGCATGAAATCGCCTGCGTGCGTATGGCTTTGGCCAGCAAGGACCAAGATCACGTCAGCCGCGCTGCCGATGCTTTGCGCGACATCACCCTTGCGCGCGATGTAGCTTTGGTCATTGAAGACCATGTTATGTTGGTTGAGCGCCTAGGTCTGGATGGGGTGCATCTTTCAGACGGGGCGCGCAATTTACGCAAAGTGCGCAAAGATCTGGGCGATGATGCTATCATTGGTGCCTACTGTGGTACCACGCGCCATGACGGGATCAATGCCGCCGAAGCGGGGGCCGATTATGTGGCCTTTGGCCCGATCGGCGACACGCCCCTTGGCCAAGGTGAGCGCGCAGGTTTTGAACTGTTTGACTGGTGGCTTGAGATGATCGAGCTGCCCATTGTAGCCGAAGGGGCTTTGAACCTTGGGCTTGTCGCACAATTTGGCCCGATGGTTGATTTCCTAGGGATCGGCGATGAAATTTGGAGGCAAGACGATCCTCTTGCGGCCCTAAAAACACTCCTTGCGCCGATTTCCTAGGACATAGGAACGGCGGTGAACCCTGCAAGTACTTTGGCATGGCACGCCTGTGCCAAAGCCTTACGATTCGGGAAATCGCGCGCCATTAAGGGCGCGTGATACGTCACATAAACATCACCGTGCTGAGGCGTGGTTAAGATGCGCCAAAAATGCCCTGCAAACCCCATATCCCCCCACCATCCGTAAAGCCGCGCGTCATACCCCTGTGCGGGCTGATAGCGCAGGCTTATGGGCTGGATCGCTGCATTCTTAATATTATCTGTTAATAACGCCTCGAAAAGCGTTGATTTAAAGGGTAAGATGCGAACCCCATCACTGCTAGTTCCTTCAGGAAAAAAGGTCAGATGATGGCCCAAAGACAGGCGTTTTTTAAAAAACGCTTGTTGGGCCTTGGCATGCTGCTTTTTTCGATTGATGAACAAAGTGCCAGTCACACGCGCCAAAAGCCCGATCCCTGGCCAGCCTGCCACCTCAGATTTGGCGACGAAATAGCTGCGTGCGGCGGCGTTCAGCACGAAAATATCCATCCAAGAGATATGATTGCTGACCGAGGCCACAGGCTGAAAACGCCGGCCAAAATAGGGCTGCCCATAGAGATGCAAGCGCAGCCCAAAAATTTGTAAAGCCCCTAAACAGACGAATTGGGTGATTAAGGGTGTCCAAGGGCGGCGTGCGCCAAAAAGCGGCAACTCAAGCAAACGCAGGAGCACCATCAGCGCCACCCCCCCATAGATCAAAAGCACTAAAGCCAAAAACCGCACCAGCCCCAAGATAAAATGAAGCGGATGAAACCGTGTGGGTGCCGGCCTTTGTGAAAGCCAATCATCCATCTTGAGCCCCCGCGTTGCGCGCATAAAGGGTGCGCTGGCGTTCTGTCATAAGGCCCGCATCCAAAACCAACAAAACATCAACCGAGTTAAACCGATGATCAATATAGGCCCCGTCTCCAACATAGCCGCCCAAACGCAAATAGGCTTTTATCAAAGCGGGCGTGCCCAGCATCGCAGCTTTGCGGTCAAGCTTATCTTTAGCAATCACATTCATCTCAGCACGGGTGTGGCCGATGGCGCGGGCAAACAACGCAGGCGGGGCTAAGTGATTATGATAAAGATAAGAGAAGGGCTGATCAAGCGCCTTTAGGTTGGTGCCAAAGAATGATGCAGCACCAAACAGCACATCAATCTTCTGCGCAATCACATAATCGGCAAGCCCCGCCCAAAGGCGCAACATGGCAAAACCGCCACGATAAGGGGCCGCCACGCAAGAGCGCCCCAACTCAAGCAACCTGCGCCCCGACGCTTTAAGTGCCGTTAGGTCAAACTCATCTTCGCAATAGTAGCGCCCAATCGCCGATGCTTTTTCGGGGGACAAAAGACGATAGACCCCAACCACATGATCGCCCGCATTGGGGTCTTTGCGGGTATCTATCAGCAAAAGATGGTCAAAGTATGGATCGAACGCGTCAATCTCAAGTTCTTTTTGATGGTCAACCAAGGGTCCGTCTGCGCCCAACTCTTTCACAAAGACAATATAGCGCAAATGTTGCGCGGCGCTTAGATCTTGGGCATCTTTGGCAAGGCGCAAGATCAGATGGGATTCGTCAGATGTCATAGGCCCCAATACTCCTGTGGCGCTCGCCTAACGCATAAAGAAATCCACCCAAAATGCAACCAAATATGGGTTTTTGACAGAGGCCAGTACTTCAATTGCAACTTAAGATTGTAGATTGCAAGCGGCAATATTATGTCAAATAGACCAATTCCAAGGCAACATGACGGGCGTCGATCACGACTTTACCCATATGTTCAAAATTTACGGTTATGCGCTGCGCGATTTTCGACTGCACCTGCCCCAGGCCCCAATCTGGCTGGGTCGGATGGCGCACGAACATACCAGGCTCTAAAATAGAGTTCATATTAGCCCCTTGAAGGAGGTGTCATGTTTTTCAACAACCTATCTGCGTTAGTAGGATCACGGATTTGCCATGATTTGATTTGCCCGATCCACGCGATTGGCAATGGGATTGAGCTTTTGATTATGGAGGGCCACCCTCAAAGTCCCGAGATCTCTCTTATCTCAAAAAGCGTGACCAATGCAAATACGCACATTCAGTTTTTTAGTGTGGCCTTTGAGGCAACGGGACAAGATCAGCGCATCGTTCAGTCCGAGGTGTTGGCAATATTAGCCGACCCGAGACTTGGTGGGTGGTTCAATATCGCTTGGCACAGCCGCAAAACCTTAACCACCTCGATGTGCAATCGGCTTTTTTGCTGCTGGGGCGCTTGGAAAGCGCCCTGCCCTTTGGCGGCCGTATTGCGACCCAATTGAATGACAAAGGTTGGTACATCACGGGCCAAAGCAAAAAGCTGCGCTTTGACGCGCTAAATCAGGGTTTTTTGGAGTACGAGCCCCTTCCCCAAATAACGGCCACCAAAGTGCATTTCGCCTTGGCGCGCCAAAATATCGATCAGATTTCCCGCTCACACAGATGATGGTGCGCCTTAACCTCTGACGGTGCCATTGCCCGTGACCAGATATTTAAAGCTGGTCAACTGCTCAACGCCGACGGGGCCACGTGCGTGCAATTTACCTGTGGCAATACCAATTTCACTGCCCATGCCAAATTCGCCCCCATCGGCAAACTGGGTCGAAGCGTTGCGCAACAAAATTGCCGAATCCAAGCGCTGGAAAAACCGGTCAGCGGTCGCATCATCTTCGGTTAAAATCGCTTCTGTGTGCTGTGAGCCGTACTTGCGAATATGGCTGATAGCCGCATCCACGCCGTTCACTATTTTGGCCGCTATGATCATGTCTAAAAACTCATACCCAAAGTCGCTTTCTTCAGCAGGCTTTGTGCCCTCAACTCCCAAAAGTGGGCCTAATGCGCGAACTTCCACGCCGGCTCTAAGCAAATCTTCGATCAAAATACTGCCGTGCTTATCGAAAAATCCTTGATCAATCAGCAAACATTCCGCGGCACCACAAATGCCCGTGCGCCGTGTTTTGGCGTTCACGACCACGGCTCGTGCCTTTTCAAGATCGGCGGCCGCATCAACATAAACGTGGCAAATCCCCTCTAAATGCGCAAAAATGGGTACGCGTGCTTCTTTTTGCACCAAGGCGACCAGACCTTTGCCGCCGCGCGGGATGATCACATCCACATAGTCGGTGGCACGCACCAATTCTGTGACCATCGCACGGTCGCGGGTAGGAATAAGCTGCACTGCATCCAGCGGCAGACCCGCATCTTTCAGCCCTTGCACAATCATACTGTGCAGCAAGGTTGAGCTGTGAAAACTTTCTGAACCGCCACGCAAAATCACCGCATTGCCGGACTTAAGGCAAAGTGCCGCTGCGTCAGCGGTGACATTGGGGCGACTTTCATAAATCACACCGATCACGCCCAAAGGCGTGCGCACCCGTTTGATATGCAGGCCCGTGGCCATGTCCCACTCGGCAATCACTGCGCCAACGGGGTCAGGCTGGGCCGCAACGGCGCGTAGACCGTCAGAAATGGCGCGAATGCGGTCATGTGTTAAAATTAAACGATCCATCATCGCCGCCGAGATGCCTTTTTCTTCCGCGTAGACCTGATCTTCGGCATTGGCAATCAAAAGAGCATCCAACCCCGCCCAAACCGCTTCGGCGGCTGAGATCAGGGCTGCGTGTTTGCGCTCGGCGCTAGCATAGGCCAATTCGGCACTGGCCACGCGCGCTTTTGCGCCGATTTGAGTCATCAATGTTGAATGCTTGTCCATCACACCTCGCGTCATTAAATAACCATATCATCGCGGTGCACCAATGCGGCCCGCCCTGCATACCCTAATATCTGTTCAATTTCAGCAGATTTATGGCCCGCTATAGCGCGCGTCTCATCGGCGGAATAGCGCACCAGACCGCGCCCAAGTGCCGCCCCATCAGGACCCAAGATCGCAACCAAATCACCGCGCTCAAACTGCCCGCGTACCGCAAAAACTCCCGCTGGAAGCAGCGATTTTCCCAACAAAAGCGCTTGCACCGCCCCCGCATCCAGCAAAATATCGCCGCGGGTTTTAAGCGTGTTGATCCAGCGTTTGCGCGCCGCTTGCGGGTCGGTTTGGGCTAAAAACCAAGTATGGGCCGCACCATTTTGCAAGGCTTGCAAAGGGCGCGCGACCGCACCATGCATGATTGCCATCGAGCAGCCCCCAGCCACAGCCGATTTTGCAGCCATGATTTTTGTCTTCATCCCACCTTTTGACAGGCCAGATATCGGATCGCCCGCCATCGCCTCGATCATGGGGGTAATTTCTTCGACAAGGTTAAAACGTGTTGCAGTGGGGTCTTGATGTGGATTAGCAGAATAAAACCCGTCAACATCTGACAAAAGAACCAATTGATCTGCACCAACTGTCACAGCAATTTGCGCCGCCAATCGATCATTATCGCCAAAGCGGATTTCATCGGTGGCAACGGTGTCATTTTCATTCACAATAGGCACAACACCAAAGGATAATAACGTCTCTAACGTGGCGCGGCTGTTGAGATACCGCCTGCGATCGGTCGTGTCCTCTAGGGTGACCAGAACCTGCGCGGTGGTGATTTTGTGGGGAGCAAGCACCTCTTCATAAGCGCGGGCCAGTTGAATTTGGCCCACCGCAGCGGCGGCTTGCGATTGCTCAAGTGCTAATACACCGTCGGCCAAGCCCAAGGCCCCCCGCCCAAGTGCTATAGACCCAGATGAGACCAAAATCACATCCGTACCGCGCGCTTTGGCAGCAACCACATCCAACGCAAGTGCGCGCAGCCAGTCCCACCGCAAACCCGCGCTTCTATCCACCAAAAGCGCAGAGCCAATCTTGATCACCAGCCGTTTGGCTTGGGTCAAGTCTGGCACAGGTCTTTGGCTTATGGCTGCCATGGCACATCCTCGGCGGGGACAAATTTACTTTTCATAATTTCGCTATAGACCAACCTCAAAACATCGGTGAGACCCTGTTTTGAAACGCCAGACATCACATAGACCGGCCCACCCGAGGCTTTCTCAAGCGCTTTTTTGCGACTCGCAATGGTTTTATCATCAATTGCATCGGCTTTATTTAACACGGTAATACGCGGCTTATGCACCAGCTCTTGGGCATAGGCTTCAAGCTCGCCGATAATGGTACGATAATCTTTGACCACAGTGCTCGAGGTGCCATCAACCAAATGTAACAGAACGGAGCAACGCTCGACATGAGCTAGAAACTGATCACCCAATCCATGTCCCAAATGCGCCCCCTTAATCAGGCCCGGAATATCGGCCATCACAAATTCATGACTATCAATCCCGACAACTCCCAAATTGGGTACAAGGGTAGTAAAAGGGTAATCAGCAATCTTAGGTCGGGCGTTAGAGCTTGAGGCTAAAAAAGTTGATTTACCCGCATTTGGTAGTCCCAAAAGTCCCGCATCAGCGATCAGCTTGAGGCGCAGCCAGATGGTACGTTCAACCCCTTCTTGTCCCGGATTGGCCCGCGCCGGCGCTCGATTGGTCGAGGATTTGAAATGCAAGTTGCCAAAACCGCCATTCCCGCCTCGCGCCAAAAGCACGCGCTGACCAATGGTGGTGATATCTGCTATCACGGTCTCTTCGTCTTCATCAATTATTTCAGTGCCCAAAGGCACTTTTAAAATGATATCTTCGCCCGTTTTGCCAGTGCGCTGCGCGCCCATACCGCCTTGGCCTGACTTGGCAAAGAAATGCTGCTGATAACGAAAGTCGATTAGGGTGTTCAACCCTTCCACAGCCTCGGCCCAGACCGAGCCACCATTACCGCCGTCGCCACCATCAGGGCCACCCCATTCGACGTATTTCTCACGGCGAAATGAAACACACCCCGATCCACCCCCGCCAGAACGAATATACACTTTGGTTAGATCAAGAAATTTCATCTGCGCGCCTTTATGTATTAGTACATCAGCCGATAAAGGCAAATGCTCAAAGGCTCAATCGCCTTTTGGTCGTTTCACTTCGTAATGCTGATTTAATCAAGTTTTCTCAGGTAAGTCCATGTGGAACACATGGATTGCTTGCCATACTACAGACTTCGGTATCACCCAGTTAGACAAAGCCGTTATTGGTCAAAACTCACTCGGACGTTGGGTTGTATTTATAGGCCTGCGCAAAACGGCGCGGTAATCTTAGAGATTCGCTGCCAAGGCGGTTTGGCTTCGGGCCCATGTTCAAATTAGACCTTTTAAGCGGTCTTCATCGTAATGATCTTTCTGTTTTTCGCAGACCAATATCCCAAAAAAGAAGACAAGGGTCCAATAGAAAAAGGATCGGCCTTACAGCCGATCCTTTCTTTACAATGTAATTGTAAACTTGTGGTTATTCTGCGGCTTTCACTGCAGGTAACACAGAAATAAATGTGCGCTGCTTGAGACCTTTTTTAAAGGTCACATGGCCGTCGACTACAGCGAAGATCGTGTGATCTTTGCCCATGCCTACGCCTTCGCCTGGAAAGAATGTAGTGCCGCGTTGACGCACGATGATGTTGCCTGGGATGGCCGCTTGGCCACCAAACAATTTCACACCAAGACGGCGACCAGCCGAGTCACGACCGTTGCGGGATGAACCGCCTGCTTTTTTATGTGCCATCTGGAATTACTCCTTTGATGCTGCAGGCGCTTTGGCTGCGCGCTTGGGTTTTGCGGGCGCGTCAGCGACAGGTGCTGCTTCGGCTTTCGCTTTTGGAGCTGCTTTAGGTGCTGCTTTTGCTTTAGGAGCGGCCTCAACTGCTACGGAGGCGGCTGAATTATTATGGGCAGAGCGGCGCGCATCTGCAGTGCCGGTTGCGGCCATAATACCCGTTTTTTCACCACCTTTAGCCAAAACGTCAGTCACACGTAACAAAGTCAAATGCTGGCGGTGGCCTTTTGTACGCTGCGAGCTGTGCTTACGGCGACGTTTGACGAAGTGAATGACTTTTTCGCCTTTGATTTGGGCTATAACTTCAGCTTGAACAGCCGCGCCAGCCACGAAAGGCGCCCCAACGGTGACACTTTCTCCACCAATCATCAAGATATCATTGAACTGGATTTTGTCTCCAGCTTCGGCAGCCAATTTTTCAACGCGCAGCACATCGCCTGCTTGCACTTTATATTGCTTGCCGCCTGTTTTCAGGACCGCGAACATGGTCTTTCCTTTTTGCTTTCGCGTCTTGTGGTCCCAACACAAGCGGTGCTGATGTTTATTACCGCGGACTGCGCGCCATTATGGCGTCATAAATATATAATCACAGCTGAGTGTATCTCACCTGTGATTGGAGTCTTATCGATTAAGCGCCCCACAAAGTCAAGCAAGATTGCTGGCTTTGGTCCGAATTTTCGAAAATTTCAGGCCAAATGCAAAAGTTGCGGGACGGCAGTAACTTTTAGCAAAGAATACCCTTGCGTCCACAATCATGGCCCGCTAGATCGCGCTATACTACAAGCACGGAGAGGTGGCAGAGTGGTCGAATGCGGCGGTCTCGAAAACCGTTGTCGGTTAACGCCGACCCAGGGTTCGAATCCCTGTCTCTCCGCCACT
>ERZ889078.2193-NODE-2193-length-14164-cov-11.309873_pt1 | contig 14164 bp, 11 predicted proteins | sample MGYA00521266_ERZ889078 | MGnify/ENA primary metagenome ERZ889078 (study PRJEB32303, sample SAMEA104408618) | aquatic metagenome | biome: Brackish water; feature: Pelagic; material: water | place: Baltic Sea | collected 2014-06-16T06:34:00 | depth 76,534 m ...
ATTGCCATCATTGCACATCATTGCACATCATTGCCATGAATTGCCATCTGCTGAAAATCAGTTTTACCCCAGCCCTAAAGGGAGCCTGATTTTCAGCAAAGTTTTTTTTTCTGTAGCTGTAAATGTTCCGTTAATTTGCAATTGAATTTCCGAATCGTTTTTTTAGTTTATTTTTGCATTTAAAATAGCCCCTCGTTAGTCTCTGGGATTGCAGTCCTGGCCTCCTGAAGGGAGGAGTAAGTCCCCTTCAGGGATTTAGGGGTACCCACGAAGTGGAGTAAGTCCCCTTCAGGGGATTTAGGGGCAAAACAGTAAATCGAAATGACCCGAACCGAATTAATTTCCCTGATCCGCCGCAAGCAATCGTTTCTCTGTATCGGGCTGGACACCGACCTGGCGAAACTTCCGCCCCATCTTTTGGAGAGAGAGGATCCGATGTTTGAGTTCAACAAAGCAATTGTCGATGCAACCATCGATTTGACAGTTGCATACAAGCCCAATTTAGCTTTTTATGAGTGTCAGGGTGTGATGGGATGGAATAGTCTGACGAAAACGATCCAGTATATCAACGACACCTATAAGGGCGAAGTATTTACCATTGCCGATGCCAAGCGGGGTGATATTGGAAACACTTCAAAGCAATATGCCAAGGCGATGTTTGATCCTAAATCGTCGGGACTGGATTTTGATGCTGTAACCGTTGCCCCTTATATGGGTGAAGATTCTGTGAAACCTTTCCTGGAGTTCGACAATAAATGGATAATCCTGCTAGCCCTTACTTCTAACAAAGGTTCGGACGATTTCCAGATGATGAGTTCAAAAGAGACCAATTTTCGCTTTTACGAGGAGGTTCTTATAAAGTCTCTCAGCTGGGGCACCGAATCCAACATGATGTATGTAGTGGGTGCAACCAAAGCTGAAAAACTGGAAGAGATCCGATCCCTGGTTCCTGATCATTTCCTGCTTGTTCCGGGAGTTGGCGCGCAAGGCGGTAGCTTGCAGGAGGTTGCAAAATATGGATTGAATAAAGATTGCGGACTTCTTGTCAACTCATCAAGAGGCATTATCTACGCTTCGAACGGAAGAGATTTTGCTGAAAAGGCCCGGGAAGAGGCGAAAATACTACAGGAACAGATGGCGGCGTGTCTGTAGGGGCGGGTTTGGTGACGAAAAAAAGGGGCGGGTTTGGAACCCGCCCTTACAATTACGTTATGATTCTATTCCAGAATTGTGATCCAGCCCCAGTTATCGGGCTCCTCTCCCTCCTGGATTGCACGCAGCATCGTATAGAGTTTTGAAGAGATCGTTCCAACTTTGCCCTCTTTGCAGTAATGATATCCATGGGTGGTATCACGGTCGATGATGGAGCAGATGGGTGAGATCACTGCAGCTGTTCCACAAGCTCCTACCTCTTCGAATTCGGCCAGCTCCTCCACCGGAACCGGACGTACCTCAACATCCATACCTATCTCTTTAGCAAGCGCCTGCAGCGACTTATTGGTAATTGAAGGGAGGATTGAAGTTGACGAAGGTGTTATGTAGGTATTTCCTTTGATCCCGAAAAAGTTGGCAGGGCCGGCTTCATCGATATATTTCCCCTCAGCGGAATCCAGGAATAGTACGGAGGCATATCCATCCTGATGTGCGCGGTGAGCTGGGACAAGGCTTGCTGCGTAGTTTCCTCCAACCTTGATATGGCCGGTTCCTTTTGGGGCCGCACGGTGATAATCCCGCACGATCTCCATCTTCACAGGGCTGAATCCCTCTTTGAAGTACGGACCGACAGGGCCGACAAATACCATGAAGAGATATTCTGTTGCCGGTTTAACACCAACCTGGGGACCGGTTCCGATAAGCAGTGGCCGAATGTAGAGAGAGGCGCCTTCTCCATAAGGAGGAACATATTTCTGATTTAATTTTACTGCGGTAATTACAGCCTCATGAAACAGCTCCCATGGAATCTCTGCCATCATGATTCCCCGGGCCGAATTGTTCATCCGCTTCCAATTCTCGTCCATTCGGAAGATTCGTACCTTCCCGTCTTTCCCACGAAAAGCTTTCAGTCCCTCAAAAGCCTCCTGTCCATAATGCAGACAAGTGGCGGCCATATGCATGGTAATCTGTTCGGAAGAGGATATCTCCATCTCTCCCCACAGACCATTCCGGTAATAGGATCTTACGTTGTAATCAGTCTTAAAATACCCGAAGGGCAGGTTTTTCCAATCAATCTGGTTCATATACAAGTTTTTAATTATTAGGTTCGGATAGTGTCGTAAAATTAAGAAAAAATTCACATTTACTAACTATATGGTACCATCTACTTATTGGGCCTTTGAACAGGCTGTGCTTTTTTCGTATATTTGTTTTAACAACCAGATATCCAAAATTATGAAAAAGAAAGCTATCGCCGCCGTAACCATCGCAATTTTTTCCCTTTTCCTGATCTTTACCAGTGGCTGTAAAAAGAACCTACCCATTACAGATCCGAACCCTGTTCCCGAGAACCCCCTGGAACTCACGGTAAGCAATAGTTTTGACTGGAAGACTACCCGGGAAATTGGGCTGGAAGTGACCGGGATTACAATACCCGCCAATATCAAAAACACTCTTCAGGTGAAATCGACTGACGAAGTGAAGGTTTTCCTGAAAAATCAGATCTTTATGAACCAGGATTATTCTTTAAAATTTACCATTCCTGCATACGAAACGGAGGTTTTAATTACCTACGGATCAATCAGGCAAACACTTGATGTCACTACTGATGTGATCTATTTTAGTTATCTTTCAGAATAAAAACCCACGAAGATGAAGTATTTACTCACGACAATAAGTTCCTTCATACTGCTGCTCTCTGCAACAACTGCATTCAGCCAGTATGAGGTAGATTTCAATGATGGCAGCACAAGCTATTATGAGGCCCTTTGCTGGGATATTGATGAGGCGAGTGTAAGCACATCGCAACCCATTGAAGGGAATCGTAGTATTCGTACATCCAAACTGGATGACGACATTGGCATCATCATCTCTCCCTGGGTTTCGCTTTCCGGCTCAGGCAACCTGACCTTCAAGCACCGGATTTACAATTACAACGGATCCCGGAACCTAAAGGTTTACATTATCAGTGAAGCCAATCCCAGCGGGGAACTTCTGTTTGATTACGACTACTCAAACGGGACGACAAAAACCGAAAGTATTGCCATCACCCAGAGTGGGGTATACAAATTCAAGTGGCGTTTCTCAGGATCCGGAGGCAATTCCAGGGGACAACTGGATCTCGTTTCCATTCCCGGAACCTATGCTTCTGATCCTTCCAACGATTGCGACCCGATAGCAGCCAATCCTGATACCGATGGAGACGGTGTGCCAGATACCGAAGATGATTACCCAACTGACCAGTACCGTGCCTACAACAACTTCTATCCTGCATCCGGACAGTCGACCCTCGCTTTTGAGGACCTCTGGCCTTCTGCCGGGGACTACGACCTGAACGATGTGGTTGTTGGATACAGTTTCAAAATTGTTACCAATGCCAGCGACAATGTGGTAGACATGATCGGTACCTTCGTCCTGCGTGCTTCCGGTGCCGGACTTCACAACGGCTTCGGATTCCAGCTCCCCAATGTGGATCCCACCTCAGTGATCAGTACCACCGGGTACCAGATACTACCCTCTTCAGGCTATACATTAGGGTCCAACGGTCTGGAAACGGGTCAGACCTTTGCCACTATCATTGTGTTTGACGATTTTTTCCGATTCGTGGTCCCTGCAGGTGGCGGCACAGGAGTAAACACAACGGCCGGTCAAACTCCGGTACCTTATGATACCATCACGGTAACGATGGCCTTCATGAACAACGGCACACCCGGAGCAGGAGGGGCGGTGAGTATTACCACCCTGAACATTTCCGAGTTTAATCCCTTCATCATTGCGAGGATGGAACGTGGAAGAGAGATCCACCTGCCTGATTACGAACCCACCAACAAAGCCGATCCTCAGTACTTCGGCATCGAGGATGATGACTCCAATCCCTCCATAGACAAGTATTACAAAACAGCCGGAAACCTTCCCTGGGCATTGAATATATATGAAGAGTTTGATTATCCGCTGGAGGAGGTTTCTGTTACTTCTGCCTACCTGAAGTTTGGCGATTGGGTGCAAAGTAACGGAGCACAATTCCCCAACTGGTATCAGAACAATCCCGGTTACAGGAACGCCAGTAAAATTTATTGACGAGGGACGAGGGACGAGGGACGAGGGACGAAGGACGAGGGACGAAGGACGTGATAACTAGATAACTGGATAACTGGATAAGTAAGTCACTGCCAACTGCTCACTACTACCCGGCTTCCTGCTCTATCAACGCCATGGCTAGGAGCAGTTCTTTATAAGAGAAGGGTTTTTTCAAGACTTTATTTACCTTAAGGGAGAGTGCTGTACTCAGGTATTTTTCGGCATCTATCTGTCCGCCCCCTGACATCGCTATGATTTTCACTTTAGGATCTAACTTCCGGAGTTCGATAATGGTCTCGATCCCCTCCATGACGGGCATGATGATATCTGTTATCACCAGATCATAGTCTCCTGTTCTGAAAAATTCTATACCTTCTTCGCCATCATTGGCAGTTGCCGATTTCAACCCTGCTTTGGCGATCATCTGCGAAAGAATGAGCCGAAACGATTGATCATCTTCAATGATTAATACTTTTTTCATTAACAACGTTTTTTATGTTCATATACCGAGTGACCGGGTGAACGAGTGAACGAGTGACCGAGTGAACAAGTGAACGGGTGAACAAGTGAACGAGTGACCAGGTAGGGGCAATTCATGAATTGCCCCTACTTGTAATTCGTCCTACATCCTACATCCTACATCCTACGTCCTTCGTCCCTCGTCCCTCGTCCTTCGTTACTCCACCGGCAGGGTGAAATAAAACGTGCTGCCTTTCCCCTCTTCACTCTCTACCCAAATTTTTCCGCCGTTTTTTTCGACGAATTCCTTACAAAGTATCAGCCCCAAGCCGGTCCCTTTCTCATCCGCTGTACCCCGGGTACTGTACTTGTTGTCAATCCTGAATAATTTCTCCATATCCTTAGTTGGAATACCGATCCCCGAATCCCTGACGGATATCTCACATAAATCCTGATCAGGCTTTACTGTAATCACAATCCTGCCTCCAAAAGGGGTAAATTTTACTGCATTGGAGATGAGGTTTCTCAAAACGGTCAGGATCATCTGCTTATCGGCCAGCACCTGGCACTTATCTGTCACTTCAGCATCCATCCGGATTCCTTTATTAGTCGCAGGTCCCTCCATGAGCTCCATGCTTTCTGAAATCAGGTTTTTCAGATTTAAGGGTTGCGGGTTGTAGTCAATTAATCCGGTTTGAGAATTGGCCCAAACCAGCAGGTTTTCCAGCAAATCAAAGGCTCTTTCGGAGGAGCTTTTAATCGTATTCAACAAACTTTCAATCCGTTTCTCATCCAGGCTTCTATAATCTTCGATCAGGACGTTGGTCAGTCCCAGGATGGCGTTGAAGGGGCTTTTCAGGTCATGAGCGATAATGGAGAAGAATTTATCCTTGGTGGCATTTGATTCCCGTAAGGCAGTTGTGAACTTCTGTATCTGCATTTCAGTCCTCTTACGGTGGGTTATATCCCGCACAATTCCTATAAAGATCGTCTCACTACCGGCATGGGCCTCGGAAAGTGACATCTCCAGTGGAAAAACCTCCCTGTTTTTCCGTTTTCCCTTGAATTCAAAGATTCTCCCAAGAATGGTTGACACTCCGGTATCGAAGTAGCGCTTGATTCCATTCATAAATATTTTCCCGTATTTTTCGGGTATAAGGAGATCTATTGTTTGAAAATGAATCTCTTGCATTGTATATCCAAAAATACGTTCGGCAGCCAGGTTGAAGAGCTGGATCCGTCCTTGTGAATCGATGGAGATAATTGCATCGGTAGCAACTTCGGTAAGTTTGCGGAACCGTTCTTCGCTTTCCCGCAGGGAATCTTCTACCTGTTTCCGGTCGGAAATATCGAATCCCATTCCATAAAGGTGGATTCCACTATCCGTTTTCACGGCTTCACCAGAAAAATAATAGGGTGTACGCTTCCCCTCTTTGGAGATTAAATCAGCTTCCACGTGCGAGGACCCTTTCCTGAATACTTCCAGAACACTTGCGGCGAGGCTCCTTCTGTCGGACCCCTGAAACAGCTTAAGTGCGTGCAATTCTGAGAGCTCTTTTGCCGAGTAGCCTGAGACTAGCTCAAACTTCCTGTTCCATTTTACGAAATAGCCTTTGCGGTCCATTATATAAAAAATGCCTGGCAGTCCATCAAGCATGTTTTCCAGTATCATTTCAGCCATTTCTCTATCGTTTTAAAAGTTCGTCCCTCGTCTTTCGTCATCTTAAAACAGGGGCTATTTAAGGGCGGGTTTGGAGTTCTGACTGGCAGGGGCGGGTTTGGAACCCGCCCCTACTATCCGCCCACCGGCAATGTAAACGTGAACGTACTCCCTTTCCCCTCTTCACTCTCTACCCGGATCTCTCCTCCGTGTTTTTCTACAAATTCCCGGCAAAGGATCAACCCAAGGCCGGTCCCTTTCTCATTGGCTGTTCCCTTTGTGCTGTATTTGTTATCTATTTTAAAAAGGTTTTCAGTCTCAGCATCAGGTATCCCGATACCAGAATCCTTCACAGATATTTCCCAAAACTGATCAGACGTTGATGCTGTGATCTTAACTTCACCTCCCTTTTTGGTGAACTTCAATGCATTGGATAACAGATTCCTAAAAACTGTCCGGATCATTTGTTGATCTATTAAGACCACTATATCGGTTTGAATGTCAGAGACAATCCGCACCCCCTTATTGATTGCCTGAATTTCAACAAGATTGATCACCTTTTCAACCACATCCGACAGATTTGTTTGAATCGGATTGAAGTCTATCTTCCCTGTTTGCGTATTTGCCCAAACCAGCAAGTTTTCGAGCAGTTCGAATGCCGATTCTGAAGAGCCACTAATCGTCTTTAGCAGCCTGTTGATTTCTGCCTGGCTCATTGTCCCGGAGTCGGTGATCAATACATTGGTTAGTCCCAGAATGGAGTTAAACGGGGTTTTCAGATCGTGCGCAATGATAGAGAAAAATTTGTCCTTTGTCGCATTCGATTCCCGAAGTTCGTTTGTAAATCTTAACAGGTCGGATTCGGCTTTTTTCCGCTCCGAGATATCCCGGATAATCCCAATAAAGTTTACTTCATCGCCTACTTTGACTTCCGAAAGCGAAAGTTCTATTGGGAAAATTTCGCCCCCTTTGCGTTTTCCTTTGAGTTCCATGGTCTTTCCAAGTACTGTGGTCTGTTCAGTTGACAGATGTCTGTGGATCCCATGCATGTGCATATCCCCATGCTCTTCCGGAATCAGGACACTTACACTCTTATGGAGCACCTCGTTTGCCGGATACCCAAAAATCCTCTCTGCAGCACGGTTGAACAGGTGAATAGAACTCTGTGGATCGATGGCAATGATCGCATCGGTAGCGGTTTGGGTAAGACTTCTGTACTGTTTTTCACTCTTTAACAGTGCTGTTTGCGCCTCCTTTCTTGCCAGTTCAGCTTTATCGGCATTGCGAAAAATGACCTGGGAAATTTTCATCACTATAAAAACAAGAAGGGGGATGTACAGAACCAATAAGATAGATGATATCAACGCGTTATTGATAAATGAAAACCGTGAAAATGCTTCATCAAGTAAATCATCTGCCAGTACAGCGATAATGAGTATCGGGAGAAAACTTCGCAATATCCTGGCGGATGGGCTGGGCCCGGAAAATCGCCTTAACAACAGGCTCCCGGGGCCTCCCATTGCCACTAGTCCACTTCCCAGAGCAATAAAAACAATTGTTGTGAGCAGAGCAAGTGGGATTACATCTCCTCCATATAAAAACGGAGTGCCAAACAGGTATCCTATAAAAGCTGTGAACCCTGTAAACAGGACGATAAACCCTATACCACTGACCAGGTTCAATATAGATGTCTTCTCCTTTCCAAACAGTTTGATCAGCGTAGCAAGACCGCACAGAAAGAATAACAAACCGGTTACCGGGGAAGAGCGGTTGACAGGGAAATCTCCTAATTTCTCTTGTACAGGGAAAACAGTATCATCCAAAGTAAGTTCAACATCCAGAAAATATTCAAGAAATTTCATGAGTGCATAAACCGTGAACAGTGTCAAAAATACAATAACCAAGGTTCTTAGGTGACCTTCCTGCCTTTTGTAGTTCCCAGTAAGATAAATCACTCCAAACCCGGCTGAAAGGATCGCGGTTGCCACGGCCATTGGTATATAATCAGGATATATGCTGGAAATTATCATAAATTCTAAAATCTTAGCTGCCAGGGCAATAGCACCAATTATAAACGTTATCCCACCCGAAAAGGCGATTACCCTGGCAAGGGTCCTGGTCTCATGTATAGTTGAAAGATTATTCATGATTGCGGCATATATTTACTGACCATCTCCAGAAATACAATTTTCCGGATCGGTTTCGTGATTAAATCAATACAGCCTGAAGAGATCGCCTCTTCCCTGTCCTTCGTCATGGCATAAGCCGTTTGAGCGATCACCGGCAGGTTAGGACGTGTTTCCCGGATCAATCTTGTAGCATCAAAACCATTCATTACCGGCATCTTCAAATCCATCAGTACCAGGTCGATCTCCGGTCTCTCTGAACATTTTTCTACCGCTTCCTGACCGTTCTTTGCCCAGATAACCGAGACACCTATACCTTCCAGATAGATCTCCAGAAGATCATAGTTTGAGTCTTCATCTTCAGCGACCAGAACCGTTTTGCCCTTGCAGTTCAGAACAACTGCGGGTTCAGCAGGTAACTTATGTTCTTTTCCAGGTATTTCACCTTTGTATGGAATTGTGAAATAGAAGGTAGATCCTCTCCCCTCTTCTGACTCAACGCGGATGGCACCACCGAGGAGCTCTGTCATTTTCTTTGCTATTGAGAGTCCCAATCCGGTTCCACCATGGGTACGGGTATGTGACTCATCTGCCTGACGGAAGATGTCAAAAATGATCTCCTGTATATCTGTTGGCATCCCGATTCCGGTATCTTTCACGAAAAATTCCAAAAACGTGTCGTTGTTATATGATTTAACAGCATATCCGAATTCAATCGTTCCTTCAATTGTGAACTTCAGAGCGTTATTCAACAGACTCATCAGGATCTGCCCGAGTTTCTCAATATCGGTATCCACCCAATGATCATGACCATCTTCCGGGGCGGACGAAAGAATATGGATATGCTCTTTATGGACTTTCCTTTGTTCCTCACGAACCAACTTGTCAATATCTTCCATGATTGTTCGGAGGTAGAGATTCTCTTTTTTAACCTCAGCTTTTCCGCTTTCAATGACGGAAATATTCAGAATATCATTGATGATCTCCAACAAGTGGTGTCCACCCTTGTTGATATGTTGAACAAAGTCAAGGATATCATCTATGGATGTTTCAGCATCAATGAGCTGTGAGAACCCTATCACGGCATTCAACGGTGTGCGCAATTCATGTGACATGGTAGCCAGGAAGGCAGATTTCAGCCGGTCTGATTCCATCGCTTGTTCAAGCGCCTGAATCAACTCCTGATCTGCTCTTTTTCGTTCAATGGAGATGCTGATCTGCTGAGAGATCACCTCCAGCATTTCCAGATCACCTGAACCATATGCATTTTCATCCGAATAGCTCTGTACAGCAAATACCCCGATCACGTTGCCTTTAATTAGTAAAGGGATGCCAAGCCACACCTTGGCTTTTTCACCAATGGTCTCAATCCTGCCTGAAGCCGCCAGTTGATCAAGATCATCCCGTTTTCCCAGGAATGCTTTTTTTGTCCTGATCACATAGGCAGTAAGCGTTTTCCCAGCCGGGAACGATGTGATAGTGTCTTTTTGATCGGCATAGTAGGGGATGGAAATAAAATCCATTGACTCATCGTACATGGCAATGTAGAAATTGGTTGTATCGATGAGTGTTGAGAGCTGTTTCTGGATAAGCATCACCAACTCTTCCAGGCTGCTGGAAGTATTTGTGAAAGTAGATATTTCGTAAATAACTTTCTGTATCTGGTCCGATCGTTTGCGACCTACGTAGTCGCCAATTTGCTTCGAGATGGTGATAATCATCTCCTTTTCTTCCTGTAAAAACATTAACGAGCCTGGTTGATCGACAGCGTCCATTACTCCCACTTCAATTCTACCTACTTTTTTGTTATTGTAACGAATATCAGAGCCATAGTGATGAGTACACAGGTCGAAATTCCTCCCCTGGTATTGGATCCTTTCGATTTCCAGTTTGCAAAAGGTTCTCTCCACATCCGAAAAGCCCAAAGGAACCAGTTCGAGGATCCCCTCTGAGAAGTCCTCCATGGTTGAACTTATCTCAGCAATGATTGCAATATTGTGCATCACATTCAGTTCTTTAATCCGTTGGTTAGTTTTTCTCTCAGATTCCATCCGGGTAAAGGCGATCCCAAGGGTAGCTCCGATCTCTTCTAAAAACCGGATCATTCGAAGGGTAAGCATATTTTTCCGGTGATCGCATAGCTGAAGCAGTCCGATCACCATTTCTCCGGAGTGCAGCGGGATCAACGCCAATGACTCATACCCATCTTCTATACAGTGGTTACGTGTAAAGGCAACCCGGTCATTTTGTGCAGAACCGACATTGAGTTGTGTGGAGGAATTTGTCCAGAAACTCCCTACCCCTGTATAAAATGGCTGAGCCGGATCAAACCGTTCCCGGATGATATTTCCGCACATGCAATCCAGTACCGGACTTCCATCCTTATCCAGGTGGATCGCACCCTCCTTATCCCTGGAACACAAAAAACTATCCGATTTGAGGAATAGATCCTGGAAGCCGTTGGATTCAAAATAGGGATAGTCCTGACCCTGTTTAAGCCGGATACCAACAGCTTCAATCCCTGTGAACATTTTGATCTCCGTAAGAATATCCCTGAGTAGCTTCTCCCAGACATTTTGCCGGTTAAGAATGGATAGGATCCTGTTTGTCAGGCGTTTCTGGTTGTCAGTCTGTTTTCGTTCAATGGCATGTATAATTGTTCGAACGAGGATCATCTCATCCAGCTGGTCCTTCACTAAATAGTCCTGTGCGCCCTTTTTAACCGATTCCAGACCCATAGCAACATCACTAAAACCTGTAATAAAAATAACAGGGATATCAGGCACTGTTGTCATAATCTGATCCAGTGTATCGAGTCCCTGGTTGTCAGGCAGACCCATATCTGCCAGCACGATATCGATCCGGTCAGTTGACAAATTCCCTATCACTTCAGTAGGTGAGGTTGCCAGGATGACTTTGAATCTATATCCGGAGGCATTTCTAAGGTACTCCCCGATTAAGGTGGCATCACCATCGTTGTCTTCGATCAACAGGACTTTAATTGTCTCTGTATTCATGATTGTTCCTTTCTCCTAAGCATATAAGTAACCACCCATCAATCTCAGGCATCAGGATATCGGAGATAACAAGTTGGGCAGGGTGGTTTGGATCAGGTTCCCGACCTGGGCAGGACCGTCATCCGTAATGATGATCTTCTTTTTCATCTCTCAAATATTCTGGTGATCTTCTCCATGAGTTCTGTTGCCTTAATCGGTTTGGTCAGAAGGTCAGAAAATCCTGCATCCAGAATCTGCTCTTCATCATGGCTAAGCGCGTAGGCCGTTTGAGCTACAATGGGGATGCCTTTCCCCATTTTCAGAATCAGCTCCACAGCAGTATAGCCATCCATCACCGGCATCTGAATATCCATCAGGATGAGATCTATTTCCTTTCCGTTCGAACACATCTCCACTGCCTCTTTTCCATTTTTTGCCCAGAGGATATCCACATGTGTTTTCTTTAAAAGATGTTCAATCAACATAAAATTTGACTCTACATCCTCAGCTATCAGGATTCGTCTGTCTGACCAGTTGACTGCTTCTCCTTCCAATGCTTCAATTTCCAGTGAGGGTTTACCCAGCACTTGCTCTGGAATGTTCAATGGGAGCGAAACAGTAAACAGAGATCCTTCTCCTACCGTTGATTCCACGCGAATCTCTCCCCACAGAAACTCAACCAGCTTCTTAGTAATGGTTAGGCCCACACCGGTCCCGCTGTATTTCTTTGTATGAAACTCTTCCAGTTTGGTGAACTTGTCAAAGATCAGATGGATCTTGTCATTGGGGATTCCGGTTCCCGAATCACGAACAAACAGTTCAATAAACCCAGGGTTATCCAGTGTATAACCGAGTTCAATAAATCCTGATTCAGTAAATTTCAGGGCATTCTTTAACAGGTTATTCAGGACTTTCTTCGTTCGGGACTGATCTATCAGTATGGTAAAGTGCTCTTCTTTATTTGCCGTTATCAACCGGAAAAGGAGCTGATCCATTTGGTGCTTCTCCTTTTCGACAAATTCATTCTTTACCGATTCGAGAAAAGCATTGATTCTGCACTCAGTCAGGCTGGGTTCAATCGTCTCCGACTCAATCACTGACAGGTCTACAATGCTGTCGATTATACCCAGGAGGTTAGCACAACCGGTTTCAATATGGCTGGCAAATTCGGTTCTCTCCTCATCAGTAATATCCGGATCCCCGATAAAAGTAGAAAAACCGAGGATCGCATTCATAGGTGTCCTTATCTCATGTGACAGGTTGTTCAGAAAGGCGGATTTCAGTCTGTCGGCCTGTTCGGCGATCTCTTTGGCTTTCCTGAGTTCTATGTTTTTTTTCATCGCAGTCTGGTACGTAGAGACCAGGAAGTTCTCCAGCCTTGGATTGATTGAGGTACCGGAGGGTTTTTGCGGATGCAGTAATTTCTCAACCCACTCGAGCAGTTCTGCCTCCTCATAGGGTTTTACCAGGTAACTATCGGCTCCTGCCTGCAATCCCCTGATCAGATCCCCGGGTGACGAAAGCGTGGTGAGCAGCAGAAACGGGATCTGACTGAGGGAAGGTTCCTCCCTGACAGCTTCACAGAATACGTATCCATCCATTTCGGGCATCAGTACATCACTGATGATCAGGGCAGGTGGGTTTTTCTTCGCCAGGTTCAATGCCTCTTTCCCATTCTCTTCATGGAGCACGTTATATCCCTGGTTTTCCAGGATAGAGGTCAGGATCTCAGCTTGAGTGGCGCTATCTTCTGCAATCAGAATGGTATAATTCTCATTCTTCATTGTTCGGGTTTAGGTCTCTGATTGAGCCGCAATGAATTGCGGCTGTACGATTTTTTCTATTCCTCATCATTCGTCTTTCGTCCTTCATCCTTCGTCTTTCGTCCTTCGTCCTTCGTCTTTCGTCCTTCATAAATCTCCTGCAGAATATCCCTGACTGACTCAAACTCACCTGTTTTATCAAGAAAAAAATCTGCTCCAAGCTCCAAACATTTCTTCCGGTATTGTGGATAGGGGAAGTTGGTAAGAATAATAATTTTCACATCCGAATTCTTCTTCCGTATCTTCTCCAGGATCTTGATCCCGTTTTCTCCCGGGAGGTGAATGTCGAGGATGATCACATCAGGATATATTTCACTACAGGAGTCATAGGCCTCTTCCGCATTACCTGCCAGAGCGACATCATGAATCACTTCAAACTCACGGATCAGGTCAATAAGTCGTTGCCTGATCAATTCCGAATCGTCTACGATGAGTACTTTCATTTGCACTAGTTTTTATCTGTGTGCAAGGTACGATAGCGGGACAGGGCATTCCTATAGGGGAAATGCTGAAAATGGTGTAGGGTATTCCCTACGTGGGACGAAGGACGAGGGACGAAGGACGAGGGACGAGGGACGAGGGACGAGGATCCTAACCAAAAGGACTGATAAAATCTTGTCTTCCTATTATTGCCATTATTTCGACAATATCATTATTAATTCTATAAAAAATGCTATCAGATCCACAGACACAACGCCTATAACCTTTTTTAATATTATCTGCGGATTCAAATGAGAAAGGTCGTTGACCAATAATATCAAAACAATGAAAAAAGGAATCAACGTATTTATCAGCCTGAGCCATTCCAAATATTTTGACACCGTAATGATGAATCCTAATCAAGTCTTCTTTGGCTTCATTAGTTATTCT
>ERZ889078.2195-NODE-2195-length-14160-cov-7.361857_pt1 | contig 14160 bp, 10 predicted proteins | sample MGYA00521266_ERZ889078 | MGnify/ENA primary metagenome ERZ889078 (study PRJEB32303, sample SAMEA104408618) | aquatic metagenome | biome: Brackish water; feature: Pelagic; material: water | place: Baltic Sea | collected 2014-06-16T06:34:00 | depth 76,534 m ...
GCTGGCACGACCACCGACGCTGGCACGACCACCGACGCTGGCACGGCTACCGACGCTGGCGCGACGGCAAAGTACGGCAAGGGCTGCACGAGCGCTGACGATCAGGCGTTCCTCGGCGGGCTGCAGAAAGACGCGGCAGCCGCCACGGCGTTCGCTGGCCTCATCAGCAATTGCACGCTCAAGAAGGGCTGCCTCGCGTTGGCTGACGCGCCGGCCAAGCAGGCCTGCATCACCAAGTGCATCGTCGAAGACAAGATCGCCACTGATGGCAAGATGAGCAACGACTGCGCGTCTTGCTACGGCGTCTACAAGGGCTTCTGCGGCGCCGACAAGTGCATCGCCAAGTGCGCTGCTGACCCGCAGGCGCAGAAGTGCTCGGACTGCCTCGCGACCAACTGCGACCCCGAGTACAACAAGTGCCTCGCGGGCGACAAGTAGACCCAGCGGGGTCTTCGGACCCACGGCTGAGTTGAAGCGACGTGAGTTGATTCAAGAGGCGGGGGGCACACAGCGACGTGTGTCCCCCGCCTTGGTTTTACCGCGAAAAAGACCGCCATTCAGTGTTGACACTCACGCGTGCACTCATGCATTGTCCGCCTCCGCGGTGGGGACGCCGCGCGAGAAAAGCACACCCCTGCGCGGGGTCGCTTGCAGACCAAAGGCCTTCGCCCAGATAGCTCAGTCGGTAGAGCAGGGGATTGAAAATCCCCGTGTCGGCGGTTCGATTCCGTCTCTGGGCACCGCGATGGCGGCCCTCCGTAGTCTGCACAGAACGCGCGAGCAGCGCTGTTCTTATCCCGGGACCGTAGCTCAGCTGGGAGAGCACCGCGTTCGCAATGCGGGGGTCAGGGGTTCGATCCCCCTCGGTTCCACCAAGCTCATGTCACCGCGCCGGCGGTTGCGACTACACCTGTAGCGACCGCAACTGAAGCAATCTGGGGCGACGCACACGGGTCGCGGCCGCCAGATCGCGGCGCCCAGCAGCGACACCCTCTGTGGTGACAACCACATTCGGCCTAAAGGCCGTCCCCCCTTGAGAGGCCATTCGTACCTGTTGCGAGTGGCCTTTTTTCATGGCGCACTTCGCTGCGCAAACGCCCGACGCGCCGGAGTTCGCATGAGCACGTTTTCCTTTTCTGCCGACCTCCAAGACATCGCCTCGGCCGACCAGCTTGTGGTCATCGCACGCTCAGCAGATCTGAAGTCCGGCTGGCCCTTCAGCGGGCTGCCGGCGGTCGTCGCCAGCTGGGGTGCGCGGCTCGCCGACGCTGCGCAGCCGGGGCGGACTGGCAGCCCGGCCACGACCCTGCTCCCTGATGGAGACGGCCCGAACAAGCTCGTTGTGATCGCATTGCACGACACCGTGACGCGGCATGTCAGCGAGACCCGGGCGGAGGAGATTTGGGGTCAGCTCGCTGGCGTCGCGAGCGGCCTGGCTGGCAACGTCGGCGTGCTGGTTGGCATGGCCGAGCCAGATCACGCCTTCGGCGCTGCGCTCGGCGTGGCGCGGTGTTTTCCGCTCTACAGCCGCAAAACCAAGCCGAGTGAGCTGACCGGCGTCACGACGATCCTGCGCCATGTTGGCGGCGTGTGCGGGGACACCGAGAGCCTGATGGTGACGGCAGATGCGACGCGCCTCGCCCAGCGTGTGACCGACATGCCGCCCGCGGAGCTCGACACCGTCGCGTTCGAGACGGAGGCCCGCGCGGCCGTTGGCCATCTGCCGCACGTCAGCGTGCAGAGCATCATCGGCGACGACCTGCTGGCCGTGGGTCTGCGGGGGCTACACGCCGTGGGTCGTACCGCGATGAAGGCGCCCCGCTTGGTGATCATGGACTACGAACCGCCGGGTGCCACAGAGACGATCGCGCTCGTCGGCAAGGGCATCGTGTACGACACCGGCGGCCTCAGCCTCAAGATCGTCGGCGATCGCATGCTCACGATGAAATGCGACATGGGCGGCGCCGCGGCGGTGCTTGGTGCGTTCACGATGCTGGCGCGCCTCGGCTACAATCGCCGCATTGTGGCGGTGCTGGCGATGGCCGAGAACGCGATCGGTCCCGACAGCTACCGGCCCGACGATGTGCTCGAGCTACACTCTGGAAAGACGGTCGAGATCAACAACACCGACGCTGAGGGTCGTCTGGTCCTCGCAGATGCCGCCAGCTATGTGGCGCGCGCCTATGGCCCCAGCTTGGTCGTTGAAGCGGCGACGCTCACGGGCGCCCAGCTCATGGCGACGGGCAAAGCCCACGCGGGCATCTGCGCGTCGGACGCAGACCTGGAGTCGCGCGCGCTGGCCGCGGGTCTGGCGAGCGGCGATCACTGCCTCGCGATGTTGTGGAGCCCTGAGCACATGCGCGCCGAGTTCAAAAGCAAGGTCGCCGACATGCGCAACTCCGTCGCCGATCGCATGAACGCGTCGTCCGCGGCGGCCGGGTTTTTTGTCTACAGCCACATTGAAGACACAGACGTGCGCTTTCTCCACATCGACCTAGCGGGGCCGGCGTTTCGCGGCAATCGCGCGACGGGCTACGGTGTCGGGCTGATCACGAAGGTGCTGCAGCAGCTGTAGTGAGCGCCGCCGCCGCGGGTACGCTGACCCGACGGTCCGGCCCCCAAGACATGTTGAAAAAGTCTACATCTGTGCGACAGGCGTGTAGACGAAGGCAACACCGTCACGTGCCAGCACCAGGCAAGTTCGAGGCATCATCACGCTCGAACGCGATATTTCGGCGCGCACCACTTCCGTTTTAGCTTGCGATCTCTGTGCTTTGCGAAATACTGACCGTCGTCGCCTCACGACTGGCACGGAACCTGCTTTGGTATCCGTCGTGAAGAGCAAGGCCAGCCATGGCCGCAACGAGGAGACCGAACCATGCGAACGACGACCCTGACGCTGACGTTGAACTTGGCCCTGCTGGCGACGCTAGCGATCAGCCTACCGGCTGGCCCAGCCGCGGCGCTGCAGTCGTGCAGCAAAGACGCTGACTGCAAGGCCAGCGCGGACACGTGCCACGGCGGTGTCTGCATTCCAAAAACCAAGCAATGCAAGGCGGACGGAGACTGCGCAAGTCACGAAGTCTGCGACATGACCTGCCCGCATGGGTCCACCTCCGGCTCCGGCACGACGACGGTCAGCGCGCCGCCATCCACCGGCGAGCGTACGCCGGACAAGCAGGGCTCCGACGACAGCAGCACCGACACCGACGCGCCCTCAGCGGGGGGCGGCAGTGGTAGCGGTGGCAGCAGCAGCGGCAGCAGCGGCAGCAGCGGCAGCAGCGGCGCATCCGAGGGCTCAGCAGGCACCGGGAGCGGGACCGCTTCGGCGAACACCACCACGCCTTGCCCGAAGGACGTCGGCGTGTGTGTCGCCTCCGTGACGAAGGTCAAGGCGGACGCACAGTGTCAGGCGTTCTGCGCCGCGGCGGCGAAGTGCAGCAACCTCGGCGGCGGCTCCGGTGGCGGCAACACCACAACGCCAGCGCCAGCGCCGGGCACGGATGGCGGTGGCAGTGACGGCAGCAGCGGCTCGGGCGGCGGCAGCAGCGGCTCGGGTGGCGGCAGCAGCGGCAGCGACGGCGGCGAAACGCCGTCGACCCCACCCGGCGCGGCTCCGACGCCATCGGGTGATGACGCGGGCGGCGATGGCGACAGCGAGAAGAAGCCGGCGGAGCCCGAGGGCCCAGACGGTGGCGGCAAGCCCGCGCCGGTGACCAAGCCGGACACGAGCGTCTGTGAGTTCATGTGCAGCGTCATCAAGCTGGAGAAGATCGCGGTCACCGAGTTTCAAGCCGCCGCCACGTGTGTCGTCTCGAACAGCACAAAGACCTGCACAGAGATCGAGGCCGGCTGCAAGGCCGAGTTTGCGGCGGTTGAGAAGGCGATGGAGGCGAATGAAGACAAGCTTGAGCTAGCCGTGGGTGGCGGCTGGGGCGGCGCCGACAGCGGCGCGATCGGCCTCTCAGAGGCCGGACAGCCGGCTGGCACCAAGTCCTCCGATGATGGTTCGAAGACGGCGGCACCGAATGAGGCGACCGGAGCGGCGGGTGCCGGTGGTGGTAACGGCGGCGCCGGCGCGGCGAGCGCCGGTGGCTGCACCGCTGGCTTGGTCGGCGGCTCGCAGGGCTCGACCGGCGCCGCGCTTGTCTTGCTCTCGCTGATGGCGTTGGCCTGGCGACGGCGCTTCATCTAGGTTCGCGATCGGTCCCGTCGCTCGGCGCTCGCGAGCGACGGGCGACGGCCGACGAGCAAGACGCGAGTCGAAGAGCGCTGTTCAGGCGTCGCCCGGTACCGCCGCCGCGTGTTCGCCAGCGAGCTGACCGCAGGCCGCGCCGATGTCTTGGCCTTTAGACTCACGCAGGCTGATGGAGGCGCCGCACCGCGCCGCTACGTCGGCGAACGCGCGGACCCGTGAGCGACTAGGCCGCTCGTACGGCGCACCAGGCCAGACGTTGAACGGGATCGCGTTGATGTGGGCGCCGACGACGAGCGCCATCTCGGCGAGCCGGCGCGCATCGTCATCGCTGTCGTTCACGTCGCGCAGCAGCGCATACTCAAACGTAATCTTCCGATGCGTACTAGGCGGCAAGGCGCGCAGCGCGTCGACCATCCGTGAGATCGGCACGCCGCGATTGATGGGCATCAGCACGTCGCGAACGTCATCGGTCGTCGCCGTCAGTGACCAGGCCAAGTTCACGTGCGGATGCGCGGCGACAAGCGCGGGCACACGCTTAGCCAGCCCCACAGTCGAGACGGTGATGCGCCTGGGTGAGAAGCCGTAGCCCTTCGGGTCCGTGAGAATGGAGATCGCGTCCACCACCGCGACGAAGTTGTCGAGCGGCTCGCCCATCCCCATAAACACGAGGTTTTGTGGGCGCGCAGCGAGCGGCCCCTGCTCGCCACCCGATACGCCACCGCGTGCGTGGCCCTCAGCGGTGCGCAGTCTGCAGGCGATCGCGACCTGCTCCACAATCTCCGCTGCGCTCAGGTCGCGTCGAACGGGCACCAGCGCCGTCGCGCAGAAGCCGCAGCCCATCTTGCAGCCCACCTGCGACGACAAGCACTGGGTCGTCCGCCCCCCGTCCATCGGCATCACGACCGACTCGATGACGTGATCATCCGCACACGCCAACACGAGCTTCTGCGAGCCGTCGATCTTCGAAATGGGCGCAAACACGACGTTCAGACGAGGCAGCAGCTGGGCCGTGGCCAGCGCTTCCCGGAGCTGCTTGGGCAGGTCCGTCATGGCGTCTAGGTCCCGCACCATCTGCACGTGCAGCCATCGAAATAGCTGATCGGCGCGAAACGCCTTGTAGCCGCACGCGACAAAGACGGCGCGGAGCGATGGACGCGGCAGGCTGGCCAAGTCCACGTTGGCAAAGTCGCTCATGGTGGCGGTCCCGGGCTTGGTTTGTCGCGATGGCGCCCCACCGCGAGCCGGCCGGGATCGCGGTCCTCATACCAGCGCGCCAAGGCTGGACACAAGCGATGGGTTGGGTCTGCCTAGCGCCGATGGTGGCGTGCGAGACGCCACGATCGTGGTTGCGTCGGGAATCGGGACGATCTACTCTGTGTTTCATTTTGAAACACCGTCTGAGCATATCGATCTCGCCAGCTCGCGACGTCGGGGTCTGTGACGACGCTCAGCAAACACGATTCTTGGCAGCACAGGAGTGTTGGTGGCGAATAAGCAGAGTCCAGGTTCAGTTCTCGTCGTCGACGACGACCCAGCCTACGTCTTCATGATTGAGGGTGTCTTGGAGACACTCGATTGTCAGGTGGAGGCGGTTGGGTCGGCGGAGGAAGCCATCGCGCGCGTGGATGCGGGCCATCACGGGGTCATCCTGTTGGATGTGGGCCTGCCCGGCCTGAGCGGTCTGGAGGTCGTCGAGGATCTCATTCAGCGCCGGCCAGGCAACCCCGTTATCCTGATGACAGGGGACATGGCGCTGGAGAACGTGGTCACGGCGACCCTGGCTGGGGCGTTCGATTTCATCTCCAAAGACAGCCAATTCAACAATCGTGTGTTGATCTCGACGCGCAACGCCCTCGATTCGATGCAAAAAGAGGAGCGTATCGCGCGCCTGACGAGCACCCCCACTGGCGAGCGCGGGTCGACGCGGATCATCTCGAACTCGGCGCTCATGGGCGAGGTCCTGGCCGATATCGACAAACTCGGCGGCTCCAAGGTGAGCGTCCTCATCCAAGGCGCGAGCGGCACGGGCAAAGAGGTCGTCGCCCACGCGATTCATGAAGCGGGGCCTCGGCAGACGGGCCCCTTCATCGCTGTGAACTGCGCTGGCATCCCCGACGCGTTGCTCGAAAGCGAGCTGCTGGGCCATGAACGCGGCGCGTTTACCGGTGCTGTGGCCCGCAAAATCGGGCGATTCGAAGCAGCCCATGGCGGCACGATCTTCCTCGATGAGATCGGAGAGATGAGCCTACCGCTACAGGCGAAGCTGCTCCGGGTGGTTCAGGATGGCCGGTTTGAGCGCCTCGGTGGGACCCAGACGATTGAGGTCGACGTGCGTGTGCTATCCGCCACCAACCGAAATCTGACGGAGATGGTCGCGGACGGCACCTTCCGCGAGGACCTCTACTACCGGCTCGCCGTCTTCACGTTGAATCTGCCACCGCTCTCGAAGCGACCGGACGACGTGGACCCTTTGGTGCGGCACTTTCTGCGCCAGGCCGTCGAGGAGGAGGGCAAGGTCGAGCCGCGCATCTCGAGCGAGGTGATGCGCTTGCTGAAGACACACCCGTGGCCAGGCAACGTGCGGCAGCTCCAAAACGTCGTCAAACATGCGGTCGTGGTAGGCGACGGCGAGTGGATGACCATCGGTGACCTGCCTGCGTCCTTCACGCGGGGCCTGTCGGTTGCGCTCGATCAGCGTCCGCGCAGCCTAACGAACCTGATGTCGCCGCTGCCCGATTCGGCGACGCCAGCGGCACGACTCGACCACGCGCTCGGCTACGCGTTCCCAGACGCGCAGTCCCTACCGTCGATGGAGGACCTGGAGGCCGCCGCGATTCGTTTGGTGGTGAAGCGGCTGGAAGGCAATCGCAAGCGCACGGCGGAGGTGCTGGGGATGAGTCGAGCGACCCTCTATCGCCGGCTGGAAGGGGCGCCGCGATCACGCCGGAAATCGGACACTGGGGCGCACTAGCTCGCTGGTCGGGGCGGTCGCCCGCGACGTTCATGGTTAATCCAACGCTTGGCGCACCGCTTCGACCCGTTCCGGGTCCAGACCGCCTGCAGAGCCCACCAACGCTAGCAGCACGCGTGATAACCGGCGGTGCGCCTCGGCGGCGTCGGGCGTCTCCGCCAGCGCGTGAAGGTGTGCGACGAGCGTGTCCGCGTCGCCTCGCCCGACTGCGCCCGTGAGACCCTGTGCGAGCGACGCGTGCGGCGCGGCTGACGCCGTCTCAACCGCGTCAAGGGCGGTGCGGGCCAAGTGAAGCAGCGCGGGCCGGGCAGCGGCGACGGGCAGACCGGCCTGCTGGCACAGGCGCTCGCCGATCGCGAGCAACGCGACCAGATCGTTGGCGACCACGGAGGCGGCGCCGTGGTAGGCGGCGCGACTGGCGACCGCGACGACGTGCGGATCGCCTTGGACCGATAGCGCGACGCGACGCGCTTGCGTGATGGCGTCAGGGTCGCCGGCGAGGGCGAAGAACGCACCGCGGAGAGGACGAGCGGCCCGCGCGGCCATGGCCAGCTGGGCGGCGGCGCTGATGGGGGGCTTTTGACCCCGCAGCACGGCGTCAAGCGGATCTGGGATCGCCGCGAGCGGATGGCACGACCCGATCGCCCCGACATGACCCGTCACCCGGAGCACGCCGGGATCTGCGACGCCACTCAGGTGGAGCCAAGTCTGGCTGGGTCGGTCGGACGGGCCTGTGCTGCGCGGCCCTGCTCGGAGCGCCCCTGCTCCGAGCGCCCCTGCTCCGAGCGGCGTCGCGCCGCGCGGCGGTAATGCTGCTTGCCACGTCGCCGCAGCGGCGTGGAGATCGCGATCCGCGGTCGCAAAGATGACGAGCGGGACCGCCAAGGCCCCGGGCGACGGCGTCGCGAGCACCTGCAGCGGCAGCTGGGCGCACCAGCGTTGAAGCTCGGCGCGCCGTGCGTCGTTGCGGCAGATCACATGCACCACGCCCGCTCCGGGCCGCGAGGCGAGCGCGAGCGCGAGCGACGTCCCCGCCCGACCAGCGCCCACGATCGTCAGCGAACCGAGGTCCTCCGCGGCAACGGGGCGGCGCTCAGGCATCGTCGAGATCCGCTGCGGCGCCGCGCGCCGTCGTGCCGTAGAGGCCCTGTCGCTGGATGCGCGCACGCACGGCGTGGGGCAGCCACGTGGGCAGCTCGCCTCGGGCCAGGGCGGCGCGCGCGTCGGTCGAACTCCACTGCGGCATCGTGATCGCGGCGGAGAACGGCGGGGGTACGGGGTGACCAGGCCGACCGAGCACGATGGGCGGCGCGAGCCGGCAGATCTCGTCGAAGCGATGCCACTTGTGGCGAATCGTGAGCTGATCGCTCCCAATCACGAGGCGGAAGTCCTTTGTTTGATGGCCACGTTGGAGGTGGTGCAACAGATCGAGCGTGCGCCCCGCGCCGCCTACCAGACGCTCATCCTCACGCACCTGCACCCGATCGCCGAAGATCGCGAACGCGTCCCGACAGAGCGCCAGGCGCTCGACCCAGGGCGTCGGCGCCTTGCCCAGTGGGTGGAGATAGACCGGCAGGACCCACACCGCCTCGACCGGATACGCGCTCAGGACCGCGGCCACCGACATCACGTGGGCGACGTGGGGTGGATCGAAGGCGCCGCCATAGAGGGCGACTGTGGTCCTGTGGGCCGTGTTCATGAAGATGCCGTGGTCATGAAGATGCCGTGGTTATGACGCTGCTGGCGCGAGAGGCCCGCTGCTCCGCGGGTAGCGCAAGTGGGGCGATGCTCGTGCCGCAAAACGCCGCTCAGCGGCCGAAAAATCAGCGGTTGCGGCGTCGAGGCTGCCGCCGGCGATCAGCGTCTCACGAGCCAGCGCGCCACCCATGAGCAAGTCCATGGCGGAGATCTCGTCGACGAACTCGTAGGCTTCGGCGCGCCACGCGAAGATCGTGGGCGCGAGCTGCAGCGCCGCGGCGATCACGGCCAGACCAGCGCGTACGGGCTGCAGCGCGTCGCGATCAACACACTCCAAGACGACGCCAGCGCACGTCTGGCGACCCCACTTCTGAAACGTAGGCTCAAACAGCAGCGGGCGCGCGGTGAGGCCTGGGCCGGCCAACGACGTGACGCGCTCGGCAAAGGCCCGCGCGTCGATGCCGGGCGCGCCCACCACCTCAAATGGCCGTGTCGTGCCGCGGCCCTCAGACAAGTTCGTCGCCTCGATGAGGCAGCCGCCGGGATAGAGCACGGCGGTGTCGACGGTCGGCATGTTGGGAGAAGGCGGGGTCCAGGCACCCAACAGCCCGCCCAGCGCCTGCTCGTCGAGGTAGCGGTCGATCTGCCAACCCTCGCAGGGGACCACGTGCAGCGCGACGTCGAGGCCGGTCTCCGCGACGTGAAGCGCAGCGATCTCGGCGACCGTCAGGCCGTGGCGCTGCGGCACGTCGATCCAACCGACGAAGGAACGGTACCGCTCGGGAACGGTGTTGCCCTCGATGCGCTCACCGCCCAAGGGATTGGCGCGGTCGAGCACCACCACCGGCACGCCACGCGCCGCGCACGCGTCAAGCGCCATGCACAGCGTGGCGGCGTAGGTGTAATAGCGCGCGCCCACGTCCTGCACGTCGAAGACCAGGATGTCGACACCGTCGAGCGCGTCGGCACGCAAGACGAGGGAATCTGCGTCGTAGCCGTACAGACTCGCGACGGGCAAATCGAAGATCGGATCGCGGCCACCCTCTACGCCGATCATGTCCTGTGCGGTCGCCCAGAGCCCGTGTTCTGGGCCGAAAAGCCGCACGACGTCAACGTTGGCGGCTCGCATCGCGTCGACGATGTGCACGCGCCGCCCGGGCACGCGCACAAGGGAAGTTGGGTTGGCGACAACGGCCACGCGCAGGCCAAGCAGGTCGCGCCAACCACGCTCGTGCGCAACTTCAGCGCCGGCGCGATAGGGCTCAAGCGAGTTCATCGTGATCTCCCGGGGCGACTCTCAGCCGGCCTGCCCGAAACCCCAACGCGTGCCAGAGCCAGCGTCGGGAGCGTGGCTAGGAGGGCGGCTCTTCATGTTCTTCAGCTTCGGCACCCGGAAAACGCAGCAAGCGCAGCTCGCCCTCGCCCTCGCCCTCGTTGCGAAACACTTCGATCTCTTTCACGTTCACGAGGTTCACGTACAGCGACGGCTCCGACTCGTTTTCGTTGCGTAGGGCCACAAAACCGCCGTCGATCGCGTCGACAACGCCGATCACCGACGTGTCTTCGTCGTCGAACTGCACAACCCACACTTTCTGCCCAACGAGTCGCTTCATACGCGGTCTCCTGTCGACTGCTTGCCGCGGCAGTCCGGCGGTGATGGTAGGGCCAGATTCCGATCGCGACAACTTCATGGCTGACACGCGACCCTCAGTGAATTCGCGACGCCCCCTCTCCAATGAACTTGACAGGGCCCGCAGGTGTTCTGCACGCTACAGGCCTCGCGGAGTTTCCACGTGCACACCTACCAGTCACAACTTAGCGCCCCAGCCCGTCCGATGGACGAGGTCTCGTTGCGCTCTGTGCAGGTCTGGTCGTGTCCGTGTGCGACCGCTTCGGCTCAGGCTTGCGTCTGTTGTCAGGCATGTCCGGAGCCCTGGCGCTACTAAGCTGGGCGGTCGTAGACCCCCGATCCCAGCACCGCCAGGGCAAAACCATCAGAATCACAGTCTCTCTCTGAAGATGTGACCTGCTCGGTTTCCAGACGTTCGCCCCAGACTCCTGACCCTGACCCAAACGTACCGGCGCCCACCGCCACCCCCGAAAAGCGACGTGCGCGTCCACAGCCAAGCACACGAACTGGCTGATTTCTGCACCTGACCCATGTTTCATATGAACGACCGCGACCGAGCCAGCCCTACAGCTCCCGTCCAACAAGGAACGCCATGAACATCGCCATTCAGCCAGCGCCGCAACCCGTCGACACCCAGTCCGCGGGGCTTGATCTCAACTACGTGGAGACCGACGAAGTCGCCGATTTCATCGCTCGCACAGAGGCCTACCAGAGCGGCGAGATGAGCTCCGATGACTACCGCGCCTATCGATTGACGCGCGGCGTTTACGGTCAGCGCCAGGACGGCGTCAACATGATGCGCGTGAAGATCCCGGGCGGCCTGCTGGCGCCGGACCAGGCCCGCCGGCTCGCCGAGCTGCTCGACGAGTCCGTGTTGGGGTTTGGCAACATCACGACGCGAACCAACATCCAGATTCACCACGTGCCGCCCGAGACGGTGCCGGCCTGGAAGGCGCGCCTGAACAGCGCTGGGATCAGCCAGCTCGACGCCTGCGGCAACTCCGTGCGCACCGTCACCCAAGATCCGCACGCCGGCCTCGCGCCCGACGAAGTGTTCGACACGACGCCGTACATGCAGGCGATCACCCGGTTCTTCCTCGACCATCCACGCGCTCGCCTGATGCCCCGCAAGTTCAAGATCGCGCTGTCGACCTCGGTCGCCGATCGCGGCCTGACCGCGATTCACGACATCGGCCTCGTGGCGGTGGTCGGGCCGGATGGCGGCGCTGCCTTCCGCGTCGCGATCGGCGGGGGACTGGCCTCCACGCCGCAGACCGCGCTGATTATCCACGACGCCTGGCCTGCCGAGGACGTGCTCACGCCGATTCTCGCCGCCATCGACCTGTTTCAAGATCACGGCAACCGCCGCGTCCGCTCCAAGGCCCGCATCAAGCACGTGCTGCGCAAGCTGAAAGCCGAGAAATTCACGGCGCTGTACCACACGTACCTCGCCAAGGTGGTCGCCGAACCGCCCACGAAGATCGCGGTGACCTCCGAGATCTGGCAGCACCATCCCTGGACGTTCGCGCCACCGCGGGTGGTGGGTGGCGAAGCATTAGCGGCCTGGGCCCGGTCGTCGGTTCAGCCGACCCGTATCCAGGGCAAGGTCTTCGTGACGATTCGCTTCGACGACGGCGGCCGCATGACCGGCGACGACCTGCGCAACCTGGCCGACATCAGCGAGCGCTACGCCGATGGTCTCGTCGCGCTGACCGTGCATCAGAACGCGCTCCTGCGCGCGGTCCACGTCGACGAACTTCCCCAGCTCTATACCGAGCTGACGGCGGCCAAGTTGGCCCGACCGGGCGCGCTGTACGCCAGCAACGCGACGAGCTGCCCCGGCACGAGCACGTGTAATCTCGGCATCACCCACAGCCGCAACCTCGCCGCCGAGCTGCAAGGCGTGCTGGAGTCACGCGAAGACTCCGACATCTCGATCAAGATCTCCGGTTGCCACAACAGCTGCGGCCAGCACCACATCGCGACGGTCGGGTTCTACGGCGCGGTCAAACGCATGGGAGGCCGACCTGCGCCCCACTATCGGCTCATGATCGGCGGCAGGGTCGACGAAGACGGCGCGACGTTTGGGACGCCGTATGGGCTGCTGCCGTCACGGCGCGCGAAGACCGCCCTAGCCCGTATTTTGGCCTGGGCAGACGCCAACAAGACCGCCACCGAGACCGCGGGCGACGCCATCCGACGCTCGACGAAGCTGGATTTGACGCCCCTGCTCGCAGAGTTCTTTGACCTCGGGCCCAGCGAGCTCAACGAAGAAGATTTTCACGACATCGGACTGGACGCGCCCTTTGAGGTGCTGAACCGAAAGGGCGAGTGCGCCGCATGAGCCGTCGCCGCCAACCGCGCGCTGCGTGCGTCCCGCGCGCCGCACGCTCGCCGAACCCCATGTGTCCGTCTTCAGCGAGGAGCCCGTCATGACCATGACCCCACACCAACCGCCGCCCGCCGCAGCGCCCCACGGCGGCCTGAGCCGACTGCGCGAGCTCGAGGCACACAGCATCTACATTCTGCGCGAGGCGTACCGGCACTTCGACTCCTTGGCGATGCTCTGGTCGATCGGCAAGGACTCGACCGTGATGCTCTGGCTCGCCCGCAAGGCCTTCGCTGGCGAGGTGCCGATCCCGCTGGTTCACGTCGACACGAGCTACAAAATCCCCGCGATGATCGAATACCGCGATCGCTTGGCGCGTGACTGGGGCCTGACGATGATCGTCGGCGCCAACCAGGAGGCGCTCGCGGCCGGGATGCACCCGTCGAAGGGCCGCCTGAACTGCTGCGCGGCGCTGAAGACCGAGGCCCTGCGCCGCACGCTCGATGGCACCGGCCCGCGGATGCGCATGAACAGCGACGGGGTGTACGTGCCGGACTGGAACCCGCGCCCGTACAACGGCGTGATCGTCGGTGCGCGCGCAGATGAGGAGGGCAGCCGCAGCAAAGAGCGCACGTTCAGCCCGCGCAACGAGACCAACGACTGGGACGTCGCCGAGCAGCCGCCTGAGTTCTGGAACCAGTTCAAGACGCGCTTCGCCCCTGGGACCCACGTTCGTGTGCACCCGCTGCTCGATTGGACCGAGATCGATCTGTGGGTCTACATCGCCCAAGAGCAGATCCCGATCATCGATCTCTACTACGACCAAGGCGCGGGCACCCGCTACCGCTCTCTCGGCTGCGAGCCCTGCACTGGCTTCATCCAGAGCACCGCGACGAACTCAGAGCAGGTCGTCGCCGAGCTGCGCGTGACCAACACACCCGAGCGAGCCGGCCGTGCGCAGGACGCTGAAGATCCCCACGCGATGGAGAAACTCCGTCGTGATGGCTACATGTAGGAGGACGAAGCTATGACCCCGTTTTCACCAGCATTCAAGCGCGCGGCCGATGCCGCATCCACCTCAACGGCGATGGCCACGTCCGCGCCGATGTCCACCCCGGTCCTGCCGCCGCGCCTAGTCGACACCAACAGCGCGGTGTTCCAAGTCGCCGAGCGCGAGGTCCTGCAAGTGGTCACGGTTGGCCACGTCGACCACGGCAAATCCACGCTCGTCGGCCGGCTCATGGTCGACACGCAGACGATCGCACCCGCCAAAGTTCAGGCGGTGCGGGAGCTGTGTGAGCGGCAGGGCAAGGCGTTTGAGTTCGCCTTTCTGC
>ERZ889078.2197-NODE-2197-length-14156-cov-5.116800_pt1 | contig 14156 bp, 13 predicted proteins | sample MGYA00521266_ERZ889078 | MGnify/ENA primary metagenome ERZ889078 (study PRJEB32303, sample SAMEA104408618) | aquatic metagenome | biome: Brackish water; feature: Pelagic; material: water | place: Baltic Sea | collected 2014-06-16T06:34:00 | depth 76,534 m ...
GGCCGTTTCGGAAATGGGAGCCCTGCTCAAAAAAGCCTTTGAGCGATCCTGAAAACCTTACAGAATGAAGTATGTTAGACCGCTCTGGTAAACTTTACGCTTTAGGACATTACCGTTCTGCAAAGCCTTTCGAAGATACTGTGAATTTGTCTATTTTTTCGGATGGGGAGAATCCCCTCGGAGATGATGCAAAGTCTGAACGGGCAGTAACCTTTAGATATTGAGCTCTTATGTCAACCCGGTAACCACCTGATGTATCAAGAGGTATTCACAACTTCCAGTCCATTCAGAAAATCGTGAGAACCATGATTACCTCGACCCACACAACGCTCCTCTAAATGATGATATCACACTATCTGCCTTGGTTGATGTACATAGCAGATGGACTAAACCGCTTCGCGGCAGTCTAATTCCTCCTCTGTTTTAACAGCCACAAAGGATTCATCTCATCAAAACGCTGTAATATGTCTCATATACCACATTTTCACGCCCTTCCTCACTATGCCTCTTGCCCTTATTATCTGACAAAAAAACCCTTGCGATTGATAAACCCTTTCATATGCGGCCTCATAACCTTACTCATCATTTCGGCCATCTGTCCGGTCCATGTATCATCCCTGCTGCAAATAGATCTAATATTGTAATATTCACACGTTGCCCGATCGTATTCTTCTAGTCTCTTTTCGTCTCCTTCGGTGCTGTATCGGTCTTTCTTTAAAACAATATCCACAGGCAATCTCGGTTTCCTCTCAGGATCATCGCCAGGATACCCCAGGCACATTCCGAAGACAGGGTAGACATCATCCGGTATATCCAGCAGTTCACAAACTCTGTCCGGATTGTTTCGGATACCTCCGATGAAAACGCCTCCCAGACCCAGCGACTCGGCAGCGATCATCGTGTTCTGTGCTACCAGCGCCGCATCCACCGTTGCAATTATGAACTGTTCTGCATTACCTCTCTCCATCTTCTTTTCATGAATACTGCATGCCCTATCCAGCCGCTTTAAATCGGCACAGAACACAAAAAACAGAGGTGATTGTTCCACCCAGGGTTGAGGCCCGGCAAGTTCTGCTATCTCTTTTCTTACAGCTGCGTCACACACCTGGATAACAGTATAGGCCTGAATATAATTTGAAGTGGACGCGCACTGGGCGGCTTCGATAATGGTACGAACCATTTTCTCTTCGATGGCCTTTTGCTTAAATTTTCTGATGGACCGATGCTTTTTTAAAAGTTCAATTACATTATTCATTTACAACTCTCCCGGTGAAAAATTATTGTCAGGTCTTTCATGCATAAAAAAATAGCACCGCTTCACGGGACCAATATCGGTTTTACAATTTGTCCTTTATCGGCTTCCGCAAACGCCTCATCAGCTTCGTCCAGGCTATAAAAGCGAACAAGGCAACTGAGATCAATAGACTCTTTAACCATAAGATCGATGACAAAGTGATAATCCCTGGCGGTAGACGCATAGCTGAAATAGAGGCTGTGGCCGGCCCTCACGGCAATAGTTGGAAACCATGAAAACTCTTTTGAATACATCCCGACGATCACAATACTGCCACCGCGACGAACCCAGTCGAGAGATGTTTTGAATGCCTGGGGAGCACCGGATGCTTCTATCCATAAATCAGCAGCTTTCTTTCCGAAAGCTGTTTTCAATGCCTGGTCCAGAGGTTCCCGATGGATGTTCACTGTTGAAAACCCCAGATGCTCTGCAACGGGCAACCGAAACCTGGTGTCAGGGTCAGCACCCACCATCAAAACCCGTGCGCCTCTCAATTTGGCGACAATTCCACAGAAAAGCCCGATGGGTCCTGGACCTGTAACGACAACATTTTGTCCCGGATGGATAACGACTTTAGACAAGGCATGCACGGCAACGGAAAAAGGTTCTACCAAGGCAGCCATGGCCAGCTCAATTTTGGCTGGAACCCGAATCAGATATGCTTCATTTACAGCGACAAACTCCGCCATTCCGCCGTTCATATCAAGGCCGATGACTCTCCTGTCATCACATAAATTGGTGTCGCCAGCCTTGCATACAGTGCAGTTTAGGCACCCCTGTATTCCGACAACAGTTACCCCGTCCCCTTTTTTATACCGGCAAACCGCAGAACCCGTGGAGACCACGGTACCGGCAAACTCATGACCGAGAATCACAGGAGGGTGCACCCACTCATATCCGGTGGCCCCTCGATAGGCATGCAAATCACTTCCGCAAATGCCGCACCCGGCAACTTTAAGTACCACCTCGTGATCAGCTGGTTCGGGATCACCAACCTCTTGAAGACTCGCCTCCAATGGACGTGTTCCATATTTTACAAATGCTTTCACCTGTACCCCCATGATTTTCAAACGGGAATTATATCCCGTTAGACGGATGCGTTGCCAAAGACATCGATGCAGCCTTTGATATCCCCCTCAAACATCATATCGTAGAACACCTTCAGTGCCTCACTGGTAATGGGCATCGGATTGGTGGGTCTTGGATAGCGGGTCAGGCACTCCTCTACCATTTCACCGAGATCTTCTTTCTTCAAACCGATCTCTTTCAGGGAGCCTGGAATCTTCAGAAATGAATTAAGATCGCTTATCCACAAAACCAGATCATCAGGTGATGCATCCGATCGCCCTGTCACCTGAACCGCTGCCATGGAGAGTCGATCTGAAACGGCAGGGATGTTATACGCAACTGTAAAAGGCAGGGCCATTGCACAGGAGACTCCGTGAGACATTTTAGCTCGATTTGCAATGGTATAGGCAACTGAATGGCCCAGGACGACGCCCGCATTCAGGCAAAGTCCGCCTGTATAGGCGGCGAATCCCATGGCTCTCCTGGCTTCGATATTAGAGCCATCGATATAGACGTCCTTTAACCACCGGGAAACAACGGCCATGGTGGAAAGGGCCTGGGAATCAGTAAAAGGACCGGCATTTACCGACATGAATCCTTCCAAGGCATGACTCAGGGCGTCCATGCCTGTGGCTGCAGTTATTCCCGGCGGCAGCGTAAGGGTAAGCTGCGGATCCAAAACTGCTGCAGAGGGGACCAGTTGCGGGCTTATAATGATCACCTTGCGACCCTCCATCGATAACATCGATATGCCGGTTGCCTCTGCTCCGGTACCTGCGGTAGTAGGGATCATTACCAGTGGAATCGGCTGATTTTTGAAACTCGTTGCGCCGAAATAGTCCTTTACTTCGCCGGTATTTACAGCAAGTGCGGCGGCAAGTTTGGCCATGTCCATGGCGCTTCCGCCCCCCATCCCCACAACGGCCACATAGGAGCGCTCGCGCGCGAATTCCACAAGTTCCATCGCGGTTTCAATGGTGGGCTCCCCGATGATATTGTCAAAACAAAATACCTGGTACTGTTCCTGTTCCAAAGGCATTTTCACTTTGTTGATCAAACCGAGTTTAATCATCTCCCGGTCTGCAACAATAAGCACATTACCGGCTTGAATCTGCCAGGTACCGAAAAGCTCACCTATCTTTTCAGATGCTCCATCACCCATTTTCACCTGTTTCGGAGAAAGAAAGGAACTTATGTTAGGACTTGAAAAAGAAACCATAATTCACCTCCTGCAATTCTTGCTTGAACTCTATCCGATCAGATCCCAAGGAGTTTCCTGGCCTGCATTACCCCGCCGGGTGCGTCCAAACCATGGCCGTCGGCGCCGATATCATTGGCGAATTTCTGGGTGACCGGCGCACCGCCTACCAGGATTTTTACTCCATTCCCCTGGTGCTTGAGGGTTGACACGATCTCCTCCATGGCCCGCATGGTGGTGGTTAACAGAGACGAAAGCGCTACCAGATCGGCCTGGTTCTCCTTGGCGGCCTCCGCAAATTTATCAGCGGATACGTCCACCCCGAGGTCCACTACTTTGAAGCCGCTTCCCTCCAGCATCATGGCCACTACATTCTTGCCGATGTCGTGCAAGTCGCCCTTGACCGTTCCAATCACAACGGTTCCTTTGGGTTTGACGCCGGTTTCAGCTAAAACGGGCCGCAACAGATCAAGACCCAAGGACATGACTCTGGCTGCCAACAGCATCTCCGGTACGAAAAGGCTGCCCTCTGAAAAACGCTTGCCAACCTCGTCCAAGGCAGCGATGAGGCCATCATTTAAAATGCTCAGAACATCTGTCCCCGCGTCCAACTCGGCCTTCACCAGATTGGGCACTCTCTGCTTGTCCATCTTCAATACTGCTTCATAGATGTCTTGGTTTGCCATTTTTTTTCTCCAAAATCTCCCGTCAATGACAGGGCTTAAATTAATAAGGTGGCCTCTGGAGGCCTGGTTGATTTACGCAGCGCTTCCGGGCTAAATATCACTATGCCCGATTCCTTTTACATAAAATAATTATCTACATCAGGCAGCCATCCACCCACCGTCAACAAAAATAACCTCTCCGGTAATGTAGTCCGAAGCCGGCGATGCAAGAAAAAGAGCTGTGTTGCCGATATCCTCAGGAGTTCCGAATTTACCAAGCGGTATTCTTGAGAGCATCCATTCACAGCGATCTTTATCCTTAAACGCCGCTTCAGTCATGAAAGTTCGGACATAACCTGGGGCAACCGCGTTCACGTTGATGTTGTGGGGAGCCAGTTCAACAGCCATTGATTTTGTAAGGGAAAAAATCCCACCCTTTGCAGCACCATAGATGGAGATATTGGGAACGGCAATCTTACTGGTCAAAGAAGCAAGGTTGACAATCTTTCCCCGCCCTGCTTTTACCATCTCCTTTGCCGTGGCCTGAGCTAAAAAATAGGCGGATTTAAGTTGAATTTGCATTATCGTATCATACTCTTCGGGAGTTACCTCCAGATAAGATTTTCGAATGTTTGACCCGGCATTGTTCACAAGTATATCAATACGGCCAAACCGGTTTATGGTATGTGAGACTATCTTTTTCAGGCTATCCGGGTTGCTGAGATCAGCTGAGATGGTTTCCACATGCCGGCCATACTCTTTTGAGACAAAATCTGCAGCTTCCTTCAGTTGAGATTCCGTGCGGGCCACCAATACCAAGTCCGACCCGGCCCCGGCCAGTGCTTTTGCAATGCCAAAGCCAATACCTCGGCCACCCCCTGTTACAATACTGACTTTTCCGGTCAAAGAAAAAACATCAAGGTAGTTTGCCATTTTTTTCGGTATCCTTTTCAACTGACTTAAACATGATGGTCCCGTAAAAAGTCCCGAATCCCGTCACCCCCGCGAAGGCGGGGGTCCATAAGCACTGATACTACTGGATTCCCACCTTCGCGGGAATGACGAAAACGGATGACTTTCGACTTTTTACGAGTGCATCAAACATAGGGTAAACAAAAATTCTCTTCAATGTGCCCTGCCATGAAGGCCCTCCATCCAACGTTGGGAGATTTTATCCAAGATGCAGCAAGAAAAAAGGCCTTATGACTCCGATCGTCCCCGGGTTTTTGAATAGGATACAAAAAAAGCATCAAGTCATAAATAGAATTGCTGCATTTTCAGCAGATTGATTGAAAAGTTCCTGGAAATTGAGTTTGATATGGTAGGCTCGATTAGTCTTCAAAGTAAGTTTGATGGTCCCGTAAAAAGTCCCCAAGCCCGTCACCCCCGCGAAGGCGGGGGTCCATAAGCACTGATACTACTGGATTCCCGCTTTCGCGGGAATGATGAAAACGGATGATTCTCGACTTTTTTCGAGAGCATCAAGTTTTTTCTATGAGACCTGCAAATTTTTCGCTCTGAGATGGTATTAAGTTATTTTGATTTTTCAACCAGATGTAACGAGCCTTGAAATTTTTAGGACGTTCTTTCTGCTCCAGACGACGCACCTCATCAACAGCATCATTGATGATTTTTATGCTTCTGACTCAAACCCTCATCTTTTAATAACGGATATCTGAATACCTGTGAATGAAGCATCAGATTGAGTTATCGAGTAGATATTTGTTCGACAGGTTTTTGAAGGATTGGTCATTTTCGATCACTCAGACCGCTCATTTTTTTGAAGAGCGCCGAGAGAGAACCATAAATCCCTCTTGGAAGAAACATTATTAGTAATACCAGTACCATACCATAGGCAATCTGAGAGATACCAACGAATTTGGCCCCATACACTACCCTGACGTACTCTTCAAGAATAACGATTAGGGCCGATCCGATTGCTGGCCCGAGCAGATTAAACATCCCACCAAGAATGCTTTTGAAAGCAATATCCAGAGAAGGTCCCACTCCGGACAAGGTGTGAGGATTTATGTAACTGATGTACCAGGCATACAGCACACCGCCCATGGAAGTGACTGATGCCGAAATCATGTAAATGTACAACTTGTAACGAACAATCCGAACCCCCAGTGTAGAGGCTGCGATCTCATCCTCCCCGATGGCCCGCAGTCCTTTTTGCATCTTGGAACGGTCAATAACTATCCATAAGAACCAAGCAGCAAGTAGAAAGGCCAGGCTGACATAGTAAAATGAAACTTTATTGGTAAATTTGAGCGCCCATAATGAAGGTTCGACTTTATTTAAGGTGAAACCTAAGGAACCTCCTGTGTGCTCCCTGAATGCGACTAAAACCAGGGTTGTTATTTCTCCCAAGGCAAGCGTCAACAATGCGAAGTAATCGCCGATAACACCAAAACGAAAACATGCAAAACCGATTATACCAGCCAGACCCGCTGCTATCAACGCTCCAAGAATCATGCCCACCCACGGGCTGACACCCGCATTGTTAAATAACAAGCCCGCTGTATAAGCGCCGATACCCAAGAAGGCGCCATGCCCAAGAGAGATAAGTTCGAACCGCCCCATGTAAGACCAGGCGGTAGCAATAAACGCCCAAATAAAAATCAACGTAGCAATATGGAGTGTGTAAGGTGACGGGTGAACGACCGGGAAAAGGGCAATCAGTCCGATGACAAATAAGAACGATAATCTTTTCACCACCAACCTCTCTTAACGTGTCTGTTTTCCGCCCATCAGTCCCTGGGGCCGGATGAGGACGACCAGGACAAAAATGATCAGCGCGACAATTTCCGCAGCTTCAATCGATGCGAGTGCACCGGTCAACGACGTGACAATACCGATGACGAAGGCACCGATAAACCCTCCCATAAGATTGCCCATACCTCCCAATACTACAATAATGAACGCCATCATGGTGAAGCTACCTCCAAAATGAGGATGGACCGAATAAATGGGCGTAAAAAAAGCGGCAATGACACCTGTCATAGCGCTTCCGACCATCATTGTTGTCAAATAGATCTTTTTCGGGTTAATCCCCATTAGCCGAGCACATTCAACATCTTGAGCAGTGGCACGGATAGCCAATCCGATGTAGGTTTTGTGAAGAAAAAAGTAAAGCAACCCCAAGACTACCAACGACCCTATAAATGCTATCAGGTTCGAAGTCTTGATGAAAACCTCCCCGATATTAAAGACCGGCAAGAATACTGGAATTCCTCTTAAGTCAGCTCCCCAAATTACCTGAGCGAAGTTCTCATATACAATGATCAGGCCAGCCAGGGCGAGCAATTGATTCAGTCGATTGGCCGTAAGCAATTTTTGGACGACAAGCAGATGCATTAATCCGCCTAACAATGTCATGGCTATGACTGCGATCAGACAGGAGCTAATTAAAGGAACGTTGTAAATTTCGGTGAGCGTATATATAACGTACATACCCAGCATGACCGACTGTCCGTAAGCCATGTGGATGACTTTCACAACACCGAAAATAAGGTTCATACCGAAGGCCAATAGGGCTAGTACCCCACCCAGTAGGATGCCGTTAACCAAAGCATTAAGAATTAGAACGGTCATATGACTAGTGACTAAACCCCTAGATAGGATTGACGAATATATTCTTCCTTCCCAAAAAACTCCCGATTGCCTTCTAACTTAACAGTTCCTAACTCCAACAGGTAGGCTCTATCACAGAGCTTCAAGGCTTTAACAACATTTTGCTCAACCATAAGAATAGAGTAACCTCCTTTCTTTATTGCGGAAATGAATTTAAAGAGCTGGGAAACGATCAACGGTGCAAGCCCCATTGATGGTTCGTCGAGTAAAATGAGTTTTGGCCTTGCCATCAGTGAGCGGGCAACAGCCAGCATCTGCCTTTCACCCCCGGACAATGTCTCGGCAATCTGTTTTTCCCGCTCGGCGAGACGGGGAAAGAGATCGAAGACCTCCTCAAGGGAGGGCTTAAAATGAACTCGTGCCCTTCTCGTGTACGAGCCAATTTTAAGGTTTTCGATTACTGTTAAATTTGGGAAGACCCGGCCGCTTTCCGGAACGTAGACCAAACCCAATTCGACAATCTTATGGGGTGGAAACTTCTCAATTGGTTGCCCCATAAAGGTGATCTTGCCCCGTTTAGCCGGCTGAAGGCCTGAAATGGCCTTAAGCAGCGTCGACTTTCCCGCCCCGTTAGGGCCGACTGTGATCACTGTTTCCTGCTCACCAATCCGCATATTCAGATCGAATAATGCCTGGAATTTGCCATAATAGACATCAATGGATTCTATATCAAGCATCGGTTTCCCGTATAAATTGATTCAATCTTCGTCGCTCCCCAAGTAGGCTTCGCAGACCTTCTCATCAGAGGAGACCACCTCGGGCGTTCCTTCACATATGACAACTCCATAGTCAAGCACAGTCACTCGTTCGACGACTTTCATCAATACGCCCATGATGTGCTCAATCCATATGACAGTAATTCCCAATTCTGAATTAATTCGCTTGAGCACCTCGCAGGTTTGAGCAATTTCTTCCCGGTTAAGTCCGCTCATAATTTCATCGGCTAAAAATATTTCCGGTTGGGTCGACAAACACCTGGCCATTTCAAGTTTTCGCAGGTTACCGGCTGTCATTTCCGTTGGTATTGTTTCGGGATGCACCTCTAGACCAACGAAATCCATCCACTCCCTGGATGCCTTCATCGCCTGGGTCTCTGAAACCTTGCGCCCCTGCGTTCCAAATAAAATTCCAACCATGATGTTTTCAGCCACGGTCATGTTTTGAAACGGTCTTGGGATCTGAAACGTCCGAGAGATACCAGTATGGCAAATCATATCCGGTGTCCAGGAAGTGATATTCTGCCCTTTGTAGTAAATCTCTCCGGCGGTTGCCGGGTGAACACCCGAGAGGACATTAAAAAAGGTTGTCTTGCCGGAGCCATTGGGCCCTATCAAACCGCACAACATTCCTTTTGGAACAGCGAAGTTGACGTTATCCAGAGCTCTGAACTGACCGAAATCCCGGCTAACGTTGTTGCATTTTAGGAGTATGCTGTCAGTCATATATCTGTATGTATCCTGTTTTCATTCACCAGAGGGCTATCAGCCCTCCGGTGTATCCGTAATCAGAACAGTTTATTCCGCAGCCAAGGGGTTGTCTTTAGGCATCGGCAGTTTGGGTTCAGCACTTCTCAGAGCCTTTGGCCATACGATTTCAACGTTTTCATTGATCCACTGCAATACAACCGGATAAGAGGCTTTATTTTGACCTGCATACTCATCCTGAGGCGGAGCAAAATCCATTCCGTAACCGCTTGGTGTAGTACCTTCCTTAAACTTCAGCTCCAACGCGGCTTTTTTAATATTGTCCGGAGTGGGATCGCCAATGTTCTCTACACAGTAATCCAATGTTTTGAGCAACATCCAAGCATGGCCAAATCCATTGGTTGCATGGGCGGGCGGTGAGGACTCCTTATATTTTTCATTGTATCGCTTTAAGAATTCCTTGACTGTTTCTACTGTTGCAGCAGGCATTTTTGACAGGTCGAAGTTTTGAGCTGGCGCCGGATCAATATCGTAGATATATTTGGTTAGATCTTTACCCAACTGTTTTTGAAGATTGGTGAAGTTAGCGTACCCCCCGCCATGTCCGATTAATGCCTTGGTTTTCAATCCCAGTTCTCGGGCCTGCTTGATAAATAAAACGATATCGGGATAATATCCACAATGCAAAATGACATCCTGGTCAGACTGCTTTAGCTTAAGCACCAATGAAGAAAGGTCTTTGGCTTTGTGATTGTAGCCCTCGTGATGGACAAGCTTCATGCCATATTTTTTGACCCGATCGACGATAGCTTTTTGAACGCTGGTTCCGTATGGGCCATCTTCATAAATGCAGGCTACCTTGATTTCGCTGGGAGATTTTACTCCAAGCATTTCGTGGTAGTCATTTAGCATGTCCACTGAACTATTACCCCACTGAGAGCCCATTGGTTGAGGTCGGAAGACATATGTCAGGTGACGTCCTTGGACGACTTTGTCGGAAATGGAAATGGTGATCCATAATATCGTTTTGTTCTCCTCACAAATTGGTGCGATGGGAACCGCAATTGAAGAAGAATACACGCCAAGTATGATCGGTACTTTCTCCACTGAAATGAGTCTTTCAACTTCACGAATTGCCATATCCGGGTTGGACTGAGCGTCGGATATGACAGGTACAAGTTCGTACTTACCACCTACGCCGCCCTTGTCATTCCACATATCGAGGGCTATCAATGTGCCCCGTTGACCAGCTTCGGCTCCGGCAAGGGCAAATGAGCCGGTAATAGAGTACAGGACTCCGATTTTAAGTTTTTCTTTTGCCATAGCTTCGAAGACAAAAACGTTAAGAATGACAGCGACTCCCAATAGTCCAAACATTAGTTTTTTCACCGGACACCTCCATTTTTCATTGTTATGGGTTTCTTTACAGATTTATCTCACTGTAAACCTATTTGCCCCTATTTGTTAATTTGGGGCGTTACTTCCATATGAAACAGTAAAATGCTTTCCTTACCAATGAACATTTAGAGTTTGAGATATCACTTAATATTAATAGGGTATCGACCGTTCTCTTTTGCTTCCCGGTACATTTCAATAATATTCTCAGGCGGAACATCGTCTTGAATGTTGTGGACTGCAGTAAGAACAAATCCACCGCCCGGGGCGAGATCCTTGATCCTGCGCTTAACCTCTTTGCTTACATCCGATAGACTGCCTTTAGGCATTACCCATTGTGTATCGACTCCTCCCCAAAATGTCAGATCTTTCCCGAATTCCTTTTTCAGAAAGGCTGTATCCATGCCTTTGGCCGAAACCTGCACCGGGTTGATGATTTCTACTCCAAGATCGATTAAGTCCGGCAGTAATTTTATAATACTGCCGCAGGAATGTAGGAAAAGTTTAGCATCGGTTTTGCTCTTGACGTGGCCCCACAGTCGTTTGTGGAACGGCTTGAGGATATCTCGATACATACGATCCGAGATCAGCAAATCATTTTGAGTACCCAGATCCTCACAAACACAGACAACGTCTATGTATTGGCCCACCGCGCTGAGAAACTTATCGAAGATCTGTATGTGAAGGTCTGTTATCTTTTCCAACAGCGCTATGGCGAACGTTTTATTGGCTATCAGGTCCTCCAAAAATTCCGGGCCCCTCAATAAAAGCCAAGAGAATTCTAAAGGTCCTAAAAGAGGAACATCGGCAACTATGGCGTATTCTGTTTTATCACGAAGTTCTTTGGCTTTTCTTGCCAATCCTTCTGTTCGACCAGGGTCATTAGGATCTGGCCAGGGGTAGGATTCAATGTCTTTTACCGATGCGTCGGCCAAAGGATAAGGGGGAACCGGGTCGAAATAGTGGCTCGTTGAAGGTTTGCGAAAAGTAGTTCCCCATTCATCGACATAGGAATTGTTGGGTCCCATCTTCAGAGACCATCCATGAGGCTTGCCAATGCGAACATACCGTGTGTCAATGGAAAACAGGTCCAGTACGTATTCATCAGGATCGACATGTTCTCTCAGAAAAGTAACCGTGGGTGTTTCAAGCTTTAAATGCCTCTTGAGTTTTTCGTAGGGCCCAGTTTCAATCGTGCTACTCAGCGAACCCAAATCAAGAGGTACCCGATCAGGCTCCTGATGGTTTAATGATGCAATAACCCGCTCACGAGGTGTCATGATTTTGAAATCCTCCCCTGGTATATATTGAAAAGCTGGATGAAAGATTCTTTACCAATCAACATGTAACATGTTACATACTGATGGATATATTTTTTGTCAAGAAAAAACTCAATATGCAAAGAAATGAAGATACGGGTTTTTACGTGGATAAATGTTAGAATCGGCACGAGTCATTGTAATACGGTGGATACTATGAAAATAGAGCATAAAACAAAAAAAGAACTTGTCTATACCATTTTGAAAGATTTGGTAATCGAAGGGAAATGGCGTCCTGGCGAAAGAAAAACATTCATTCAAATTTCTGAATTGCTGAATGTAAGCAGGACACCTGTGGCTGAAGCATGTAAAATGTTAGAGTATGACGGTTGGATAATAATAAAGCCCCAAGTAGGTGTTGAAGCTGTGAGCCCAACCAAAAAAGAAATTACTGAAGATTATAAAATTCGAGCAGTCCTTGAGGGGTTGGCTGGCGCTGAGGCTATCCCCAATCTGAAAAACAAAGATTTTGAGGTATTGGAACAAAAATTGACTAAGATGATTAAAACAGAAGCTAAAGATGACTTCTCGGAATTTTATAAAATAAATCGTTCTTTTCACGAGCACATCTACAAAGCAAGTAATATGGTTCAACTCGTGAAAACCCTTGATTATTTTTGGGATTGTGCAATGATGTATCAAGCTTATTATAAACACTTACCTAATGTTTTGGTAGATTCAAATAATCATCACAGGAAAATTTTATCTAACCTGAAGTCAAAGGATGCTAATCTAACGAGATCTTCCCTTCAAAAAGATTCCTTAGATTTTGGCCAAAAGCTTACTCATTACTTAGAGAATATTGAGATATAGGGGATGCACGAATTGAGATTTCGTAGTTATCGGCGGAGGTAAAGCCAGGAATGATAAAATGGATTCCCGTAAAATCGCAGACTAATTCAAAGAGGGATGTTTCTTCAATCATATGTGTACCCGAAAAAGATGTACCTAACGAGAGATCTTTTTAGAAGGCGTAATCATTTAATGCGAAAACGTGCGGAGTTCTATGCTCATAAATAAAATACTCGCTCCCAGTACAATCTGCCTGATCCGCCGGGGCGTATCGCAAAACCCCAAAAGAGAGACGGCGTTGGGACGTTTACGATGAGGAGCCCTTCTAACGATCCGGAGGGTAGTGGATGAGCATCAGTTCACAGCCTTTTTACATACAGACAACCGAGGTGACCCAGGCCCAGTGGGAGGCGGTGATGGGGAACAACCCTTTCTATTTCTTGGGGTGGTACTGCCACAATTCGAATGGTAAAACTCAGCCGGTTGCCCAGAAATCACCCAATGCTTGGGGCTGTGACACGTCCGGGAATGTATGGGAGTGTTGCCAGGACTGGTACGGGCGCTATACGTCAGGCGCTGTGACAGATCCTACGGATCCGAGTTCCTACACCTGTGGAATTTGCCCCTGATAAACGGTATGCATGTCAAGAAAATTACGCATAGATGCGCCAATGGCTCTTCTGCACGTTGTTGGTCGAGGAATTAATCGTGGGAAAGCAGGTTGCTGCAAAAATAGTGAGTTTAGGGACTCAAATAAAGCGGGAAGACTGTTATCAAGCAACTGACTTGACGATCTGATTAACACCTCTGTAAAAACGGTTGATGAGAAAGATGATAGATTGCTGATAAAGCAAATGGATTCAATCTGGCAATACCTTGACAAAGATCCCATATATTGGCAGGTCAAAATCCTTGTGATATATTTGGATCGTGGAGATTGGCTGATCGAGAATTGATTGTCCGAAAGTGGTCTTCAAATATGTTGGGTTTCCAATAAAAAACCCAAAGTATTGGCATCATCAAAAACCTGCAATAAGCCTTACATATCACACGCCAAACCCTGCACTTTGAAAAACTTCCCTTTTGCATTTGACAACGACTGTCGTGGTTCTGAAAGGCTTTTGGTCGTGCCTGAATTACGCCTTGGCGTGATTCAGGCACGAATGGGCTGTTACACCTCTATGGATGCCAACCCAAGGGCCTTCCGCTTTCCTTCAATGTGCCTGCGAATGAGCAGGGCAGCTTTCTCCGGGTCCGGCTCTACGGCAAAGGTAGCTCCCACCACGTCGTTGAGACCTTCCGTCAGTAAAGTCACCACATTCAGGCTGCCGGTAATGGGCGGCATGGGGCCGAGGACCGTATAGA
>ERZ889078.2198-NODE-2198-length-14153-cov-6.067953_pt1 | contig 14153 bp, 10 predicted proteins | sample MGYA00521266_ERZ889078 | MGnify/ENA primary metagenome ERZ889078 (study PRJEB32303, sample SAMEA104408618) | aquatic metagenome | biome: Brackish water; feature: Pelagic; material: water | place: Baltic Sea | collected 2014-06-16T06:34:00 | depth 76,534 m ...
CACCAAGAACCGATCGACGCCAATATGACGGCGCTCTTCGAGCTGTCGAAACAGCTTGTCGGTGCTCTTCTCACCCCAACGATCGAGCCCGAGAACAGCTTCGCGGTCCAGGTGAAACAAATCCGCAGGTGAGTGCAGCAAGCCCGCCTCCGCCATCTGCTCGATGAGCTTGGGCCCGATGGATTCGATCTCAAAAGCGGCGCGACCCGCAAGCAGCCCCACGCGACCAACAAGTTGGGGCCGGCACTCCAATCCGTTCCGGCAGTAAAAATACTTCCCCTCTGAGGTCACGGAGGTGCCGCACGAAGGGCAAGTCGCGGGCATCTCAAAGTGCGAACGATAGCGCCAAGTCACGCCGGCCTTGATCGCACGCTGGCAGGGGGCGAAATCGAACTCGCCAGCACTCTCCGGGGCTGAGAGACCTTCGGCCAGGAGAAGAGACTCCGGCACCCCCCCACGCCAATCAGTCGGCTCTTCTCCCGACGCCGCTAGCGAGACACCTGTCACCTGTGGAATCACGTCGCCTGCGCGGTGCAGTGTCACGCGGTCACCGATGGCTATCCCAAGCGCCTTGACGTGTTCGGCATTGTGAAGAGTCGTGTGGCGCACGGTCACACCGCCAACTTCGACGGCGTCCAGGTGCGCGCGCGGCGTCAGGCGCCCGCCGACACCGACCATGACCTCAATCGCGCGCAGTATCGTGACGGCTTCGACGGGTTCAAACTTGTGCGCGTATTGCCAGCGCATCGAGCGCGACTTCTGCCCAAGCCTTTCGCGCAAACTCAGGTCGTCTAGCTTCGCCACGATGCCATCCATATCGAAGGGAACGTCCCAGCGACTGGCTTCGATCTTGTCGTGGTAGGAGATGCAAGCGGCGAGTCCCCGCACCCGCTCTCCAAGTCCTGAATCGGGCAGCCCCCAATCGCGCAGCGCCTGCACGATGTCGATGTAACTCGCAAAGCTCTGCTCCTCGCCAGGCACGAACTCTACACGTGGTGCCGCGTATAAATGGAACTCCAGCGGATAGCGCGCGACCTCGGCGGGATCGTTGCGTCGGATTGCACCGGCGGTCGCATTGCGAGGGTTGGCGAGTAGCTGCTCCCCAGCCGCCTCGCGAAGAGCGTTGAACTTCACAAACGCGTCCCGCGCAATCAGCACTTCACCGCGTACCTCCAAAAGGGCCGGCACCTTTCGCTTGTCCGAGCGGAGCCGCAGGGGAATGTTGCTCACCGTGCGCAAGTTCGCCGTCACGTCCTCGCCGACCGCACCATCGCCGCGGGTAAGCCCAAGCTCCAGCAGACCTTCCCTATAAGTAAGCGCAGCGGAGACCCCATCGAATTTCGGCTCGACGCTCCACTCGAGCTCATCTCCGCTATCAAGTCCCAGGAACCGAAGGATGCGCTCCTCGAATTCCAAGACCTCTTCATCGCCAAACAGGCTGTCGATCGACAGCATGGGAACCTCATGCGCACGCTTAACAAATCCCACGCCCTCCAACAGCGAAGCCCCAACGCGCTGGGTTGGACTATCCGGAGCAACAAGCGAGGGGTCCGCCGCCTCTAGCTCTTCCAGTTCACGAAAAAGCAGATCGTATTCCGCGTCGGAAACCTCGCGCCGCCCCAGGTTGTAATACAGGCTGGAGAGGCGTGTCAGCTCCTCCCGCAGGTAGGCAGCGCGTTCATCGGCATTTTTCTTGGCAGTCATTCCACACATAATACGTCCCCCCGCGAATGGTTCTAGGCGTAGGCGGTACACATCCTTGAAATCGAGGCACTCAAAATGCCACTAATAACCGCAGGCTCGGCCTACCACCTACGTTGTAACTGCTCCCACCTCCACGACCTTCCGAATGTCATGCTCCCCCTCCGCCGCCTCGCTGCCACTGTCCCCGCCCTTGCCATTAGCCTTCTGGGCAGCTGCGGCTATACCTCCTCTGAGGGGGTCACTTGGGGACCGGGCTCGCCGTCTTCCTCATCGACCTCCTACTCTTCCACAATCTCAGACGACAGCGGCTACTCCTTCACCCTTGTAGAGACCGGAGCCGAGAGCCGATTCCGCATAGAGGGCAACCTACGCCCGACCTTAGACTTGCGAGGAATCGCATGGATCGAGACGGGCGGAAAGCTCACCGTCCAGCAAGAAGAGAGCGGAGTGATGCGGGCAGTCCACTTGCAGCCCAACGGAAAAGGCGCGCCCCTCTTGACCTATACCGAAAACGGTCAGGTCGCCACCTTCGAAATCGACGACCAAAATTGGTACGCAGCACGATTGGAAGACCTCTTTTCCCACAGCGATATCGGTTCAAGAGAATACGCACAAGCCGTCCTAGAGGCCGAGGGCATACACGGCTTGATCGCGCGAGCCGCCTCCATGGAAAACACTGGATTGATCGAGGCGTGTCTTGGGGCTGCCTTAGCGTCACCCGACGTCACCGAAGATCTATGCGTCCAGCTGGCCGGCGCAATCATGGATGTCGACCACGAGAGCTCCAGGGCCGACCTCATGGACAACCTGGCTCACCGCCACCCCGACAGTAACGCCCTGACAAGCATCCTGATAGACAGCCTTAGCGACCTCTCCAGCGGCAGCTCTCGACAGGACGCCATCCTCGCCTTCTCGAAGCGCGACCTAAACGAATCCCAAGCACTAGCACTAGTCGACGCCACCAAAGAATTCGACTACGACAGCACGAGAAAGGAGACGCTAATCGAGCTAGCTAAACTCCGCACGCTAGAGGGTGACTGGACCCGCAAGTTACTCGAAGCAGCCGAAGAGTTGGATTACTCCAGCTCCTATCAAGTGGTGCTAGAAGCCTTCGCCAACGGCACAGTAGCCACCCCCGAGGACTGGGTACAACTAGTCAAAGCAACAGAGAACATCGACTACGACAGCAACCGATCCAGAACGCTCCAATACTTCATCTCGCGCATTCCCAACGATGACGCCCCACTGTTAGCCGTCGTTCGGGCCATCGACTCTATCGACACCTCGTCCGACCAAAAAGATATCGTCGCCTCGCTCTCCACCCGTGAGGCCATGAGCCCTTCCGTCTGGATCGCCCTAGTAAACTCCTGTGATGACATCGATTACGACTCGACCCGCAGAGACGCTCTCATCCAGATTATCGACAATGCTCCCCCCTCTCTCCCCATCCACCTAGCCGTCCTAAAGTCGGCCAAGTCGATCGACACCTCCTCCCAGCTAACAGATGTCCTAATCGCGCTAGCCTCGCTCTCCAAAACAGAACCGGGCCTAGGCCAGGCAATCGCAAAGGCCACCCAAGAGATCGACTACGAATCCAACGCCGCCGACGTCCTCATTGCAGTCATCAAGAACGCACCATCCGAAGTAATCCCAAGGGACGCCCAACTCATCGCCTGCGCACGCTCTACCCAATCTCTAAGCACTAGCAACCTTCAAGCCAACGTCCTCAACGCCATTCTGGACGATCCAACCCTAAGCCAAAAAGTTCTAAAAGAAGTCGCCAAATCCCTACCCCACGTCGACAACGAATCCACGCGAGCAGGCGTCCAAGCCCGCCTCCTCGATCTACTCATCGATTGAGGCGCTTTGCTTTCTCGCTGCGCGCAATCAATCGCCTAGCGGCCGGCCTTTGGTACGGATTGGAATACGGGCACTGCGCAATTTTCCGCGGCTTTAGACCCTTCTGCTGGACTAGGTTGAGCCTTCTGGTTCAGGGGTACTCCTCGGCTGCGGGTTCGCTTTTTATTGTGTTCGCGAGCTGGATTTGAGCTTCGTTTTTTTACTGGCCACTGGCACGGCCTAACCAGATGGTCCCACCGGTTGGTCTGGGATGTGTGAGGGGGGTCGCAAGGTGAGGTTCGCGCTTGGCGCGGAGCGAGGGACGCCGCTTCGATCGTACGGTCACGGCACATATAGGAGGAGCTCTGGAACCCGGAAGACCGGCAGGGGCTGGGATCCATGAAAACGACAAGAGGGCCATCCAGGCCCAGAACAACCCTTCTGAGGGTGGCCCCTTGAGCCCAAAACGAGGTCCCACCCGCGCTTTGCGCCCCCCCCTCATGAGATCAAGGCCCGCAAGGCCCCAAGCGCAATACGCAGATTGAACGAAGGATCCCCCTCCACCTGTCCTCGCACCGTCCTACCGCTTAGGCCACCTCGCCCAAAACTTCCGAAAGGCGACTACCGGATCTTCTATCGAGCAAAGGCCGGCCATGGCATTTCTTGCGTGCGGCCCAAGAGTGAAGAGCAAAAGCGAAGCGAGGACCATAAAAGCAACCAGCGGACTTTTGGTATCCTATAAGGCTACTTTCCTAAGCACATGATCCCTCGGGTACACTCCCGACTTAACATGCGACTACCAAAGATTATTCAAGGCGGGATGGGCGCCGCGGTCTCCGATTGGAGGCTTGCCAAGTCCGTCTCAAAAACCGGTCAGCTAGGCGTTGTCTCTGGCACCGCACTAGACTGTGTTATTGCGCGTCGACTTCAAGTTGGCGACATTGGCGGACATGTGCGCCGCGCACTCGACGCTTTTCCCGTAAGGGAGATCGCCGACAGAATCCGCGAGCGGTACTTCATACCCGGTGGCAAGCCCGAGGGACAGCCCTTTAAGGCTGTGCCTATGCTCACTCTTAAACCGGTGATGCATCACCTTGAGCTCATTGTTGCCGCCAACTTCGTCGAGGTCTTCCTCGCGAAGGAGAAGCACGAGGGCATCGTTGGCATCAACTACCTAGAGAAGATTCAGCTGCCCAACTTGCCCTCAATCTTCGGTGCGATGTTGGCGGGTGCAAACTGCATCATCATGGGTGCGGGAATCCCTCGTGCGATTCCCGGCGTGATGGATCAACTTGCAAAGGGCGAGGCGGTCGAGCTCAGTATCAACCTTATCGACGCTGAACCCGGTCAAAAAATCTCTACGACCTTCGATCCGCGCCAAATTTTGGGCGACAACGTTACGTCCCTCGAACGGCCGACGTTCTTGGCGATCGTCTCCTCTGCGCCGCTTGCTTCCATGCTTGCGCGCAAGGCTTCTGGCCATGTGGATGGGTTTATCATTGAGAGTCCTGTAGCTGGCGGGCACAACGCTCCGCCGCGGGGTCCGCTTGAGTTGAACGAAGCGGGCGAGCCGATCTATGGCGAGCGTGACATCGTCGATCTCAGCGCGATGCGTGCTCTTGGGAGACCGTTCTACTTGGCGGGAGGTGTCGCGAGCCCCCAGGGTCTTCTGGACGCCCAAGCCGAAGGTGCCGCAGGTATTCAAGTCGGTACTGTCTTTGCTTTCTGTAACGAATCTGGACTAGGCGCATCACACAAGAATCGCGTGCTCGCTCGCTTCGTCGACGAAAACGCCGAAGCGCCGATTGTCCGCACAGATCCGCTGGCCTCACCAACAGGCTTCCCGTTTAAAGTGTTGCCACTCACTAAAACGATGGCTCACCCCGAGTCTGCCAACGCGCGCCCGCGCCTTTGCGATCTCGGCTACTTGCGCCAAGCCTATAACCGTGGCGAGGGAAAGATCGGCTATCGCTGCCCCTCGGAGCCCGTGGATCAATACCTCAAGAAAGGTGGTCGACTCGAGGACACCAAGGGTCGCCTTTGTGTCTGCAACGGACTGATGGCAACCGTGGACATGGGACAGACCCGCAAGGATGGCTACCGAGAGGATCCACTGATCACCTCAGGGGACGGACTGCAGGGAATCCGCCAGTTCCTCAAGCCTGGCGCCAGCACTTACGCTGCCGCGGACGTCATCGCAGGTCTGCTTGTCGGCCAACCCGCAGGAGCTTCCACCGGGGACGCCATGAAGTCCAACGAGTTTGCTGACGCATAGACTCCCATAGGATCCCGTCGCCAATGGAAAGCGCACCGTGCCCGGATAGCCGAGCACGGTGCGCTTTTCATTGGTGACTCTAACTTAGACTAAGTCCGACCCCTTCACGCCACTGGGTAAGAGCTCGGCTAAGGTCACGCGCTTCGGTCCCGCACCCTTGCTATCGATCACGATTTCCAAGTTGGGTGAGAACTCGAATAGCATCTGGCGACAGATGCCACATGGCATCAACAAAGATTGTGGACTCGCCCAAATCGCGAGCGCGAGGAAGCTCTGCTCTCCCGACGAGACGGCGTGTGCCAGCGCGGAGCGCTCGGCGCAAAGAGTTGCGCCGTAGCTTGCGTTTTCCACGTTGCAGCCGGTGAAGACCTGCCCATTTGCACCGAGCAGCGCAGCTCCAACTTGCACGTTAGAGTAGGGGTTATAGGCCCGACGAGCCACTTCGCGAGCTTGCCGGCGAAGATCTTCAAAGTCGATCGAAGTCGAAGGGGAATTATGTGCATTCATTGGCGGTCAGCCTAACGATCCACCCCCCATATTCATCGGCTAAAACGGAGATGGAAGGTCGTCTACGGGCTCATAGCCCAAATAGGGGACTGCTAAGCGCTGGGTTCTGCGGCCCGTCTCTGGGTTCTCCCACTCCTCCACAAAAAAGTCCACGATGGCCCTCCTACCACACAGGTCGTCCGGGGCGACCTCAAGGGAACCGGCAATATCAAATCCCAAGACTCCCAAGACGTGTTTCACGCGTGGAAGCCCTCGCTTGCTCCACACAAGTCCATCCCACGCAACAGTCCGTCCCGCGAACTCCCCGTCGACAACCGCAAGGCGGAGAGCCCACCGCATGTGCCCGGTTCGCGTCTCTCCAGCCCTCACCTCCTCGATCGATACTAGGTGTCGGCCCTCCGGGATAAGGACGAAGGACTCGACATCGTCGATCTTGCTGAAGTCCACTTGAACTAAGCCATTGGATTGCGTGTCCACCAAGACGGACTCGCTATTTGCATTGTGAACTGCACCGTTTAGGGCGCCAATAGATGCGGTCATGATCTCTCTCCTCTCATTGCGAGAAGCTCCGCCGGCAGCCTGTTTGAAGAGATCTGGCTGAGGGAGCACGAAACGCTGCTGAAAGCGCCCCCCTTTGGGTGCGGTAAGTTTCAGCGAGCACAGAGAGGACGCTCGGCGGTGCGACTGGTTGCAGTCCGTAGCGAAAAAACCTCGGACACGACCCGGCGGATTATCCCGAGACGTTCGCACGGGAACCCCACCAGCGCCCGCTAAGCGAGCACGCAGATCAGGTCGGCGATGATCTCATCCAAGCCCGTGCGGGGACGATAACCCAGCGCAGCCTCTAGCGCCGCCAAGCTCGGCACACGGCGGCGCATGTCCTCGAAGCCGTGACCATAGGCCTCGGCGTAAGGCACCAGCTGAATCTCCGAATCCGACCCGGCCACGGCGCACACACGCTCGGCCAACGCGAGGATCGAAACCTCAACATCGTTCCCAACATTAAACACAGAACCGCGCGCCGCCGGCTCGTCCAGCAAACCACCCAGCACCTGGGTCACGTCCTTCACATGCGCGAAGCAACGCGTCTGCTGTCCATCGCCAAAGACCCGCAGGGGCTCACCCCGCAGCGCAGCTTTTACGAAGTTCGGCAGCACCATGCCATAGCGCCCGAGCTGGCGCGGACCCACCGTGTTAAACAACCTCACGATCGTAACCTCCAGGTCGCGCTCCGCACCGTAGGCCAGGGCCATCCACTCTCCCGTCGCCTTGGAAGCGGCGTACCCCCACCGCGCGATCGAAGTCGGCCCGAGCACCAAGTCCGCATTCTCCGTAAACGGAAGCATCGCACTCTTGCCATAGACCTCGGAAGTCGACGCATACAGAAGAGGCACACCCGCCGCCGAGGCAGCATCCAGCACCGTCTCCGTCGCACCAATATTGGTGCGCATCGTATGGATCGGCTGCTCAACGACAAGTCTCACGCCAACCGCTGCGGCTAAGTGCACGACAGCATCTGACTCGGCAACAAGTGGTGCGACCACATTGGGCTCGGTCGCGCAGCCCTCGACGAAGCGGAAGCGCTCCGGAGCAAGAGCCTGAAGCGCTTTCACGTTAGAGAGCCGCCCCGTCGACAAGTTGTCGAGGACAGTGACCTCGCGGCCTTCCTTGAGAAAGCGCTCAGCGAGGTGCGAGCCGATGAATCCGGCGCCACCTGTGATGAAGATACGATGCAGCATGCGTTGCAGAGAATAACGGGTCTGAACCTTGTCCGCATCGCCCACATGCAATTCGAACAGGTGCAGTGGACGAATCGTAACCGCCTAGCTTCCCCAAAATCGGGAACTGTAGCGATTTAGAGGCCCTGAACCCTGCGTGCAAAGCCCAACACAGCCCCTCCAAAGGCCACCGGGGCGTCTAAGTAGCACGGGTGGGACGCGCCCGACAACACCAAGAACTCGGCGCGCGTTTGGCCGGCAAAATTCCGGCCGATCGCAACGGGGCTCACAGCATCTTCGCCTCCCCAAATCGCCAACATGGGGAGTCCACCGGGTTCCAGCCCAGAGAGGTCGCCGTTGGCGCCGACAGGAGCTACGGCGACCAGTCCCGCGATCAGCTCCGGCGATGACGCGGCATAGGGCAGCGCAAAGCGGCCACTCATGGATGGCGCAACGAGGACCGGTCGAATGAGCTCCAGGGCGTTGCACGCCTCGCCCAAATACGCGCCGCCATCACTGGAGGCCGCGCAATCCAGCGAAGCGCCGAAACCCGGCAAGTCGACGGCCACGACGTGAAATCCCGCTGTTGCCATTCGGGCAATGACGCCGAGACCAAGCCACGTCTGTGAGGAGTAACGAGCACCGTGGAGTAAGAGAATCGGAGGCGCCTTGGCCTCTCCAGCCTCAAGATAGTGCAACACACCACCCCCACATCTCACCGTCCCTTTGCGCACCTCGGGGTGAATCACATCACCCTTGGTCGATGGAAAACAGGCCCCCAAGACAAGGGCTAAACAGACGCAAAGAAGGAGTGTGGTCACGATCACGGGAACCCGTTTAGTTAGAAAATCGTGAGGTCCTGGACGTTCGAAAGTTGGAATCGATCCACTTTCCCTACAAGCGCCTGAAAGAAAACTTGCAACCCCACTAGGCCCGGATTGCTGGGGATTGAAATCGGAAAGGGCAGCGGGACATACGCCGGAACTGTGTTGGATGTGAACAATCCAAACAAGTCGGGGAAGGTGACACCCAACTCTAAAAATCCAAATGGAGGAAGTGGGATGGGCGCGCTCAAGCCGGTCGAGAAATAGACGTACGCGAAGTCGCTTTCAGTAGCCGTAACCTTCCCGGTTTGGGTCGTACCTAGACCACCGGTAGGGGGAATGGCTAGGGTCGGCTTGCGCTCCCAGGTCAGGCCTCGCGGGCTTTGGATGGACACGGATGAGAGAAGCTGACTATAGAACTCCTCGACTTCTGTCAGCAAGTCGATCACGCCGTCCCCGTTGGTATCCTTCACTAAAAGCACTCGGTCTGGGTTCTGGTCTTCGGCACAGATTAGGGTCCCGTCCAAGGCGGCGTTGACCTCCCAAATCTGGCTGGCGAAAGGCACCGTCATATAGGCGCTTGCCTCGGTTGCATTGGTAATCACCCCGTCCCCATTTTCATCCCGGACGCGCCATACGACATCGTTGCCCGTGTCGGAAATGTAGAAGTACCCCGCGCCATCTTGCGAAAGTGTGAAGAGGAACTCGGGCAGGACGCCTGGCGTCGGAATAAAAAACGCCGTAACCTCGGTAAGGGGATCGATCACATCGTTGCCATCGATATCGTCAAGCGAATAGATGCCCTTTGCATAAGCTCCCGTCAAACTGGACTCGACGTAATAGAGCTTCCCATCAGCGCCGACAACGACGTCGCTTGGAATCGAATCGCCAAGGGAGATGCCCGTTGGAGTTGTGTAGATCCGGATCGCCTCGCCCACATCATTTGCATCGCCGTCGAAGTTCAAATCGTTCAAACGCAAGATGCCATCAAGCCCTGCCGTCCCTGTGTTTGAGTCCGCAACCCACACGACATGATTCCCGCCAACACTCAAGCCTGCGGGTGAAGCCATATCGATTGCCGAACCGTTCACCTGCGGATCGCCATCAAAAAAAACCGTCGCCTCGAGTGGACCGTTTGCGTCTCCGTTCCCATCCAAATCGACCAAGCGGAAGATGCGATCCTCAGCGCTGTCAACGACAAAAAGTATCCCGCTTGGACCGAAGGTGATGTTGCTATTGTTGCCGAAAGCGACGGCTCCGATCGTGTCGTCGTAAAACACCGTAACCTCCCCCAAGTCGTTTGCATCGCCGTCTAAGTTCAAGTCCGCAAGGCGAAAGATCAGGTCCGTTGTCGAGTCCGTGACGTACACGTCCCCGACAAGAGAAAACGGCTCGCTTGGAACCCCCGTTTGGGCAATGGAGACACTTACCAAAGCGCTGCTAGCGCCTAGGACAAAGAGGGATCGCAAGACCGGGGGGAAAGGGTGGAGCATGGCAAACCCCGTCTTTGGCGAGCAGTCCAGGACGTGGATGCCAACCATACGGGGAGGGGGGAGTTTCGATCTTCGGCAGGAACCCCCAACTCCGCAAGGGGATTTCGTAGCAATCACCTTGGGTTTGACGACTGTAAAGGGAAGTGTCGGTGCCTTATCCCTAACGATCGAGCTCGACGAGCAAGCGCCCATGGGCGGCCAGGATTTCGGACTCATCAACGAACCGAGACTGGCTCCAACTTCCGTATTTGTACGCGATTCCCCCTGCCGGCCGTTCGAATGAACTTTCCAAACGGACAAGGCCCCCATGATCGGAGATATAAATAGCGCCTTCGAATTGTACGGACACTCCCGGGACTGGTCGCCCCTGCTGGTCGTTGAATCGAATCTGCTCCGACCAGCCCAGCTCGAAAAACGCATGACCGACCAAGCGATCTCCGTCTCGCTCGAAGTCCTCGCGCGCCAGGTAAATCCTCTTGAAGCCCGGTGCAAAGAGACACCACTCGGAGTTGTCGCCCTCCCCCAAAGGCCCCGACACAAAACACTCCCGGTTCTCTCCCATGCGGAACTGGGTGCCGTCTAAAGGATCCAACGATTCACTGAGGACGGTGCCGGTTTGGAGCGACTCATTCGGTGCAATGGAGACCCAATAGCTCCCCGCGGAGTCCAGGGGTTTCAGCGTGAACTCCGCCGTCCCCCCGAGTCGCACTTTTGTCACTCGCGGGATTGCGTAGCGGGTGTTTGATGAGATCGAAACGCTGTACTCGCGATCGCTTAGATTCGAAATCATCTTCCATCGATACTCGGCTCCGGACTCCCCCTCGAGTCGACGGATCGGCCAATCGTCTCCCCAGTTGCCGTGATGGCCATCAAGAGCGAGCTCCACGTCATCAACGGCTCGAATCGAAATCCGGGAGTCCACTTGCACCCCCCCGGACCCCCTCCCCATATCGCCATCCCAATCGAAGACCTTCACGCCAACACTGCCGATCGCAATGCGCTCCCCGAGCACAAGCGCGTCGAGAACATTCTCTCCCGCGACAAGTGTGATCTCGCGCACCGTGGGCTGAAAGTACATGGAGCTCACACGGATCGTCCACCTGCCGGGGGAGAGCCACCCGAGCTTCAACTCTTCACCCACGGCTATCTTTAGACCCTTGGTACCGATAGAGTTCCGGCCATCCGATTCGTCCGTGGGGCTGAGGATCACCGTCACATCCAACGTGCCGCTACGCCTCCCAACGACCTCAAGATTTTCCCTCAAATCCATATTTGCGTCAAGAATGAGGCACTTCAGCGTGGCGGTGCGCTCCATCTCGAACACGAGGGGCTGCCCGTCCTCTGGCAGCGCGGAGTGCCCTGACCAAAAACCTTGCGCGTCCAAAATGTCGACCCCTTCCCATTTCGAGCGCTCCGATTCCCGCTGCTCCCTAGAGAGACCCGGTCCAAACAATCTACTCTCGAATCTTGCCCATGGGAGCGCATCTGTTTCCCCTGCCAACCGGAGGTTTGCGACATAGGGGGTGCCTTTCCCACCGCCTCCGAGCTGCATGCTTTGGGTGAAGTCGGCATACTCGACACGCGCTTTGATTTGCAGGTTCGGCGTCACTTCCGCAAGCGGCGCACCACCTGGGAACCTCGCGTCGATCTCGTACTTAGGCATCGGCCAAGCGACGATCGTCTCATCTCGACCGTCCCATCGAAGGGTGCGACTTCCTCCAAAATTTCGGCCTTTGTCACCCACTTCATTTTCAAGCGACGAGAGTAAGATCGAGCCCCTCTCAAATCCCGCCGTCGTATGAAGAGTACCGCTGGAATCGGTCACGACATCCTCCTCAAGCTCTTCCCCAAGCGGGCCGACCTTACCGCGAACTCGAAGTCGAAGGTCGGTGACGGGAGCACCTCCGAGTCCATTCACAACGCGAACGACTAGCGGCGGGACGGCCGGTGTTTTGGATAACACGGGTTCGCGCTCTTGGGGTTGTGGCAGAAGCGCGAGGAGGGCGGTAGCGAGTAAAATCATGGTAGGCCTAACGAGAAAAAGTACTTGCCAACAGCTAACTCCTAACAACTGCAAGGACTACAACGAAACCTCAGCAAATAGGCGGCGTAAGTTGCCTCCCATAACAGCCTCGATCTCGCTCTCCTTCAATCCTCGGCGCATAAGGGAAGCCGATAAATTCGGGTAGCAGTCCGCTGTCTCCAATCCTTGGGGCGTGCGCGGGATGCCGTCATAATCCGAGCCGATGCCGACGTGCTCGAGGCCCGCCTTGTCGATCGCATGCAGGATATGGTCCGTCACGATTTCGAGGGACATCGGCCTCGCGACGCGCTGGTGATGTGCATTTTGCGCGTATTCGAGCGCGGCCCCCTTGGGCGCACCATCGCCTTCGCGGATCGCTCGATAGGGGTGCGAGGCGTAGATGCGCTGGTCCTCCGCAGCGGCCGCATCATTCAAGAAGCCGCCATGGAAAACGATGCCGACACAGCCGCCTGCATTCGCCAGTCGGCGCAGCTGGTCATCGGTTAGATTGCGGGGGTGATCCCGTATCGCCGTGCACCCGGAGTGACTCGCGATCAAGGGTGCCGTGCTCGTCTCTAGCGCATCGTCAAACGCTTGCTGGCTGGAGTGGGACACGTCGACGAGCATGCCGAGCTCGTTCATGCGCGTGACCACATCGCGACCAAAGCTCGACAAACCCTTAGGCACCTCGAACCCGAGATCCGCCGGCAGCTTTTGACACGAGCGAATCCACGAGAGGTGGTTGTTCCAGACCAATGTCAAAATGCGCACCCCGCGCGCGTGGACCTCGTCCAACTTCGCCAAGCTGTTTTCGATGGCGTGGCCACCCTCGATCCCCAAAATCGCGGCGATAAGACCGGCCGCACGCGCGGCCTCTAACTCCGGGCCGTTGCGCGCGAGCGCGACCTGCTCCGGATGGCGCGCCGCCAGGGCATGGGCCGTATCGAGGATGGCGTGAACCCGCCTGTTGGCACCACCGGCTGCGGCCGCCGCGTCGAGGAGCGCCTCCCCCTTCCCCACAAAGTGAGGCGAAACCCAAGCCGCAAAAACGACAGCTCCCAGCCCGCCCTCTCGACCTCGAACGAGGTCCAGGTGCCGAGTGCTCTCGGCGGGCCCAGGGGCGATCCCAAGATCCTCCCCCAGATCCAACTCTCGTAAAATGCTGTCAACATGGGCGTCAAAGACAAAGGGGGAGCGGCTCATGGGGGCAGTCTACTGCCACCACAACGTGTCTTCCTTTCCCTTCCTACGCGATTGCGAAATACGGGTTAGACTAAAGATGTTGCATTTGACGCATCCACCACGGTGAGGCGCTAAAGGACAGCATCAGGAGTTCCCCCGGCCTTAGCTCCCTAGGGCCGATTTCGGTGATTCCAGATGTGGGGCGGAGCCAGACTCCAGGATTGGCTCCGCCCCTTTTCTTTCGCGCCTGGGGAACTGTCATCCTGACAGGCCCGCTAAACTGGCCCTCCCGGCACTGCCCATTTGGCAGCAAGAGGCAGGATGCGCATTCTGGGCTAGCTTCTAAACTATCCCGAATAAGCAACTTGCGGCGTTTCCTCCTGGTCGGCACAGCCTTTGCTATTGGGCACGTCACTATGTTCTCCCCACGAAGAATCCTGCTTGCCGATGACGATCTGTCTATACGCAGCGGTGTTGCCGATCTCCTAGAGGCGATCGGCCTTGAAGTGCTTTTAGCCAGCGATGGCTTGGAGGCTCTTGAGCTTGTGAAGTTCATACCTGTCCACGCGGCGCTGCTTGATATGCAGA
>ERZ889078.2202-NODE-2202-length-14135-cov-10.126136_pt1 | contig 14135 bp, 5 predicted proteins | sample MGYA00521266_ERZ889078 | MGnify/ENA primary metagenome ERZ889078 (study PRJEB32303, sample SAMEA104408618) | aquatic metagenome | biome: Brackish water; feature: Pelagic; material: water | place: Baltic Sea | collected 2014-06-16T06:34:00 | depth 76,534 m ...
GCTGCTGTTCGGTCGCTGATTTTTTCGTGGTGGACGAAACGATGACCAAGGCCAGGGGCTCGCCGCGGCAAGCTAGTCAGCTCGTCGTCGGCCGGGCGGTGTCTGTGTGGTTTCACGCTGATTTTGCGGCCTCACAGCGCGCGAGAGCGCAGTTGTCTTCCTGGCGCGGCGCGGGGCATGTAGCCTGCGCGCATGAATCGTTTTTGCCGCATCGCGTCGCTCCGCTCCCTTCGCCCCACCGCCGCCTGCTTGGCTCTGGCGTTCGCGCTCGTGGCGTGCTCGCCGGACGCTGACGAGCCGACCGGAGGCGGCGCGGACGCGGGCGCTACCGCTGACGGCGTCGGCTATTTCCGCACCGACGTCAGCTCGCCGGACGCGGCGCCGTGGCCGGAGGGCACCGACACGAGCCTGCCGGGCTGTGAGCCGTGGCGGGACGCGTGGTCGCTGCCCGATCTCGTCGTCGCCGACCTCGCCATCGCCGCCGGCGCCCTCCAGCTGCAAGCGAGCGCCGCCCTGCAGCCCCTGGGTCACGACGAGACGGTGACGGTGACGGTGGTGGACGCCAAGGGCAAACCGGACGCCGACGCCACAGGCGTCTTGACGCTCACCAACAGCGCCGGCGTGACGATCGTCGACGTGCCGAGCGTGCAAGCCGGCGTCGCTCAGATTCGGCTCCAGGTGACGCAGCTCGGTGAGCAGCTCGTGACGGCGACGCTCCCCGATGGCCGCGCCGGTCAGATCCGACTCTGGGGGTTTCAGACCCAGCTGCCGGTGTGGCGCATCGACGTCGATCCGGCCGATCTAGCCAAGCTCAACGCCAACGCCCTCGAGACGATCTGGGTCCCGGTCACGCTGCGGCGCGACGGCAAGACCCACGTCGGCAAGATGCGCCTGCACGGCGGCTCGAGTCGCACGTTCCCCAAGAAGAGCTTTCGCCTCAACCTCAACAAGGATCAGGCCCTCGCCGACGGTCGCCGCAAGCTGGTGCTGCGCGCGGAGTATGTCGACAAGTCCGCGCTGCGGAATTTTGCGGCCTACGAGGTCGTGCGCCACGCCACTTGGCTGCCCGCGTCGCGGCTGACGTATGTGCACCTGCGGCTCAACAGCACCTATTACGGGGTGATGCTGCATCCAGACCGAGTCGACAGTCACTTTCTGACCGATCATGGGCTCAACCCAGAGGGCAGCCTGTATGAGGCCGATCCGCCCTTCGTGAAGAGCGTGCCCGGCGGCAACCTGACGGTGGTAAAGCCAGCCTCGGACTACAAGGTGATCTACCAGCAGCATCACGGTGCGCTCGACTATGTCGACTTGATCGAGCTGATTGAGGTGGTGTTGCAGCTCCCCGACGCGGCCTTCGAGGCGAACGTGGATCGCGTCGTCAAGGTCGACGACGTGCTGGTGTTCCTGGCCATGTCCGCTGTGATCCAGAACCAGGATTGGGTGAAGAAGAACTACTACCTCTACCGCGATCCCACCGCCGTCGACGCCCGCTGGACCGTGATCCCGTGGGATCTCGACCTGACCCTGGGTCATCTGTGGACCGAGGAGAAGGACGTGTTCGACGAGCAGATCTTCATCGACGGCAGCCCGTATGTCGGCATGAACGAGGGCTATCTCTTCTACAACCAGCTCGCCGATCGGCTGCTGCGCGTGCCGCGATTTCGGAAGCGGTATCGCAGCTTTATCGCCCATTTTCTGGCCGGAAAGTTCAACAACAGCTTCCTCGGACCGCGGCTGGACAACGCGCTGTGTCGCATGCAACCCGATCTGCTGGCCGACCGTCTGAAGCGGGCAAAGAACGAAGAGCTGCTCTCGCGCGTCCAAGAGGTGCGGGACTTTGTGGTGGGTCGGCGGACATGGTTGACCACGTGGCTGAGCGAACCTGACGCGAAGGATTAGCCGCGATCACGAACCGGGGGAGTCGCCGCGCTCGCCCTCTGGGAGCCAGATGCCACGCGATAGCACCAGCGGACCTACCCCGCCACGCACCAATGAGATCGCCGCGCGCTTGACGGTGCTGCCCTGGGTGGCCGCGCATGGACGCGCCGAGCGATTTTGGCAGGCGCTCGGCGAGCCACTGACCGATGCGGACGCGCCGGCTTCGTCGCCCCAGCCGGTGCTCTCCTGGTCGCAGCGCGCGATGCAGGCAGCGGTGACTTGGCTTCAGGAAGCGGACGTGCCCACCGTGGCTTGGCGTGAGCGCGGCCGGCTGCTCGTGCTGGCGCGGGTGGTCGCCCAGCGCCCGGCGTTTGACGCCCGGCAGCGGCAAGCCTTGGTGTTGAGTGTGGCCCTGGATGAGGATCGGCCCTATCCGCCGGTGCACGCGAGTCGTCTGACAGCCCATGATCCCGGCCGCGCAGCGCTCGCAGATGGCGGCGACACCTTGGCGCGAGGTGGTCTGCTGCTCAATCACGCCCTGAGCGCCGTGAGCCTGCTGGCCGGGCTGCCGACCGCGCGAGACCTGCTCGTGTTGATCGAGATGCGCGCGACGGCGGGTGCGACCATGCCGACCGGCGCGACGGAGGTGGCAGAGGCGGAGGGCCGGGCATTGCTGGAGGTGGCGGCCTGTGTGCTGGCCGAGGCTGGTGGCGTGCCGATGGACGTCGGTGGGGCGCTCGTGCTGCCCGTGCCGGTGGCGCAGAAAGCCGCGCTCTGGTTGCGTCTGCGCGGCCGCGGGCGGGCCATCGACCCGGGTTTGCCGGAGGTCGACGGCGCAGTCGACAACCTGCTTGCGGCCCTCGCGTTGCTGCGAGAGGCCGAGCGACCGCTGCGGATCTGCGCGGCCTCTCGTGCGCAGGTGCTCGGGATCGCCGACAGCGTCGGGGTCGCCCGAGGGCTGGCCTATCGCGGCTTGCTCAACGCGGCGACCTATGGCCAAGCGTCCCGCCGGGTCGCCGACATGGCGCCGTATTTCGACGCGCTGTTGCATGACACCTGGACGGTGACGCGGGTGCAGGCCTCCGGTCGGCCGGACGCCGCCGGTGACGACGCTTGGGCGCTGCTGGATTGCCGCATCGTGCCCGGGCGCACCACCGCACAGGTGCTCGCCGAGCTGCAGCTGATCGTCGGAGAGCGGGTCGTCATTGACGTGCTGGCGGAGCGCCCTGGCAAGGAGAGTGATCTGCACGCGCAGGTGTTGCGTGTGCTGCGGCAGACCTTGGAGGCCCGACTGCCGGGCGCGCGTGTGGTGCCGCGGCTGCAGCTCGCCGGCTGCGACGCCTGGGGCTGGCGGCAGAGCGCGGTGCCGTGTTTCGGTTTCTCGCCGGTGCAGCTGCCTGGCTCGATCGACCTGGAGCCGCTGTGGCAGCGTGGCGCGGTACCCACGATCGCCGCTGAGCGGGCGTGGGGACGCAGCGTGTTCATCGAGGCGGTGGCGCGCTGCTTGGTCGAGGCGTGAGTCTGTTGCGGCCCGTCACGCGGCGACTCGCGCTGGTCGTGGCCCCGGCGCTGTTGTTGCTGGCGACGAGTCTGCGGCCCGCGGGCGCTGGTGCGGCGGCGGCGCATCACAGCGCTGGGCGCCGCGCTGCTGCCGCCGGAGAGACGTGGCAGCCCATCCCCATCGTGCGCTGGCTCGGTCCGCTCGCGACCGCCGCGCAGGCTGCGGCGCTGACCGGCCGGGCGGTGCCGGGTCGCGATGGACCGGCCCGCTGGCGTCCGATGCCACCGGCGCTGGCCGCGGAGGCCGCCGCGCGACCGCTCCGCCTGCAAGCGTTGGTGGAGCGCGCCGGGGATGGCGTGGTCGTGGTGGCCGGCGAGCTGTGTCTCGCCAAGGCGGCCGCGGTCCGTGTGCGCGTGACGAGCGCGGCGGCCGTTCACCTCGCTGTCGACGCCGAGGTGGTGATGCGCCTGCGGCCCTGGCTCGCTGCGCGGCCGAATCTGCGGCCTTTGCCGCATGTGGTCCGCCTCGATCTGACGGCTGGCTGCCATCCGGTGCGGATCGGGTTGCGGTCGCCGAGCGGTCACCTGACGTTGGCGCTGGCGTGGTCTCCCGTCGATGACTCCGGTCGCGGCGTGGATGGGTTGACCACGTCGCGCCTGCTTGAGGCGGCGGCGGCGCCGGCGGGAGGCGGCGGCGCGGGCGCTGGTCCAACGAAGACGCGAGCGGCCCGCGCGCGTGCCGAGGTGAAACGTGTGGCTGCGCTGGGCCAGCTCGCCGCGATCGTCACGGCCGGCGGCGCGCGTGGTCACGATCACGACGCGGTGCAGGCGAGCCTCGCTGCCGGTCGCGCCGTGCATCCGGGCGCGGCCTTGATCCACGCCCTCGCGCAGCCGGAGAGCGGTGATCGCATCGCGGCGCTCAGCGTGGCCGGCGCGCGTTGGCCCCACGACGTGCCGTTGGCCCTGGCGCTGATCAGGCTGCTCGATGAGGGCGGTCGCGCGCATGAAGCCCTGCGGGTCTGGCAGGCGCGATTGGCTGGGGCGGAGCTGCGCGACGCCGAGGCGTGCGCGGCCGGCGCGCTGCTGTGGCAGCGATTGGATGTGCCCCGCGCGGCCCGCGCGCTCGCCGCGGCGTGCGCCACGCGTTTTCCGGCCCATCCGGCCGGACTGCAAGCGGTGGCGCGGCTCGCGGTGGCGGCGGAAGATCTCGTCGGCGCGGCGCTGGCCCGCCGTGCGCTCGTACGTCAGGCGCCCCGCGATCCCGAACGGTGGCTAGACCTCCTGGGCGCCTACGCCGAGTTGGGTGAGGGGACGGCGCTCGCGGCGCTAAGTCAGCCCGCCGCCGCCGCTGTCGCCCCGGCGCAGCTGCGTGGCGCGCTGCGCCGCGCGCCGGTCGGTGCGCAGGCGTGGGATCTCGCCCGCGCCCGCAACGCCCTCGGCCTCGCGTGGCTGCGCCGCTCCCAGCCCAAACGTGCGGAGACCCTGCTGCGCGGCGTGCCGCTGTGGGCGCGTCGCGCCTTTACCTTGGAGCTGCTGGCCCGCGCGTTGCTCGCCCAGTCGGGGCCCGGCCAAGCCGCGCGGCGCGCCGAAGCGATGAGTCTGCTGCGCGAATCGCTGCGCCGCGCCCCCAACCGCCAGGCGCTGCGCGCCCGCCTCGCCCTGCTCGCCCCGGCGCAGGCCTTCTACATGCCGCATCGCCGCGATCTCATGCGCCTCGCGCGAACAGCCGCGGCGCAGCCCGTGCCCGACGTCCCCTTCACCCAATTGCTGCGGCAGACCGTGGTGCGCCAGCTCGCCCCGGGCCGCCTCGCCCGCTACGAGGTCGCGCTGTGGCGCATCGGCAAAGGCGGGCCCAAGGCGCATGACGTCGAAGTCGACTACGTCCCGTCTCAGACCACGCCGGCGATCTTGCAGGCGGCCATCGTGCGCGCCGACGGACGGGTGGTTCGCAGCGTGCCGCAACGCCTGTCGTCGCTGAGTGAAGGTGCAGACGGGCTGTACTACGATCTTGAGCAGATCACCCTCGCCTTCGCCGACCTGCGCCCAGGCGATGTGCTGGTGTCCGCGCACACCTTGCGCGACTTCGCCCCCGATCCCTTTGGCTTGGTGTTCGGTGAGCTGTTTCAACTGGGCGACGCGTGGCCGGTGCGGGAGACGGAGATCGTGCTCGAGCTCGATCCGGCCGCCACCCCGAACAGCGCGTGGCGTCGACCCACGGCGACCAAGACCGCCGTCGTGCTGCGCGGCGTGCTCCGCGACGAAGGCCTCGTTGTTCCGGCCGCTGGTGGTCCGGGCCAACCCGGCGCCACGGCAGCCTCAGCCGCCACGCCGCGGTGGCGACGCTGGCGGTTTTCGGCGGGCGCCATGGCCGCGGTGCCTATGGAGCGTGACATGCCCGGCGCGGCCGAGGTCGTCGACACGCTGCACGTCTCCACCTTCACGTCCTGGACCGCCGCCGCGCAGTGGTACGCCAAGATGGTCGCCGACGCCTTGCCGAACCCCGGCAGCGACGAGGAGGTCGTGAAGCTCGCCGCCAAGCTGAGCCATGGTCTCACCACGCCCGCCGCCAAGACCGCCGCGATCTACCGTTGGGTCGCCGACGAGATCCGCTACGTCGGCCTCGAGTTTGGCATCCACAGCCTCAAACCCCACGACGTGCGCGAGGTGTTGGCGCGCCGGTTTGGTGACTGTAAGGACAAAGCCACGGTGCTCGTCGCCTTGCTGGCCGAGGTGGGGGTGCAGGCGCAGGTGGCGTTGGTGCGCACCGCCGACAGCGGCAAGCTGCGCGATGGGGTCGCCAGCTTCGGCGGCTTCAGCCACGCCATCGCCTGGGTGCCTGCCTTGGGGTGGTGGCTCGACGCGACCCTGCAACACCATCAGCCGACCGAGCTGCCCGCCGGGGATGTGGGCGGGCAAGCCCTCGCCATTCCGCGGCGTGCCAACGTCCCCGCCGCGCTGGTCGACCTGCCCGACGCGGGGGCCTCCGCGAACCGCCGTGTTGAGCACAGTCACATCCAACTCTCGAGCGACGGCGGCGCCACCCTGAGTCTCACGGTGCGGGCCCACGGGCTGCCTGCGGCGACGCTGCGGGAACGGCTGCACGCGGAACTGACCCGGTCTGAGCGGGTGCAATCCGACCTCGCCGCCCGATTTCCCGCCGTACAAGTGCAGCAGGTGACCGTTTCGGGCGTCGCGCCCCTGGCCGACGAGGTCGTGGTGCAGGTGCAGGCGACGGTGCCCAAGCTGGTCCATGGCGGCGGCGACGCGTGGTCCTGGCAGCCGCTGGTGCCCGAGTCGCCCTGGCGCAAACGGGCGTCGCAGGTCTCGGCGCGGGTCCACGCCTACGTCGGCGCCTACGCGTGGCGCGACGAACGGCACGTGGTGGTGTCGCCGCCTCCCGGTTTTCGGCTGCAAGTGGCGCCGCAGTCGCGTTTTCAGGTCGGTGGGCTCGGCAGCTTCAAGATCGAGATCGCCGAGACGACCAAGGGTAGCTGGCGGCTGTCGCGCACCGTCGTGCGGGGCAAGCGCGTGCTGCCGCCAGAGAGCCACGCAGGGCTGGCGGCGTGGCTGGCGCAGCTGGACGTCGCGCTGGGCCTGGAGCTGCGGATGCTGCGGGTGGCGGCGCCATGAGGCGAAAGGCGCCGACCGACGCGCGGGCCGCCGGCCTGCTGTTGATCCTGTGGTGCGCTGGCTGCGCGGCGCCGCAGGCCATCGACGCTGTCGATCTCGACGTCGCCGATCGGCAGCGCGCCGCCACAGCGCAGCTGGCGACGCCACGCACAGCCGCGGACGGGCACCTCGATCTGGCGTGGCTGTGCTTGCTGCATGGCGTGAACTGCGCGGCGCTCTCTGCGCACGCCGAGGCCGCGGTGCTCGGCGCCAGCCAGGTCGCGCTGGCGCAGCTGACGCGGGCGCTCGCGCGGCAAGCGGACGCGGATGTGCAGTCGCGCGCCGACGCCTGGTTGGATCTGTTGTTGTGGCAGGCCGGTGTGCCGTCCGGCTCGGACGACGTGAGCACCCTCGCCCTCGACGCTCTCGCGCGGCTCGCGCGCCGAGACCGCGTCGGGGTGCGGCTGGCGCTCGCCGCGCATCCGCTCGATGTCGCGGCCCTCACCTCCCTCGGTCAGGCAGCCCTAGATCCCAAGCAGCGCCTGCGTCGGCTTCGCGCCCTGGCGACGTGGCTGCCGGGGCCCGCGCTGGCGGTGACGGGCGCGGCGCCGCCGATTGTCGTCCAGATCGACAAGCAGCCCTTTGGTCGGCGGCTCTACGCTGATTTTGAGCGGGTCACCGCTGGCGGTGGTGTCGCGGCCGCGGCCATCGCGCTGCAGACCCGCAATCACGGCGCCATGGACGAGGTGGTGCTGCCTCTGCCGGCGAGTCCCGGCGTGTATCGCGTGCGATTGGGATGGACGGCGCTGGCGCCCGGCCGCTGGACCCTCGCGCTGCGTGCGTCGCGGCCGTTTCGGGTCTGGCTGCAGTCCGGCGGCGCCCGACCACAACGCGCGACGCGTCGGGGCCTTGAAGATCGCACGTGGCTGGTGCCCGCCGAGGTCGCCGCAGACGGGGCGTTGCGCTGTACGGTGGCGCTGCCGCTGGCCGCCGAGGGTGCGCGCCTGGCGGTGGTCTTGATGCCGCAGACGCCGTGGTTGGGCGGTCCACCGGCGGCCCCGGCGCACGCGGTCCCGGCGCGCTTGGCCCCGGCGGAGGCGGCCCCGGCGCAGACGTCCGCCGCGCGGACGCCGACACTCGCCGAACGTGTGGTCGCCGCCGTGCTGGCGTCGGAGGACGCCGCGGGTGCGTGGCTGGCGAAGCGGTTTCCGCGCGGTCCACTGGCGTCGCTGCTCGCCCTCGCCCGTGATCCCCAAGGCGCGGCCTTGCGGCAGGCGCTCGATCGCACGCTCGATCGGCTGCCAGACCATGTCGACGCACGAATCGACCGGGCCCAGCTCGCCCGCGATGAGAGTCAGGTGGGGTTGGCGCGTCGGTTGCTGCAACCGTTGGCGACGCAGGCGCAGGACGACGCGGCCCTGGCGCGGCGCAGTGACTTGCAGTTGGGGATCGCCGGGCTTCGGCAGGTCGACGGGCTGGGAGACCTCTCAGTCGCCGCCGCCGAGCGCGCCGCAGCGGGCCAGCCGGGCGATTGCCGGACCTACTGGCGAGCTGTTGAGGTGGCGTCGGACGCCCTCGATCGCGACGCGCTGCGTCGGCTGCTGGCGACCCGCGTCGCCGCGGCGTGTCGAGGCCGCGAGCCGCTCAAACACGTCTCGATGCTGGCCGCGGCCGGCGACGCGAACGCTGCATTTGCGCTCTTGCGGCAGACCGCCGGCCGGCTCGGATGGGCGCGTCGGGCGCGAGCGCGGGCGCGGGCGATGCCGATGGCGCACGCCGCCCGGTGGGCTTGGTCGGACGCCGCCGCGGCCGTCTTGGCGTCCCGCGCGTCCGGCGAGGCGCTGATGCACGGCCGCGAGGTCATGGCGCGCGCGGCGTGGACACGCATCTTGCTCGGGCCCGGCGCGACGCCGACCCAACGGCGAGGCGCGTGGCTGCTCGGCGCCCGCGCGCCGTGGCTTGGTCTGACGATCGATGGCGCCGCGTGGGTCAAGGCGCACCCCGCCACTCAGGTGAACGGCGCGCCGGTGACTTGGCTGCTCGACCACGAGATCGTCGTGCCCTTGCCCGGCGGTGGCGCGCTGCGGCGGGTGCATCAGATCGTGCGCGTGCACACCGCTGGGGCCGCCGAGTCGGTCGGTGAGCTGAACGTCCCCGCCAACGCGGAGCTGCTGCTGGCGCGCACCCACACCGCCGACGGCCGCATCGTGTCGCCGGCGGACACCCCCGACAAGGAGAGCACCTCGCTGCGAGAGGTCACGCCAGGCGCGGTGGTTGAGTACATCCAGGTGCAGTTCGTCGGCGCCTCCGATCCAGCCACCGGCGCGACGCGTCTGCCCGTGTTCCTGCTGCAATCGCGCGACGGTCCGGTGGTGGAGAGTCGTTTTGAGGTCCTGGACCGGCCCGCAGCGCAGCCGGCCGCGTCCTCGGCGCCGGTCGTCGGCGGCACCGTGCGTGTCGACGTCTCCGCCGCGGCGCCCGCGCCGACCACCAGCACCCACGGGGGTTGGCGTGTGCGCCAATGGCGACTGCAGAACGCGCCCCGTTTTCACCTCGAGCCGCGCGCCAACCGCGCCGCGTGGCAGCTCGCCGCCGTGCACGCCAGCGTCGGCGCGACCCTCGAGAGCGTGGTGGGGCCCTGGGCCGACATCCTGGCTGGGCAGGCGGCGCGACCCGCGCCAGCGCTAAACCCCTGGATTACCAAGGCGCGCGCCGCGGGCGATGACCTCGCCAAGTGGCGCACGCTGATCGCTGACGTCGCCGCGCGCGTCAGCGACAAGACCGCCGGACTTCGACCGGGCTCGCCTGCCGCGGCAGTGCGCAATGGCCAGGGCGACCGCGCTGCGCTGCTGTTCCGGCTGGCCCGCAGCGCCGGTGTGCAGGCGTGTTTCGTGCGCGTGCGGCCCTGGTCGCGTCAGCCCGCGCACGGCGCCCTCGATCCGGCGGACTTCTCGCTCAACGTGTTGACGCTCCGGTTGCGAGGTCCCAGTGGGCTGCAGCAGGTGTGGATCGATCCGGCCGTCGACGGCGTCTTGCTCAACTACCTGCGGCCCGGCCTGCGCGGCCGGCCGGCGGTGCGGATCGGCTGTGATCCAGCCCTCCCGGTGCAGTTCACGACCCCAGACTTGGGCGCCGCGGAAGATCGCCGCGTCGTCGACATCGATCTGGTCTGGCAGGCGGACGGCGCGGTGCACGCCGAGGTCGAGGACACCCTGCGCGGCGTGCTGGCGACGGTGGTCCGCAACGTGCTGCGCGCCGGCAGCAAAGATCAGCGCCTCGCCGTGCTGCGGCAGCTCAGCTCCGCCACGTTCCCCGGGATGACGCCGGCGTGGCTCGGCGTGACAGGGCTGGCGGCGACCGGGTCACACCCGCCGGGGTCGGACGCGCTTGGTGCGACCCCGCGCCCGCTGGTGCTGCGGTATCGCGTCACCGCCGAGGCCGCGGGGCATCGGCGGACACGGCTGATTCTGGGGCTCGTGCCCTACCGCCTCGGTCGACGCTACGCCGCGCTCGCCCGCCGCAAGATGACGCTGCGATTTGGCCACCAGCTCGACGTCGCCGTGACGCTGCGTGTGCGTAGCGCGGCCGGCGCCTTGCTGCTGCCGCAGTCGACCCGCACCGACAACACCAAGGCGCAGTTGACTCAGACCGCCTCGCTGCGGCGCGGCGCGCTGCACGTGACCCACACCCTCCGCAGCCAGATGGGGCTGGTGACGCCGGCCGATTATGTGGCGTTTGCCAGCACCCTGCGCGCCATCGACCGCGCTGAGATGTTGATTTTGCGCCGCGCGCCAACGGTCGGCACGGCGCCGCGCTGACGTATGCGTGGGTCTCCCCTGTACGTGAGCCTAGTCTCCGATAGGCTGCGTCGCAGCGCTGGCGCGCGGGGAGCAGCGTGACATGGAGATCCGATCCTTTGCGGAGTCCATCCTGTACCATTCTGGGATCGCCGCGAAGCTCGTGGACCCCGGCACGCTGCGCGACACCGACCCGGGCCCAGCCCGCGAGGTGCCCGTGTCTCCCGCTCGGGAGCTGTCCGTCGCCCTCCGCGGTCGCCGGCCGCCCGGTTTTCCAACCGCCAGCGCCCTCGTCGATCCCACCGCCCGCGGCGCCGCGTTGCACTTCTTTGCCAACCACGAGCTGCTCGCCCTGGAGCTGATGGCGCTCGTCCTGCTGCGATTCCCCGACGCGCCACCAGCCTTTCGCCGCGGCCTCGTCGTCACCATGCGCGACGAACAGCGCCACCTGGAGCTGTATCTGGCCCGGATGGCCGAGCACGGCGTGACGCTCGGTGACTACGGCGTCAGCGCGTTTTTCTGGGATGCCCTCGCCGACGCCCGCTCCCCAGCCGCCTTCGCCGCCGGCATGAGCCTCACCCTCGAACAAGCCAACCTCGACTTCGCCTGCCACTTTGAGCGCGCCTTCGCGACGGCCGGCGACGCCCAGTCAGCCGCGGTGTTGCGCATCGTGCGCGACGATGAGGTCGGCCACGTCCGCCTCGGTCGGCGCTGGTTTGACAAGCTCACCGGCGCAGCGGGCCCCGACGCAGACGCCACCCTTTTTGACCGCTGGATCGACGCGCTGCGCCCGCCGCTCACACCAGCGCGCGCTCGCGGCATGGACTTCGACGTCGCCGGCCGCCTCGCCGCCGGCCTCCCCCCAGCCTTCATCGAGCGCGTCCGACTGGCCCGACACAGCAAAGGTCGCCCGCCCGTCGTGCACACCTTCGAGCCCGCGTGCGAGCTGCAGCTCGCCCACGGTCGCCCCGGTCTCGTCTTGCCACGCGCCATTGCACAGCTCGGCCGCGACCTGGAGACCTTGCCTGTGGCCTGGGCACACGCCGAAGACGTCGTCCTGGTGCGCCGGGCGCCGCCCCTCGAGCTGACCGCGCGCTGGGCGGACGCTGGGTTGGCCGTGCCCGAGTTCATCGAGACCCCCCTCGACTCGGCCACCCTGCCGCGCGACCACCCCTTGCGCGACACCGTGCTCGGCGATCTCCGCCCCTGGGGCTGGAGCCCGGACGCCGTCGCGCGGCTGGCGCCTTGCATGGCGCAGGTCGTCGGCTCTCCGAGCTTCTTTCCGGCCGCCCAGGTTAACGCGCCGTCGGAGGCGCTGCTGGACCCCGACCGTGTCGCGCTGTTCCGCAAAACCCACTGGCCAACGGCGCTCGCGGCGTGGCTGGAGAGCCGCGCTCCGGACACCACAACTGTGCTCGCAGGCCGCAATCTCGGCCTCACGGCGACCACACGGCGCGAGGCCCTCGACGCCATCGCCGCGCTGCACGCCACCGGTCGTCACGCCGTCGCCAAGGCCCCGCTCGGCACGGCGGGCCGGGCCGCGATTCGACTGCTCACCAGCGAAGGCACGCCGACCACCGCCCAGCGCAGCTGGCTGGACCGCTGCCTCGGCGCACAGGGCGCGGTTCAGATCATGCCTTGGCTCGACCGGGTGGCCGACCTCTCGGTGCAGTTCATCGTCGCGCCCGATGGCTCGGTGCGGGTGTTAGGCGTGACCCGGTTCCTGACGGACGCGCGCGGCCAGTACCTCGGCACCGTCCTCGGCCGTCCGTCGTGGGGCCTGCCACCGGACGTGCAGGCGTTCTGGCACGGCGCCGACGACGCCCACGTGAGCGTGAGCCGCACCCTGCATGACCTCGCGCTCCACGTCGGAAAAGCGCTCTCGAAGGCTGGGTTTGCGGGCGCTGCGGGGGTCGACTCGCTGATCTATCGTGACGACACGCTGCAGCTGTACCCCCTGCTCGAGGTGAACCCGCGCATGACCCTGGGCCACGTCGGCCTCGCGCTGCAACGACGGCTGGTGCCGGGACGGAGCGGCTTGTTGTTGCTGGTCGGTGCGCGCGACGTGCGGGCGAGCGGCGCAGAGAGCTTTGTTGGGTTGCTGGCGAAGCTCGACGCGGCGCTGCCGTTGGCGTTGGTGGGCCGGGATGGGGCGATGCGGCTGGGATGTGGCGTCGTGCCGCTGAACGACCCGACGACGGCGGAGGTGACGCTAGCGTTGTGGCTGGCGGCGCCGACTGGAGCCGCGTTGCGGGAGGCCCTGGAGGCGTGCGGGTTGAGTTTGCCTTGGGCTGGGTGCGCGTCTGTCGCGGGATGACGTCAACTAAAAGGCTGATTTTTTAGGTCGTGAGGGGACTTGGCGCGTCGTTGTTGGCGCGGCGGTCGCTTTTTTTTTGCGCTGCCTGGCTTCTCGGGGATCGATCGAGGGGCGGAGGTTGGTGTGATGATTGTTTTTTGGCGGGGTTTGGGTCGGGTGTTAGGCGGCGCCGTGGTGGCGCTGATGTTGGCGACGGGCTGTGCGGAGCTGTCGATCCCGGAGGCTGGCGGGCGGGTGACTGTGTCGCGGGTCGGGGTGGATGGGGTGGCCGTGGACGTGGCGGTGTCGCCGGCGCGGTCTGCGGCGGTTTGGCCGTGTTTGCGGCAGGTTCGGTTGGTTGAGGGGGATGGGGATGGGGATGCGGATGAACTTTCTGCGCCTTTGGTTGAAGGGCGGTATGTGGTGACGGTTGGTGCGGGGGTGGTTGTGGGGTTGGATGCGGGTGGGGGTGGTGAGATGGAACGAGCGGGCGGGGAGGAAGGGACGCAGGCGGTGTTTTGGTTGGAGAGCGCGGAGGATGTGCGGGCGGAGGATGGGCGGTTGTTTCGGTCGCGGTGTTTGTATGATCTTGTGCGGGATCGGTCGGTTGGGTTGGGGTCGGGGCGGTGGTGAGTTTTCGGTGGCGTTTTTTAGCGGAATGTGTTGCTTTGGTGGGGAGAGGTCGTGTAGCGTTCGCGGCCGCTGCTGAGGTCGGGGGACTGGCCTTGGTGGGGATGCCGACATAGCTCAGTTGGTAGAGCAACTGATTCGTAATCAGTAGGTCCGCGGTTCGACTCCGCGTGTTGGCTCCGGAAATTGTTGAGGAAAGGAAAACGCCCGAGAGGGCGTTTTCTCGTGGGGACGGAATTGGGGACGGAATTTCGGTCTTTCTTGTTTTTGGTGCCGGGTCCGAGTGGAAAGGTCCCGGTCGCCGTGGTGCGGTGATGCTGGCGGCGATGGTGACCGCGCTGCGTGCGCGCAGTCGCGCTCGACGTGTCGTGGTGGTGATGGCCATGGTGAGTGCGCCCGCGATCGCGTGTGGCGAGCCGCGG
>ERZ889078.2203-NODE-2203-length-14132-cov-78.347233_pt1 | contig 14132 bp, 11 predicted proteins | sample MGYA00521266_ERZ889078 | MGnify/ENA primary metagenome ERZ889078 (study PRJEB32303, sample SAMEA104408618) | aquatic metagenome | biome: Brackish water; feature: Pelagic; material: water | place: Baltic Sea | collected 2014-06-16T06:34:00 | depth 76,534 m ...
GCAGATAGTGGAATTGCCAATAGCACCCCTACCCCAGTTTCAACACCGAAAGAAGATGTTGAAAAAAGACAATATGCCCCAGCTAGATTATCGGATGAAGAGTACACAAAAGAGTTGATTGATAAGAAATCAGAAAGAGTTTCACGAAATCCAAGGGCAGCAGTTGTATCAATAGCAGAAACAAATGAATCAAGAGCATTAGCTTTTAAAATCAATGAGATCAATATGATTACTGATTATACTCGTTCAAATATGGGTGGAAGCAAAATATCTTTTGATGATGGTGCAAAACTTATTAATATGTTTAAAGATGATATTACTGCAAATATAGAAAAATTCATTGCGCTTGCCAATTCTCTTGGTATTGGTTCAAGGTATTCTCTTAGAGAGTACGAAGAGAATCAAAATAAAATTAAAGCTCGTGAAAAAAGCGATGAAGCAAGAAGAGAAAAATCAAAAGAGAGTGAAATCCCTCTTGAAACAAAAGAGCGTGAAGCAATGGAAAAAACTCTGGAAAAGACAAAAGCAGATTTAGCTAAAGCACAAGATACTCTTATAAAAGCACAAAAAGATGCTGCTACTGCTGAAGACAATTTAAAACAAAATTTTCAAGATACTCTTTTTGCTCAAAAAACTCGTAAAGATATAGAAAGAGCTGAAAAAGACAGGGTTAGACAAGCTGCTGAAATAGAAAAAAAATCTAAAGCATCAGTTCCACTTCTAAAACAAGATGCGGCAACAGACAATGAAATAGAAAGTGATGCCAAAGCGTCATAAATGCAAATAAAGTAAAGAATCAAAACAAAGAGAAAAGACTAGGAAGGGAAGCGTTGAAAATTATAAAATAGGATTGCTCTGTTTTATAACTATAGATGAAGATACTAGCAGAAGTGTGAGAAGGAGAATTTGAAGTTCAACAAAATACATTCAAGACGGTGTGTTTGCAAATGGGCTTCAACATTCAACTTTAGTTCATGTGTTCAGTAGAATTTATGTACGAAAGTTGAAACAAAAAAATAATAAAAGGAGATGATGAAATGTTATATGTAGAAGAAATACCAAAAGATATAAATGAACTAAAAAAACAAGCAAGAAATAAACTAAGCTACAAAGAACGGTTAGATGCTGTTGAAGAATTGGGAAAATACAAATGTCAACAAAGCCAAGATATCCTTTGGAGACGAATGGTTAGCGACAAAGTATATTTAGTACAGCTACTCTCATTTAAAAAGCTACAAGCGTTTGGAATACCAGTGAGTCTTCCAAAAAAGAAAAGAGGTGTTTTAGTCAAAGACATAAATAAAAAATTATTCAAAATAAGAGAATCATTCAAAGAAGATTTTACTATAGAGCAATTCAAAAGCAGATTTTTAGAATTATATCCAGAAGATTTTGATATTTATTCTTATGAAAAAGATGGGCAAAAGATGGATGTGTGGATAAAAAATATTTTATCAACTGGTTCTTTGAAGTCAAAATATAAGAGTATAGAAGTGCCCTACTCTTGTGAGCTTATTTAATTTCCGTAACGTTACGGAAAAACAAAAAAACAAAAAAAGGATTAAATTGTGAGACAAATTGGAAGAAGATTTAAAGAAAAAATGAAAGAAGCACGGAAAAACCCTGGAACTAAAACATTGTTGTTTTGGAGAATATTTTTAAGTTGGCTTTTTGCTTATACTCTGAACATTCTTCTAAGAGAAAAACTAGAATATCTTATAGTGATGTGGCTTATAGTTGTAATTACTTCATTTATTTTTATTGACAAATCAAACATGAAAAAAATATTTGTATTCATTATGAGTGATAAGTTTGATAGATATTTCAATCTCTATTATAGATGTTTTATGTCTGTTGCTGCTGCAATGGTATTTTCAACACTGGTCGTAGTGACATTAGTGTATAGGGCATCTCCAGATACTCCAGTAAGCTTAATAGGAATAAGTTTTTCCGTTGGTTACTCTTTATTACTTTATGCAATTAGGCATTTTAAAATAGTTCATATACCGTTTTGTGAGAGAAAGGAAATTAATCATGAATAAATTATTTTTGCTTTTTTTACTACTTGTTCCTAGCATCGTGTTTGGTGCAACTTTTGATGATGAATGGCCCCTATATGTCTTTGGTGATGCTTCTTATTATAAGTTGATTTATGATGGAATAGCAATGACTGTTCAAAGCATAGCGGATATGACACCAATTTATGAATCCGTTTTTGCAGTATCCGCATTGTTTACAGCTTTCAGCTTTTCAAAAGCGGATTTAACAGGAGGTCTATGGCATACAGCATCTGGATTAGGAATTGTGTCTATGCTTTTATACCCTACTTCTACGGTTCACATACTAGATGTTAGAACACTTCATGGGTTTGTCTATGCAGATTCAAATAATACAAACACCACTTACTCAGGCTATCAAAAAGTTGACAATATACCGTTTTATTTAGCAGTAGTTCCATCTCTAGCTACTTCTTTAAAATATCATATTATTGATATTTCAACTGATGCCTTGACTCCTATTAGTGGAGGCTCTTTTAGAGATAGCGGATTTGCAACACCAATGACATTAGCAGAGGATATGATTAGTGTAGCTTCTTTTAAATATTCCAGAGATACTAATTACACTGCACCTAAATTTGAGCAGGCTCTTTCTAAATATATAGAGTCTTGCATCATTAATGAAGTATTATATATAGATGATACGCAAATATTTGGGATTATGGATCCTAAAGGTCAACAACTAGATGCTCTAAAGCCTAGTAACTTTAGTGCTATGAACTTAGCCAATACACCCATGAGTGGAACAAATACAACATGCGGAGCTTTTTGGGACACCAATATTGCTACTAAAATAAACTTAGTTGGTGGAACAATATATGAGAATTTAAAAGGTAAAAATCCAAAAATTAATATAAATGGTTTAGCTGATTCTGTAGCTAGAGTTGCAGGAATAGAGTCTGCCACTGCAATAGGTGCTACTTCTATTCAAAACGCAATGATGAATATTGCAACAACTGGAACAATATTAAGTACATTTGAAAAAGCAGGAACTGGCTTATCAGGAATTGATTTATCAAACTCTGTAGCAGCTAAACAATCATTGTTCGCAAATATGACGGATTCTACTGGTCAGTTTAAGTGGATGATTAAAGTTGTTCCTGTTTTAGAGTTTTTAATATTTGGTATTTTAATATTTTTAGGTATTCCAATGGGTATTGTAGCTGGACTAAGTGGTGCGGACAGAGGTGGAAAAATGCTGATGAATTTTGCTTTTGGTTTAGTAGCATTTTCATTTATTGATGTAGCACTATCAATAGTTCAATCAATCTCTTTATATTATTATGGCAATAAAATGTCAGATGCTATGATAATGCTCGGACAGAATCCTTTTACGGCCACAAACATACCTCTTTACATGCAAGAATTAGGATACATGAGCGGAATGATGGGGTTAGCTTCTGTAATTGTCGTTCCACTAGTAGTTGGCGTTGTATTCAAAGGAGAAACTGCCGCAGCAATGGGAGCATACAGTTCAGTCATGGGTAAATATAAAGGAGATGGTGGTGGTAAAAACTTAGAAGATTCCGCAAGTCATGCAGCAGCAGCTCATGCAGCAGAAGCAAAACAGTATGAAGATGCGGCTAGAAGAGAATTAGCTGGCGGTTATGGAATCACAGAAGTACCGAATGGTGCATTAGCCTCTCAAATGCTAGAGAGAGTATCAGCAGAAGCCGCAGGGTTTGGAGCCAATATGGGTGCTCAAAGAGTTGCTCAAACACAATTTGGTTCAAATCAAGACTATACAGGCGCTAGAGTAAATGCTGGCATGGGAACTGGTATGCAAAAAGTAACAGCAGAGATAGCAAGTGGTCAAGGTTTATTAGAATCTATCAACAAAGATGCTGGCAGTTTAAGTAATTTTGCTCATCAAACTAAAACGGATTCAGAAGCTGGATTTGAAGCACAAGCCAGCAAAGGTAGACTTGCGCAATCTAATCCTTTATTGAGTAGAGATAACCAAATAGAAGCTGCAATTGGCAATGCTGAAATGGATTTAAGAAAAACTACCGCTAGTGGTCTTGGTGCATCAAAAGCTTTTAAAGATGGTGCGGGAGATGATTTTTCTTATCAAACTCAAACAGATTCGGAAGCTGGTATAAAAAGTACAGCCACAAAAGGTAAATTCTCAAAAGATCACGAAGAGTTTGATAGAAAGGCACAAGTTGGTGCAGCTATGGTAATGGCAACTGATGGATTAGTAAAAAGTGTTGCAGGGGCAAAAGGTTTAGTTGAGTCAATGGCATTTAATTCTGATGGAAGTATGGGGAGCACAACTGAATTTGATGAATACGCTAAAGGTACGGCTAACCAATCTAGGATAGCAGCTAACAAAGTAATGGGTGCAGGAAGAGAAGATTTAACCCATGATGAGATGCAAGATGTCAAAAGAACAGAGCAAGCCAATATAAAATCTCTTATAGCTAAAGGGGATGCACTTCAACAAAGTTTTGGAAGCAACTTAAACGAAAGCTTAAACGGTCAGTCTTATGACACAATGATTACAGCGCAAGAAAAAGGAAACTTCAGTGCTTCAACACAAGCTATTAAAACAGCCGGTGGAGAAAATGGATTTGTGGCATTACAAAAAGCTGGTTCTTCTATGCGAACTGCGCAATCAATGGCAAGTGTGAATGCTAATGAAAGTTTTGGATTTCTTGATAGTCATGGAAATATGACGAGAAAAGGCTCTGATGCGTTTAGTATATCTCCAACTGAAATGGCGGCTCAATTAGGCGTGAAAGAATCTGTTTTATTTGGCAAAAATGCTGGTAAGAATATGGTTAGTGAAATAAAATCAGCTGCATTAAAAGCTGGAAAGAGTTCATCAGATATAAACTCTGCACTTAATTCATTTGGATTAACAGATGCAAATGGCGAAAATCCTGCAAGTGGTCTTGATTTAGTTGCTGGTCTTGCAAAAATGGGAGCTATGAATTATTCTTCTTCTAAAGCATTATCATTTATGGGAATGACGATGAGTGCGAATATTGACGGTCAAGGAAATGCTAAAGTTGTTAAAGCTGATGGTGGTATGAGCGTTAATACTACAAACAGTACAGAGAGCGGAGAAAAAGATACTTACAACAACAATGTAAAAGCATTAAATAGTACAAATCCATTAGCGACTCTTGCAATGGCACGATTTGGTGGAAATATGCAAAAAGCGGCAGAGTATGCGAGGTCAGCAGAAGGTGCTAAGTGGGCTATGGATCCAAGAAATGAATTATCTTTAGTCGCAGCGGAAGCAGGACATCAAATTTCAGATGCAACTGGAATGAGTGCAGAAGGCTCAGCGATACTTGCTTCTTCATTGGGTGCTGGAGGAGCTGGATTACTTCTAGCAAATAAACTTACAAAACAGCCTATTAAATTTGGAAAGGATGGGTTAAGTAAATTGTCTCCTATTCTTGATGATAATGATAATGTAAAAGGATATGAAGATTCAGAAGGGAATAAAGTAGCTGACAAGGATGGCTATGCTACTGATAAGCGTGGCAAACGAATTGAGAGCGGTGTTGTGGGTAGAGCGATGAGAAGCTCAGCCAATGGTTTTAAATCAGCGACGGATAAACTTAGGGGGATTAACGATAAAACTTTTGACGATACCCCAAGCAGCGGCACCAACAATCAAAACGGCAAATATAATGATAGCTCCAGTCAACATGATAAGTCCTTTAATTCAGATGCCAATAATATAGCAAACAAAAACGAAAGTGTCAAGAGTGGTACACAATTAACAATGGACTTTGATACTCCTGATACTCCAAAAGGTTTTATGGCTAAACGAATGGAAGCATTTAGTGAGGCTATGCATGGTGGTGGCTCATGGAAGACAAAACTAGGACTAGCAGCAAGTGCAGTTGTTCTTGGCGAAGCCAGTGCAACAGCAGGTCAACTGATGCAAGCCGCTGATCCAACATCATTTATTACTGGTACAGAAGCAGGAAGTGGAGCATTTGGCGGTGATGAACTTAAACAAATGATGGCAGCAAAACATCAAGGGGTATTCACTCAGCCAACTGGCTTCAACACAATGCAAGCACTACAACAAGACCAAGTAGCACAAAGCCAAATAAGTTCAGCAGGCAACTTACAAACTATTGCATCTCTCTCACAAGCGAGAAGTGGTGGATTTACGATGAGTGACAATCAAGGACAACCAGTATCTTTTACGACAGACAAAGGAGCCGGGCACAACTTAATGATGAACGGACAAAGTACTGGTATGGGATACCAACAGTTTAGTTCCATGATGCAAAACGGAGATATGGCAGCACAGTTTTCTAATGCTATTTCAAGCTCAGATATAAACAATAAAGATGCTTACAACACGACAAACCAACTTTTACAAGATATGAATTATCAAAGTACACAAGCGAACATGAGACAAAGAGTGCACAACAACGCTAGTGACACTCATAAAGCCATGCAGCATAAAGAGGTTATGGAGAGTAATTCTAATGAAGACAAAGAGAATGAACTTTATTAAAATTGCTTTTTCCGTAACGTTACGGAAAAACACAAAAGGAAAAGTATGAACTTACAAAATACAATGATAGAGTTTAATTTACCAGAGTTTGCACTCCAAAAAATAGTAGGTTTTTATCAAGAAGAGTTTAATCAAAATCTCTTACCTTATTGCAGTGAACATTACTGGTGTGACAGTGAATCAATAAATGTATTTAACATTGTAGGTACTGCTCACCCCGATTATATTGGTCTTAGTTGGAATAAATTTATTGAAGTCGGTAAAAGAATGAAATATAACTTAGAATTACTACAAAGCAATCCGGACTACTACACTAAAACAGATAAAAAAACACCTACTATGTATTACATTGAAATAGATGGAAAATTGTATGTAGATGGAGACGGTAATCATAGGTCTGCAATTGCTAAATTCTACCATGCTTATAACGGTTCAAGCCCTATATTGCATGGTGTAAACTTAAAGAGATATGTCATAAATCATAGACTAAGAGAGTTGATTAAAAATGCCAACGATGTTTTTGTCAATAAAGGCTTTAGATATATGAAAGTAAAAACAAAAAGGGTAAAGCTTTCAAGAGAAGATACAGCTGGTTGGATGAGAGAGCAGTTTAGTATAAAAATAGTAGTAGAAAATATACTAACTGCAAAAGAAATGTATATTAATGAAATGGAACTCACAAGAAACATAAATAAGCTTCGTCAAAAAGGGAGTTTTAGTTGGGTATTTAATAGAGGATTGTTTAATGGATTACTTTGAATTTATATTAAAAAAACAAAACAATAAACCGACGCACTATATAAAAAATATCAATTTCCGTAACGTTACGGAAAAATAAAAAAAAGGAAAAATAAATGGCAGAATTAATGTTTAGTGATAACGAAATAATTGTTTCTAAGACAGACACAAGAGGCAATATAACTTATGGAAATGAGTTGTTTTTAAAAATGGCAGGCTACAGTGAAAAAGAGTTGCTTGGTGCTCCTCACAATATAATCCGACATCCAGATATGCCAAGAGTTATTTTTAAACTACTATGGGATTATTTGCATAAAAGTAATGAGATATTTGCCTATGTTATAAATAGGTCAAAAAATGGCGACCACTATTGGGTTTTTGCTAATGTAACACCATCGTATAACAGTGATGGACAAGTAATTGGATACTACTCAGTACGAAGAAAGCCTTCGCAAAAAGCAATCAATATAATAAAACCTCTTTACAAACAATTGTTGAATGCAGAAAAAAGTGGTGGAATGGAAGCATCCTTAAAAATCATAAATGAATTATTAGAAAAAAATGGAGGTCGTTATGATAAATTTATCTTATCTATCTAAACTAAAAATTAATCTTTTAATATTTTTAGTTATTTTTATCATTGGTTATATAACTAAATTTTTTGTGGATGGCTTTAGTGTCGTTGATACCGTTTTGCTCGTTATATATCTAGGGGGTGCTTTCAATATAAACTTTAACTTTGCTTCTCTTAAAAAATGTATGGTTAAATCAGTAAATGTTTTAAATGATGCGGTTAAAGGAAATCTTGAAAGTCGTGCAACAAATATTACAGACAGTGGAGAGGTAGGACAAATTTGCCGTCAAATAAATAACCTCTTAGACCAGGGCGAAACATTCATGAGAGAGATGAATAGTGCAGTGAGTCACAGTAAAGATAATGAATTTTTCAGAAAAACACTCACAGAAGGACTTAGCCCAGCCTTCGTTCTTGCAGGCAATAGAGTTAATGAAAACATTGAAGTTATGGAAATAAATTATGCAGCTCAAGAACGTATTAGGCTAAATGAGGATTTGAGTAAAATTAACAAAAACAATGAGCAACTTCTCTCTTTGCAAACAAGCTTTAATGCAAACACTACTAAGTTAGAGATGATTTCAGATGATGTTCAAAAAGCAACTTTAATGAGTGTAGAAAGAGCAGAAGAAGCAAAAAATGTTGGTGTGCAGCTAAACGAAGTTAATAATCTACTTGATGCAAATATGCATATTTCAAACTCCCTCGAAGAAAGAACTAAAGAAATATCAGAAGTAATCAATCTAATAAGCGATATTTCAGACCAAACAAATCTTTTAGCCCTAAATGCTGCAATAGAAGCTGCTCGTGCTGGTGAACATGGTAGAGGTTTTGCAGTTGTCGCAGATGAAGTAAGAAAGCTTGCAGAACGCACTCAAAAAGCAACTGTTGAAATTAGGTCCACTGTTCAAATTCTCCAACAAGAAAGTATGGAGATGACAACAAGTTCTGTAACTATGCGTGATGTGATACAAGATTTTAGTAAAACAATGAATACATTTGGTGACAGCATGGTAACTTTAAAAGATACAAATGGGCTTATCACAAGAGAGATAAAAGGTATTCAAAATCGTATATTTATAAACCTAATCATGATTGACCATATTATTTTTAAAGCTAATGCTTACGCATCCATTAGTATAGGTAAAAAGATTGCCAACTTTGGAGACCATCACAATTGTCGTCTTGGTAAATGGTATTTTGGAGATGGTAAAAAGATATTTGGGCACTCAGAAAACTTTAAAAAAATTGACAAACCTCACTCTGTAGTGCATGAATATGTATTAAAAGCGATTAAATGTGTGGAAATTGAAGACACCTGCATAGAACACAAAGATATGGTAATTGATAGTTTTGAAAAAGTTGAAATAGCAAGTGCGCAATTGTTTGAGTTTGCAGAAAGGTCATTAGATGACTAAACATCTAATTCATACTCTTCGTCACAAATAGTATTCAAGAGGGAAATAATTATGGATGATAAAAAAATAAGAACACACCAACGCATGCACCAAAGTCTTCACGCAATAGCCGTAAAAGATGATACACAGAAAAAAGAAGGTTGGTGTTTAAAAGGTAATGATAATGTTTGTAAAGCTATACAGGAAATAGTAAAAACAGAAAGCATCAGTGCAGAAAATTCTATCTATAAAGAAATTCTATCTGCTTTTCCCGATATGGTATGGGCGAAGGACACCAAAGGTAATTATATCTACGCAAATAATGCAATTTGTGAAAATCTCTTAATGTGTGACAGTAAAGAGGTAATAGGAAATAATGATATTTATTTTGCTACGAGAGAAAGAGAAAAATATAAAGATATCGCAGATTGGCACACTTTTGGAGAATTGTGTTTTAATTCAGATTTAGAGGTTTTAGAACAAAAGCAACAACTTAAGTTTATGGAATATGGAAATATAAGAGGTAAGATGGTGTACCTAGAAGTACATAAAGCTCCACTTTATAACAAAAATAAAAAGGCAATAGGTGTTGTTGGAATAGGCAGAGATGTAACGGAAATAGAAAAAATCAAAGTAGAGCTAAAACAAAAAGCATTTTTCGATGATTTAACAAAATTACCAAACAGATTTGTTCTTGATAATGATCTACAAAATATTTTAAATATTTGTGAAAAACAAAAAGAGATAAGCTCTTTAATGTTTTTAGATATTGATGATTTCAAACACATTAACAATGAGTTCGGACATATTTTTGGAGATGAGTTTTTAATTTCTTTAGCAGAAAGATTTGGCCGTATGTCTCATAGCTTAAATAATAAAATATATAGATTTAATAGTGATGAGTTTGCAATAGTATCAACAAGTTTTTCAACAAATTTGGTAGATGCTAGAAGGATAATTTTAGCCATTGCTGAAACGATTAGGCTGGAAGTTGCTAAAGAAGTGTGCTTATTAGAGCCTAGTAAAAAAACAATTTCTGCTACTTGCTCTATTGGTGTATATATAATTGACTCGTCTTTGAATAATATTGGATACATAAAAAGTTGTGCAGATATTGCGAAAAATGAAGCCAAATCCCGTGGAAAAAATAGAGTAGTTATTTTTGAAGAAATTCAAAGAACAACTATGGTTAATATATTAGATACTCAAAAACGCATAAACAAAGGATTAGTAAAGGAAGAGTTTTCTCTACACTACCAGCCACAATACAAAACAACTGATAGCAATGAGTTTATATTAGTTGGTGCAGAAGCTCTCATAAGATGGCATTCATCATCAATAATGCTTTCTCCTTCGTACCTTATAGATATAGCAGAGAAAAGCGGTCAAATCATCAAACTCGGCAAATGGATTATAAAAGAAGGTTTCAATACATTGGAACAGTGGTCAAAAGACAAATCTCTAAAACATCTGACACTTGCCATAAATGTATCTCCTAAGCAGTTTCATTATGCTGATTTTGTAGAAAATATAATTGACTTAAAGAAAGATTATACTTTTGACAATAGTAAGCTAAAGATAGAGATAACTGAAAACATAGCTATAGAGAATATTGAAGAAACAATTACAAAAATGACAATTCTTTCAGATTTAGGAATTTCTCTCTCTCTGGATGATTTTGGGACAGGCTATTCGTCATTATCCAACCTAACAAATCTGCCCTTCTCTCAAATAAAAATAGATAAGTCTTTTATAGATGATATTGTAGAGTGTGAGGATAGCAGACAAGTTATAAAATCAATATCAGACATTACAAAGCAAATGAAAAAAACATTGATTATTGAGGGTGTAGAAACAAAATCTCAACTAGATGTATTGTTGGATATAGGAGCAAGAGAATTTCAAGGCTATTTATTAGGTAAACCCATGAAATTAAGTGAATTCAACAAAATTCCAAGAAATATCGTTGTGTAGATGAAAGCGAGTTTACATTGCCAGTAGTTGCTAATAACTTTAATGAAACCCTCAAAGTGGCGATTGTTAAAGAACCGTTTCATATTCATATTGTAAGTAGTGATACTAAATTTATTTCAACACTACTAAAAGAGTACTCTAAGCTAGAATGCAGGGTGTCTAAAAATTCATTTCTAAAAGATACACTCTCTCTTTTACAAAAAATATCCCCAAATATAATCATAATAGATTATTCTCATAAAGATGCGAAAAGTGATTACACAGATTTTTATCTAAATTATACATATAAAGATGTTGAAAAAAGAGCCTTTGTAATTTTAGCGATTGAGTTGATTTCTATTGAAGTGTTGAAAAAGTTTTATAACTATGGGTATGATGATTATTTTCTAAAACCTTTACTAGAAATAGATTATATAGGGAAAATAAAAACAAAGATTAAAGAGCATAATAATGTGCAGAACCACTATCACGAACCAAGACACATCAAACTGCAAGATATATCGATTCAAGATAAATTTATTCTGCAAGAAAAAGAATTAGATTTAAAAATTGTTGAAGTTATACACAGACTTTCAAAAAATACTTTTTTAAATGTGCTAGAAAGACCTGGTGCAGAACTAATGTTTGAGCGAATTTTAAACAAAAGAGATAAAAAAGAGTTTGAATTATTATATATAGACATTGATAATTTTGATTACATAAGCTTACAATTTGGGAAAGCAATGGCAAATAAAATTCTATCTTATATGTCTGATTTACTGCTAAAAAATAAAAAAGGAGATGAGATAATTGCAAGATGGGAAATAAATAGATTTGTAATTTTTTGTGCAGATATGTCACAATCAAGCAATATTGAAGTCGCAAGAATCATTCAAAATAAAGTCTCTAAGTCAAAAATAGTTAAAAATTTTACGCTTTCATGTTCCACTTTATGTTGCACTATCTCCAAGAAAAATGGAAAGGAACACATCTTCGCCCAAATGCAAACTAATATGGAGAAAATTAAAGCTTTTCACAAAAGACAGCCCGTGTGTATTGGGATTTAGAAAATTTCCGTGACGTTACGGAAATTGACAAAAATTATTATTATTACTATTTTTTAGTATTAATTATTCGGAGTTAAAGCTTTCTATAATTAAAGCCAAGCCTTTAATACAAAGGGTGACATTTAACCGCTTCCAAAAGATGCCTAGGCTTAATATGCACATATATACTCGTAGTGATTATGCTACTATGACCCAAGAACTCTTTGACAACAAGCAAGTCACAGCCGTTTATAACTAAATGACTGGCAAAAGCATGTCTAAAATAATGCGCCGCGTATCCAAACGTACGCCTTAAGGCTACGGTTGCGGCAATAGAAGTTAATTTTTTCCCATTATTGGAAAACCATAAAGTATTATAAATTACAAAGGGACACTGCTCTCTGTAGTTGTTTATTGATATATGAACATGAATATTCGTCGGAACAACTCTTGTTTTATTGTTTTTTGAATCTTCTATTCTAATCCAATCAGAACCTATATCAGACAATGATATGCTCATCGCCTCGCTTGCTCTCATGCCGGTTGAATAGAGAAGGATACAGATAGCATAATCTCTATAATTAATCCAGGTTGCTGTTTTATCATATTCTGGATTTTTTTGCTTAAGCAAAAGTAGCATATCTTTTTCATCCATAATATTTGGTATTTTTGAAAGATATTTTAATTGTTTTAATTTTGAGAGAAAACAAGCATTGTATTCTTTACATAGATATTCGGCAAAATTATTTAATGCTGCAATTATCATATTTGTAGATCTGTTGGATATTTCAGATTTTTGTCTTATATATTTAATATAACGATGGAAGGTGTTTTTATTTATTTGTCTGATATGGTAATAATCATTTATTTTTAAAAAATACATAAACCCATCAGCAGTATTGTTATATAAATTTTTAGTAATTTTTGAATAGTTTTTTATAACTGTTAGATGATTATTATAATGATTTAAGAGTGTGTGCTTATTTTTTACATATAAGTCAGCACTAATCATATTGTTTAGTTCATAGCATTTAGTATGATACGTAAAAGTTTAACTTTAAAATACAATTTTATTTCAATTATTTTTATTTTTTTCGTATTCTTCTATCTTTAATAGTTCTTCATCTGTGACTTTTATTGTAAATTCTTTAAGTCCAGACGCTAGCATAAATCTAATAAATGTGCGAGTGTCTAGTGAGGATTTTATTATTGTAGAACTTAATGAGTTTGGAGTGTAGGATTTACCGTAATTAGCTAAATTATTGATTATTTCTTTATTATTTTTACCGCTATCATTAATTAGCTTGTGTAAGTGTTTTTTTACTATTCTTGCATAAGGATCAGCTAGATTTGCCCTATATCGTAATCCGGCATATGATAATTCTTTCATTTTCTTACCTTTTTTTTAAAAAAAATCAATTTAATTTTGAACATTTTTAAGGTTCAAAATGGTATGATGTTCTGATTTGTTTTTAAATTTATGGAAAGAAGTATAATATTTTGTAGTTTAAGAATAGATTGAAATTGAAAAAAAGGAAATGTGAAGATGCTTATTCTGTCGCCAAACTTCGTAACATCAACACTTTCCGCATATCAAACAAAAATACAAACTCTCAAGAATGCTATTAAAGATTGTTATCAACAACAACAACAACAACAACAAAAAGAGAGGTACTTTTAATGTTTATAAAATTCTACCCTCTTTTTCTTAAGTCTAACCTTAAGCCAAATAAGCTCTTATTTTTCTTTAGTGAAAAAATACTTTTAACAGAAGCCGTTGCAAAAACACCAAATATCCCCCGAAAACCCTTGATATTAACTAATGTAAATTCTCTTGAAAAATACCAGCTACTATATATTATTTTTTTAGTTTTG
>ERZ889078.2204-NODE-2204-length-14127-cov-21.298394_pt1 | contig 14127 bp, 13 predicted proteins | sample MGYA00521266_ERZ889078 | MGnify/ENA primary metagenome ERZ889078 (study PRJEB32303, sample SAMEA104408618) | aquatic metagenome | biome: Brackish water; feature: Pelagic; material: water | place: Baltic Sea | collected 2014-06-16T06:34:00 | depth 76,534 m ...
CCTAAACTTTTTTAACAATTCAAAAGATTGTTTATTTATCACTTTTAATATTAGGAAGTTGAAGACCGTATCCTTTACGCTTATCTTCTACTTTTAATAAAAATGCAAAAACTAAGGAAAGAACCGATAAACCAAAGAATATTAGCATATCATAAAAATAGTCGTAACGAAGATTTAATTTCTCTTCCTTAATCACACTAAAAGCACTTTGCTGTCCAATTTTAATAACCTCAGCTAAAGCTATCTCTCTATCCCCATCAAAATTTACTTCTGCCATATTGTTTACAATATTTTGATAAATCCCCTGTTCAACTTCATCTATATCAACATCTTCAAAAGGAATTGCAACATAATCTGAGTATTGTACAATTGAATCAACTGCAGTACCAGTAGATTTACTAACTGCTTTTTTAATTTCTTTTTCTGTGAAAGAAGATGAAGCCAACACTTCTGTAAATGCTTTATCAATAGCACTTTTTACTATTATTTTATTGGGAGAAACATCTGGATTTGTAGCATTTAAAACGATACCTAAAACAAGAGGAATTAGCATTAGCCCAATATTTTGGATATAAAAAATAACAGCATAGGCAGTTCCTAATTGTTTTTCAGGAATGATTTTTGGTACAGAAGGCCACATAGCAGAAGGAACAAGTGAGAAACCTATTCCTAGTATAATTACCATAACAGCTGCAATCCACCATGCATTAAGTACAGGAATTGCTAATATTCCATGCACAAGGATTAGAATTAAAGAACCCACAATCATAATATTAGCACCTTTTCCATATTTGTCATAAATACTTCCAAAAAGTGGTGTAAGGAATAATGTTCCAAATGGTAATAAACCAGGAATTACTCCTGCCAAATATGGATCAACGTTATATTTATTAATCATCAAGTCTGTTGCATAAAACAAAAATGGGAACACTGCTGAATAAAACAGAACGCACAAAATAGCAATATACCAGAATCCTAAATTACTAATTATAAGTATAATATCTTTTATTTTAAATTCATCTTCAGGATTTACTACAGCATTTTCTACACCTTCTGATTTATCAAGTTTTTTATCTAAAATAGAAAATAGAGTGAAAGAAATTACTCCTAAAACCATAACTACTAATGCAAATAAAATAGGGGTAGTTACATTAAAATTCTTTGCTAAAGGAAGTGAAATAACTAATGCTAACATGGTACCTAAACGAGCAATTGACATTTGCATACCCATGGCAAGTGCCATTTCTTTACCTTTAAACCAACGAACAACTGCTTTAGAAATCGTAATTCCTATCGCCTCAGTTCCTACTCCAAAAATTGCAAAACCAAGTGAAGAATAAAATACTTGTAAATTCATCTCACCAATCAATGGAATATGAATGGTTGAGCCTTCTGCAAATTGGTGAGAAATTGCCCAATAATTAATGGCAGTACCAGCAAACATAATAATTGTAGCACCTAAACCCGTTTTTCTTACACCTAATTTATCCAGTATAAATCCACTGAAAATCAACATAAATAAAAACACATTAAACCATGCATAGGCAGAAGTGTAAGTGCCGAAATCTTCACTATTCCAGCCAAGTATACTTTCAAGCATCGGTTTAATTGAGGATAAAGCGTAGTTGAAATAATACGCTCCGAAGATAGCTAATGATGCTAAAATTAAGGCAGTCCACCTAGCACCCGTGGAGTCACGTAAACTTTGTTTTAAATTTTCCATAAAATATGATATGTTTAGATTTTATAAATAACGTGCGAATTACGGTAAATTTATTGAATTATGGACAAAAAATTTAATCTACCTTAGTGGCAATAAACAACCTCTTTTATATCGTAGCTATTTATTACATTATTTGTTTCTAGTTGTAAAAAGCCAAACTCATCTATTCCCCTTATTATTCCTTCAACTATATTATTATGAATGCTATACTTTTTCAATTCATCTTTTTGATATAACAACTTCAGATAATCCTCTTTAATTTTACCATATTGGCGAGCATTGAGTGCTGCTAAATAATTATTAAAAGAATAAAAAAAAGATCGCATTATCACTTCAGTATCATGCTGTTTTTGTGTCCACTGAGTTAACGAAGTTGCTAAAGGAAGCTCACCAAAATCTAACTGGTTTACATTAATTCCAATACCAATTGAACTTTGTATAAGTCGATTGCTTGATGTTGAATTTTCTATCAGAATACCGGCTATTTTACGATTATTGACGTAAATATCATTTGGCCACTTAATATGTATCTGCTGTAAAGGAAGCAATTTTTTCAGGAAATCGTGAATACTCAGGGCAATAATGGCCGAAAGGTAGAATTGATTATGTACATCTAGTTCTTTTGGAAACACATTAAAGCTAAACAATGAATTTTTACCATCCTCACTTTCCCAAAACTGATCGGTCTGTCCCCTACCTCTTGTTTGAAAATCGGTATAAACAATTGCAGCTTCATTTTTAGGCATTTGATTTAGAATATCCCTTAATGACAAACTTGTAGATTCACATTCTTGGAGATGCACAATCCGATGAAATCCATTAATACTTTCCATGCATGTATGTTAAAATTAGTTAAGCTTGACGATTGTAATATTATATGCTTAAACCATTGCAAAAATACCTAAATTTGCACCTAATTTAATTTTAATAAATGCGAAAGAAAATTTCTAATTCTAAGGAACTTGCTCTACTCATGGTTGAAGCCATGCAAGAGAAAAAAGCTGAACATATCAAATTACTGGATTTAAGAGCTTTAGACTATGCCGTAACTGATTATTTTGTAGTTTGTGAAGCCCAAAGTAGCACACAAGTAGCTGCAATTTATGAGAGTATTGACGAAATAGTGAAGAAGAAACTTGGCGAAGATCCTATACAAATTGAAGGTCAAGAAGAGAGTTCATGGATACTAATGGATTATTTTAATGCTGTTGCCCACATTTTTAAACCTGAAGCTCGTGAGTTTTATCGTTTAGAAGCTCTTTGGGGTGAAGCAAAGCTAACCAATTACTAATTAACAAATTCTATTAATAATAGATGGAAAATTCAAATTCAAATCAGAAAAATCAAGATAAGGTTCCGAATCCTCTAAAAAACCAAGCCCCTAAAAACGGTTTTAACTTTTATTGGATTTACGGAATTATTGCGGTATCGTTTTTAGCCCTTCAATTTCTCTATCCATCAACCTCTAATACAGAAAATCTTATACAAAAAGGCCAATTAATAGGCATGCTTCAAAAGGGTGATGTTGAAAAGATTATACTTGTAAATAAAGATGAATATGCTGAGGTTTATATAAAAAGTGATAAGCTAAGTAGTTATCCCGACTTGAAAGAACAAGAAGGGCCATTTGCTTCAGGAGCATCTCATTATATTTATAATGGTGATTTAGAGAATTTTGGAGAAATCATTGAAAAAGCTCAATCAAGCTCATCATTTCAACTTGAGCCCGAACAAAAGGTATATATAGAAAGAGAAAATAGAGTTGATTATACTTCTCAAATATTCAGTTGGCTTCTACCATTGGGATTAATTATTTTATTCTATATCTTCATCATGCGCCGCATGGGTGGAGGCGCTGGTGGCGGCGGAGGTCAAATATTTAATATTGGCAAATCAAAAGCTCAATTATTTGATGGCAAACTTAAAGTTAATATTACTTTCAATGATGTAGCGGGGCTTGCAGAGGCCAAAGTCGAAATTATGGAAATAGTAGATTTCCTTAAAAACCCAAAGAAATATACAGAATTAGGAGGAAAAATTCCTAAAGGTGCACTTTTGGTTGGCCCTCCCGGAACTGGTAAAACTCTGATTGCAAAAGCAGTAGCAGGAGAAGCAAAAGTACCATTTTTCTCACTTTCAGGTTCCGATTTTGTGGAAATGTTTGTTGGAGTTGGAGCTTCAAGAGTTCGAGATTTATTCAAAACTGCAAAAGAAAAAGCTCCTTGTATCATTTTTATTGATGAGATAGATGCTATTGGCCGTGCACGTGGAAAAAACCAAATGACAGGTGGTAATGACGAAAGAGAAAATACACTAAACCAATTACTAACTGAAATGGATGGTTTTAGTGATAACGCTGGAGTAATTATTTTAGCAGCCACAAACCGTGCTGATGTATTAGATAGAGCATTGATGAGAGCTGGTCGTTTCGATCGCCAGATTCACGTAGAACTACCTGATTTAACAGAGCGCGAGGCTATATTTAAAGTACATACTAAAGGACTTAAGGCTCAGAAAAATATTGATTTAAACATGCTTGCTAAACAAACTCCTGGTTTTTCAGGTGCTGATATTGCCAATGTATGTAATGAATCTGCCTTAATTGCTGCACGTAAAAACTCTAAAGAGATTAACAAACAAGATTTTATGGACGCCATCGATAGAATTATAGGTGGTTTAGAAAAACGTTCGAAAATCATCACTCCTCTCGAAAAAAGCACCATTGCACACCACGAAGCTGGTCACGCATCAGTTAGTTGGTTATTGGAACATGCTCATCCTTTGGTTAAAGTGACCATTATTCCTCGCGGACGTGCTTTAGGCGCTGCATGGTATTTACCAGAAGAAAGACAAATCACTACCTATGAGCAAATTTTTGATGAAATGACTTCCGCAATGGGAGGCCGAGCTGCCGAGGAATTGATATTTGGAAAAGTTTCTACTGGAGCACTCAATGATTTGGAAAAAGTAACCAAACAAGCCTTTGCGATTATTGCCTATTATGGCTTAGATCCTAAGATTGGTAATGTTAGTTATTACGATTCGTCGGGGCAACAAGAGTATTCATTTCAGAAACCTTATTCTGAGAAAACATCTGAAATGATTGATACAGAAGTGCGTAATCTAGCAGAAAAAGCATACGCTAGAGCAATACAAATCCTATCAGAAAATCTTGATAAGTTAAAGCTTCTTGCCAGCAAACTTCTTGAAGATGAAGTAATATTTTCGGAAGATGTTGAAGCAATTTTTGGCCCTCGACCTTTTGAGAGTGATGGTAATAGAGATACTGCTAAGCAAGTTAGTCAAGACTATAAAGATAATCATAATAAGGATGCTGAAACTAAGGCTGAGGCTTTCAAAAATGAAAAAGCGAAGATTGAATTAGAACTTAAGAAATCGGATGATATTTCGGATATTAAAATTGAAGAAAATTCTGAAGACGCAAAATAGTTGAAGCTATGAATGATACAACTTCTAGAGAGCAAATTCTAAAACGAGTAAGAAGTGCTGGAATGCAAAAAGCGCCAAATTCTTATTCGGATATTGATTTGGAGAAAAACATCTATCACAATTTAGAAGATGACTTGGAAGTAGTATTTGCCGAAGAATTCACACAAATTGGTGGTCAATTTGTATATTGTCAAGATATTAATGAACTTTCAAAAAACCTAAAAGAGCTTTTTTATAGCAAGAATTGGGAGGAAATTTACACCAAAAGTCCAGCCATTGAAAAGCTATTGAGCAATATGGGTATAGATGCAATTACACAAGTTGATGAATATAGCAAAGTGATGGTAAGCATTACGGAATGCGAAGCATTGGTTGCAAGACTTGGAAGCATCATGGTCAGCTCCAAGCAAATAACGGGCAGAAGACTTAACTTTATTCCTGACACTCACATTGTTATTGCTAACTTAAATCAATTGGTTGAAACTGTAAAGGATGCGATGCTTTTTCTAGATAAGAAATACGAAAAACATCTACCCAGTATGACCACTTTAATTACCGGACCAAGTCGCACTGCTGATATTGAAAAAACCTTAGTTATGGGAGCACATGGCCCTAGAAACTTAATTGTTTTTTTAACTGAAGAGAACTTCTTAAGCTAATAAAAACTACATTAATCAAATTTTAGAACCATTGCCAATGAAAGATATTGTTAAGAGAGGTATTACAGGAACTTTCCTTGTAGCTGCAATTATTGGAAGCATATTGCTTGGGCATAAATACTTTGCTGCCTTTTTCTTAATTATTACAATACTTGGAACTTATGAATTCTATAAAATGCTACTCGGATCTAAATATCATCCGCAATCTATTTTTGGAACAACAGTGTCTGGTATTTTATACTCATTACTCGCTTTAGTATCTATGGGGATATTATCTCCCCTCTATCTCGCAATAGTCGTAGCCTTATTTTTCATCATACCAATTCGCGAATTATTCAGAATAAGTGATTCTCCCATCCCAAATATTGCGCAAACCATATTTGGGATTATCTATGTAGGATTAACATTTGGCTTGATGAATTTTCTTTTTTATCGACGATTTATTGGAGCAGAAGCAAATCATTTAGTAATTGTATTTTTTGCAGTCATATGGACATCAGACTCATTTGCATATCTAAGTGGTGTTAAATTTGGCAAAAATCGTTTATTTGAACGTATATCACCAAAAAAATCATGGGAAGGTTTTTTGGGAGGATTAATAGCCTCCTTAGTGGCAGGATATATTTTTTCACTCTATTTTCATGATTTCAACACCATAGAATGGCTTGGCTATGCTTTGGTGATTTGCATTACAGGTGTGTTTGGTGACTTAGTACAAAGCATGTTTAAAAGAAGTCTAAACCTTAAAGATTCTGGCAATATTCTACCAGGACACGGTGGGATTTTAGATCGATTTGACGCCGTTTTTGTTGCCATTCCTTTTACTATTGCATATGTAATGCTTATTTCATAGTTTTGCACTCTAATCATTTTAATTTTATATGGGAATTCACAAAGAAGGTTATAGGTTAATTGCTGCATTTTTCTTTATTATTGCTGCACTTGTTTTTGTCCTGCATTATTTCATACCATATCATGGTTTTGGACAATTTGCACTTATTGTTTTAGATGCAGCTGCTTTAATCTTCTGGGGATTAGTAGTATCATTTTTTCGGTATCCAAAATTTGATGTTGAAAAAAATGACAACCATATCATATCACCTGCAGATGGAAGAGTAGTAGTTATTGAAAAAACTACTGAGAATGAATATTTTAAAGATGAGCGTATTCAAGTTTCGATATTTATGTCTCCGCTTAATACCCATATGAACCGCTACCCAATGTCGGGTAAGCTTGCCTATCATAAATACCATAAAGGCAAATTTTTAGTAGCATGGCATCCAAAGTCCTCTACTGAAAATGAACGAAATACTTTAGTATTTAAGAATGAGAAAACTACCATTTTAGTGCGTCAAATTGCAGGAGCATTAGCCCGTAGAATTCGTTGGTATGGAAAAGAAAATGATCAGGTAATACAAGGCGAGCAACTTGGATTTATTAAATTTGGCTCTCGCTTAGATGTGTTTTTACCACTTGATGCTGAGATCAATGTTAACTTAGAAGAAAATGTATTAGCAGGAAAAACAATAATTGCCACAATTAAATAAGCAATTTTATTTTCTTAAGATTTAATTTGAAGATTTATTTAGTTTTCAAAGTCAATTTAACCGCATCTTCTTTCACCCCTTTTGACATCACAATAAGAGAAATTACAGTAATATAATGACCAATGTCATTGGCCGTCAAATATTCTGGATGAATATTTGTATCTAATACTTTGAAAACAATTGAAGAAATTGAAATAAAAACACCATAGGTAATTAAATTAGATATTGAATTATATCCCAGCCAATTACCAATTATTACAAATCCAATCAAACTTATTACGAATTCAATTATCATAAAACTAAAGTTTGAATAATAAATTGCTAGGTATAGAAATACTGCAGCTTTAACAACAAAGAACCACTTTAGTTTTTTGCTTTCCACATTCTTATATACATCAAACTGGGCAAAAACAACTGCTGTAGCAACTAAACTCCATGATAAAAACCGAACTTCTTCCCCAATGCCTTCTATACCATGATAAAATCCACCAACAAAAGCAGATAGTCCCATAAAGAGAAAAAACAAACTCCAGTATTTACTTAATAGCCTATTTTGTGAAAATAAATAAATGGCAAAAAAACCAAGTGTGAAATTACTAATCATGAATAATAAAAAACGTTAATTTTCAAAAATCTTTGCAAAGATAATAAAATTATTAAAATAGTTTAGTTAACGATATTGGCCAAGATGAACTAAAATAAAGGCATTACTCAACAGCATCCATATCCTTCAGAATACTTTCCACATCTTCTTCTGTGCTTTTAAGTTTAGCTTTGCAGAAACGGATAAGGATGGCAGATCTTTTTATCTTCGCAGACAAATCATCTACAGAGATTTCTCCATATTCCATATCTCTTACAAGGACTTCTAGCTCAGCCATTGCATCATCATATTTAAGATTTTCAGTTTTCATATTTTTCAATTTTTGATATTTTACTTTTAATTTCTCCCTTATAAACTCTTGTAATCATCATGTCTCCAACACTTAATCCATCAATATCTATAATCGGTTTTCCATTATGTAAGCTTAAACTATAGCCCTTTTTTAAAAGATTTTCAGGCTTCATCAATTCTATTTTCTCTGAATAATGATCAATCTTTACTTTACTTTTAACAATTAAACTCTTTGCATTCGGCAAAAGTAAATTTCTATAATTTGATATTTTAGAGTTTTCAAGCTGAAATAATTTTGATGATAATAAGCGAATATCTTTTTCTGAGCGAATGATAATAATATGTTTTGACTTGAGTATAAACTTGGATTGTAGTATTAAATCTTGTTTTAATTTACTAATTTGATGATATTCATTCTGTACAATTAACATACTCCTATTCTTTAGAACTTGTGAAATAGCATTCATTTTATCTCTTTGCTTTCGCAGTATAAGCTCAGCATTTTTTGCCCATGTTTGTTGAATCTCCTGAATCCTAACTGCATTATTATCATAACTTTGCTGTAAAAAATAAGCTAAATCAGTGGGTGTAATTGGATTATAATTGGCCACCATTTCAACAACCGTTAGATTAGAAGCATGGCCAATGCCGCTAAGTACAGGTAATGGGAATCTGGCTACTTCAGCTGCCAGATAATAATCATCATAACAAGCTAATCCAACATCTCCTCCTCCACCTCTGATGATAGCAACCATATCGAAGTGATGGCTAACTGAACGAATGCGGTCCAATTGTTCAATGATGGAATGCACGGCTGCATCACCTTGCAATAGGGCTGGAAAAAGCATATGAAAAAACCGATATCCTCTTGTGTTTCCATTCAATATATTGACAAAGTCTTGGTAACCTTTACTTGTTTCAACAGAAATAAGTGCAATCCGTTTTGGTAACATTGGAAAAGGAAGTTTTCGATTCAAGTCAAATAATCCTTCCTGCTTTAACCTTAAAATGCATTCATTTTTCGATTTTGCCAATTGCCCAAGTTCATAATCTGCATCTATATCAATAATGTTCAAAGTCAAACCATGAAGTGCATCGTGCTTTACTTGAGCGAGGAACAAAATATTCATACCATCTCCCAAAGTTTTACCTGTTTTTTTTAAAAAGTTAGCATTGGTGCGATAGTAAGTGTTTGACCAGAAAGTTGCTCTAATTTGAGCCCTTATATCACCATTCGATTTTTCTACCAAATCAGGATAACAATGTCCAGATTTTTTATAATAATTAAGCTTAACCATTTCTGCCTTAATCCAATACGACTGATTATAAGTGCGATGAATTACTGCACTAATACTCTCCATAAGCTTGCTAAGGCTGTAATATTTGATATCGCTGTTGTCCTTGATCAAAGTAATAATTAATTAATTTCCGTGCAAAGATAAGTTTAATAACATGGAAAAAAATGTGATATTTTAATGTTTCTTCAAATGTTTGATTTGAAAAATCAACCTCAACAAATTAGATTCTTCTGCGGATTTCCTTAAAAACGATTTGATGTAAGTTTAGATTCAATACTCCTTTTAAACTATCTTTGCGCAAAATATATAAACTATGGCAGGGAGAAGGAATCTACCACATTATAAATCAGTTGAGATAATTGCAGCAGGAAGCGAAGGAAAATCAATTGCAAAAGTTGACGGCAAAGTAATATTTGTACCCTACGCAGCACCTGGCGATATTGTAGATTTGCAGGTTAATAAAAAAAAGAAGGCCTATTTAGAAGCTAAAATCACCAAAATGCACCATGCTTCTGAAATAAGAATTGAGCCTAAATGTTCTCACTTCACAATTTGTGGTGGTTGCAAATGGCAACATATGCCTTATGCAGAACAAACTAAGTTCAAGCAACAGCAAGTTGCTGATCAATTGGAGAGAATTGGGAAACTCGATATTTCTACAATGCAACCCATTATTGGAGCTACTGATGAATATTATTATCGTAACAAACTGGAATTTACATTTTCTAATTTAGCTTGGCTTACCGAATTTTCCAAAACAGAATCCTACGCTGACAGAAATATGAATGCATTGGGTTTTCATATTCCGGGTATGTTTGACCGAATTTTAAATATTGACCATTGCTATTTGCAAGCAGAGCCAAGTAATGAAATTAGGTTGGCTGTTAAAAAATATGCCGACGAACACCAATTAGAATATTTTGACATTAGAAAGCAAACTGGTTTTTTGAGAAATATTATCATCAGAACTGCTTCTACTGGCGAATTAATGGTCATTGTGGTTTTCTATAAAGAATTAGAAGAAGCGAGAGAATCGTTACTCCGTCATATTGGAGAGCAATTTCCACAAATCACTTCTTTGATGTATGTCATCAATCAAAAACAAAATGACAGTATTTCTGATCAGGAAGTGAAATTATTTGCTGGCAAAGAATTTTTGATGGAAGAAATGGAAGGTTTAAAATTTAAAGTTGGTCCAAAATCATTTTATCAAACGAATAATAAACAAGCCTACGAATTATATAAAATAACACGGGAATTTGCCCAACTAACAGGCAATGAATTGGTTTACGATTTATATACAGGAACGGGCACCATTGCTAATTTTATTGCTGCACAAGCAAAGAAAGTAATTGGAATTGAATACGTTGAAGATGCTATTGAAGATGCAAAAGTAAATTCTGAAATTAATAATATTACCAATACCGAGTTCTTTGCTGGTGATATGGTAAAAGTATTGGATGATTTATTCGTTGACCAGCATGGAAAACCTGATGTTATTATTACTGATCCACCAAGGGCAGGAATGCATCCAAAAGTAGTAGAATTAATCAATAGAATTGAAGCTAAGCGTATTGTTTATGTAAGTTGCAATAGTGCAACACAAGCTCGCGATTTGGAAATATTGAAAGATAAATATGACATTAAATCAATTCAACCAGTAGACATGTTTCCTCAAACGCATCATGTTGAAAATGTGGTTATTTTGGAATTAAAAACGACAGTTAACAATCTATCAAATTAATATATTATGGAAAATGAAACTCTAAAACTAGGCAAAACTCATAAACTAGTCATTAACCGATTTGTTGACTTTGGTTGCTATTTAGATGGTCAAAATTTGGGTGAAATGCTTCTTCCTATACGATATATTCCAAAAGGAGCAAAGGAATTTGATGAAGTAGAGGTATTTGTACATAAAGATTCAGAAGACCGAATTATAGCGACTACAGAAAAACCATTTATTGAAGTTGGTGAGTTTGGAGCTTTAAAAGCGGTTTCTGTGACAAATGTGGGTGCATTTATGGATTGGGGATTAATGAAAGATTTGTTTGTTCCGTATTTTGAACAACAGCCTAAAATGGTAGAAGGAAGAACTTATGTGGTATTTGCATACATTGATGGAGAAACGGATAGAATTGCAGCATCCTCCAAGCTTGATCAGTTTATGTCATCCGAAGAGCCAGCATATGTACCTGACGAGGAGGTTGATATTATTGTTTGTAGCAAAACTGATTTAGGTTATAAGGTCATTATCAACAAACAACATTGGGGATTAATTTATGAGAATCAGATTTTCGAGGAGATTAAAATCGGGGATAAACGCAAAGCATATATTTCAAAAATAAGAGATGACGACAAAATAGATTTGACTCTTAACAAAACTGGCTGGGAGCATATTGATGAAGTTGCCAACAAAATACTGACCATTCTTAAGGGTGAGGAATTTATTGCTTTGCACGACAAAAGCAGTTCTGAAGACATTCAGAAGACATTTGGTATCAGTAAAAAAGCATTTAAAAAGGCTATTGGTGGGCTTTACAAACAGCGGTATATTACGATTGAAGAACATGGGATTAGGATAAATTAAAGTCTAAACAAGCCTTTAATATGTTGAAATTCAAAGACAATATTAAATTGTATTTAATACTGGCAATGATTGCATTAGTCAGTATTTTCACATACCAATTTCCATTTTTTGGAGATATGACTTATATTTCTCAAGTTGCTCATTTCATATTAGAAAATGGATTAAGTAAAATTATTAATCCAGAAATTGATAATGGTACACCTCCCCTTTTTAGTTTTTATTTAGCATCAGGATGGCTTATTTTAGGCAAAAAACTTTGGATTGCACATTTACTTATTCTTCCCATTTTTTTAGGTTTAATTTATCAATTTTACAAGCTAAGCTTAAAATTCACTTCAAAAAACACTTCATTAATTGCAATTAGTTTATTACTTATCGATCCAACTTTTTCGACACAATTTTTACTTATGGGATACGATATTGCAATTGTTTTCTTTTTTCTACTCGGATTAAATTCCATAATTGATAAAAAATACATCTTCTTAATTATCAGCACTATATTTATCAGCTTACTCAATCTTAGAGGATTTTCGATTGTATTAGGATTATTTATAATAGAAGTTTATTATTGGAAAAACTACAATATTAAAGCAATAATTAAGTCGGGCATTGTATTTATTCCAGCTTTCATAGCAGTGATATCATGGCTAAGTTATCATTATTCTATTATGGATTGGATTGCGGTAAATTCTAGTAATACCAATTTACATGGTATTCAAGGTTTAAATTGGGCCGCCAAAAATTTTGTATTCGAATTACTTGCATTAAGTGGAAATGGAAGGATATTCGTCCTCGGTTTATCATCTGCACTCTTAATAATTCTATTTTTAAAAAAGCAAGTAAGCCAATTGAATGAACTAAAACAATTAGTTATAATAACAGTATTAGCTGTATTGCCATTTTTCGCTTTGTTCACAGCCATGAAATACCCAGTTGGCCCAAGATATTTCATGGTTTCATACCCACTAATTTATCTGGGTTTAGTTATGTTAATTCACCAATTTCAAAGTATAAAGCTAAAAGCAAGCCTATTAAGTCTTATTGCCATATTGATTATAGCCTCTAATTTTTGGATGAACCCTTATCCTTATTCAAATTCCTGGGATTCGAGTTTAAAAGTATTGGCTTATTTTAAAATTCAAGAAGAGCTGATTGAAAAAATTCAAGCTGATTCAATTCCACCGAAGTCCATTTACACCTCTTTTCCTTTACATAAGAATTTAAAATTAGCCTATGTAAATCCAGAATTAGACATTCACTTTCAAGACTTTGATATTGAAAAAATTAAAATAGGTGATTACGTTATATACTCCAATATATACAATCATCTTGAGCTTGGAAATGAATTAAATCAACCTCTAAATTCAACTTTAGTGTTTGAAAAAAAGCAGATGGGAGCATGGATGAAGATGTATAAAATATCAAAGTAAATCTTAAATTAATTTTTCTTAGCCTCATCTGTGCCAATAAATCTTGAAAGTCCAGCCCCTGACAGTAGAATAAAAAATGGTAGAATAGGCACTATAAATCTTCCATGCCAATTTATAAATGTAAAAACTGTAAAAACACTATAGATAGTAATTAAACTTGCCAGAAAAGTAAAAAACGGTAGATTCTTTTTATACAAAGGGTAAATCCCAAAGACCGACAATAGATATATAGGATAATAACTGATAATCAGTATATTATGAAAATCAGAAAAATAGGGTCTTTCCATAGAAAAATAATATAATAATCTATATCCAATTAATTTGGCTCCATATAGAAGTGTACTATCAGATAATGAATCTAATCCCGAATCGTAGCCCCAAATAATCCAAGCATTTTGCCATGCCATAGACACAAAATCCACTAAATTAGAATCATTCAAGAATATATTCGCTCCAAAAATCACAATAATTGATATAAAAACTGGCAGTAATTGTAATCGGTTTTTAATTGACTTTATATTAAATAAATAATATG
>ERZ889078.2208-NODE-2208-length-14105-cov-13.092028_pt1 | contig 14105 bp, 8 predicted proteins | sample MGYA00521266_ERZ889078 | MGnify/ENA primary metagenome ERZ889078 (study PRJEB32303, sample SAMEA104408618) | aquatic metagenome | biome: Brackish water; feature: Pelagic; material: water | place: Baltic Sea | collected 2014-06-16T06:34:00 | depth 76,534 m ...
CAGGTACAGAATACGCGGGTACGTTAGCCAACGATCATTTATTTGAGGACTTATCCAATGATTCTTCCATTGTGGATTGGTTATGGGATTTTGGCGATGGAACTTTTGATAGCGAGCAAAATCCAGAACACATCTTTGATGACGAAGGCTTCTTCACCATTACGCTGACTGTTGAGAACGAGTTTGGCTGCACAGACACTGACACGGTTGAGGTTGAGATTACCCAAGTTATTGATATCCCGAACGTTTTCACCCCTAATGGTGATGGGTTCAATGACCAGTTTGTAATTAAAAACAATGGGGTTAATGCCTATGAACTCACCATTTACAACCGTTGGGGAATTGTATTACACTATGACAATACAGGTGAAGTATTTTGGGATGGACGGACTCCTGCAGGAGCAATTGCACAGGCAGGAACTTATTACTACGTACTTAAGGTTCTGAATGAGTTTAGTGAAGGAAACATGGACCTTTCTGGTTACATCACCTTAATTAGATAAAACTCAAGTATTATTAATTGTTAAAAAGCGCAGGTTCTTCTAGAATCTGCGCTTTTTTCTTGTTCACCATTCAGGTAACCAACTTTGGTTCACTAAATTGTAGTTCAGAATTTTACCAAATGAAAAAGCTGGTTTTTCTTTCTTTTTTCCTTGCACAGCTTGGCATTTCCAATGCCCAAAGCTTTCTTGAAAGAGGAGTAACTGCCTTTCATCAGGAGAATTACAAAGATGCCGTAACCTGGTTTAATTGGGCAATTAAGGCTGATTCGTTAGACGCAAACCGATACCTAAATCGTGGACACGCCAAGCGAGCCTTGAATAATTATCAAGGTGCTCTCAAAGATTTTTCCAAGGCCGTTGAACTAGACTCGGCAAATGGAGACGCCCACTTTTTAGTTGGCCTTTGTGCGTTTTACTTGAACGATTTCAACTTGTCTATTGAAGCCAATTCTAAGGCTATTGAATATGGATCTGCGTACGGTTCTCAAACATTCATGAACAGGTCTCAAGCGTATGTTCGTGCGGGCAAAGACAAGAAGGCGTTGGAAGATTTAGCCTCTGTTATTGCCTTAAATGACCAAAATTTGATGAATGCGCATTTCGAAAGAGGACAACTTTACATGCGTATGAATAATAAAAAATCTGCTTTAGCAGATTACAAAACAGTGGTAGAACTCAACCCAAAAAACATTCAGCTAACGTGGGATGTTGGGCGCGTTTCGTATGAGATTGAAGAGTACGCAGATGCCCTCGCCTATTATTCTCGTGCTATGGAACAGATTGATAATCCTGAAGCACAATTGTACATGATACGGGGCGAAACATTCGAAAAACTAAAGCACTATGAAGCTGCAATAGAGGATTACTCTCGCGTAATAGAGATGCAACCAAACTTTGCTGATGCTCATTACAGTCGTGGACAAGCCAAAGCTAGAGCCGGCAAAAACGAAGAAGCTTGTGTAGATTGGATTAAGGCCAGCGAACTTGGCCATCAAGAAGCAAAAGGAGTTATCGTTTACAACTGCAAATGAGGCTTACCTCATAATTACCACCTGCTTGGTGTAAAGTTTATCATCCACAAACAAGCGAACAATGTAGCTTCCCACAGGATTTCCCGCTGCTTCAAAAACCTGAGAATACTTTCCTGAAGTCTGATTACCATTTATTAGCTCAACCACTTTTCTTCCAGAAAGATCAAATACATCTAACTGAACTTTTGCATCCTTATCTAAGGTGTAGGAGAGTGTAGTCTGGTCTCTAAATGGACTTGGAGCAACAGAAATTAGATTCTCTTTTTCTTCAGCAAATTTGAATTCAGCCACTTCTGGTCCATCAGAATCTTTGGTGTCTTTTTGAACAACCGTGTGGCAGTAATCTCTACATGGTCGGTAATCGTAAGCCGCGTAAGCATCATAATCGCCAGACAGCTGCATTTTGCGTCTTATTTGGGTTAAATCGAGTTCACCAGTTCTAAAGCACCAAACTCTATTAGGCGTTTCCCATTGTTGACCTGTAAGCTCGTATTCTTCGAAATGAAGTTTATCTCCAATAACGTAACCTCTAATATTCATGTAGCCTATATCGTTGGCCAATTTGTCTTTGATGTAAGAAGTGCCTGTGACCTTATTTCCGTCTTGAACAAACTCGAATACAATGTCAAATTTCACCTTAATGAAACTTCCTGTCTCGTCATACTGAATTTCAGTCCCAATCCATTTACCGCTTACATCGTGCTTGCAGTCTGACGCGTATAACTCATCAGACTCATACTTTTTAAGCTGTTCCTGATTTTGGCTATGGTTCTGCGCAATGGCATTTCCGCCAATAAATAGTACCAAACCAGCAAGCGCGAATAATCGAGTAAAAGTTCTCATGCGATAAATTTTGAACTGAAAAGATAAGAAGACATTCCCAAGTCGGGTTAGTTCCATTGAAGAATTAACGAACTTTTAGAACCTATTTTTAAATTTTCGAGCGATACTTGAGAGCCTGTGACAACATTTTTGGCAGTTGTAGCGGAGGTAATTCTTTCAGCATATCGGTCCATATCTAGCGCCATTTCTTTCTCTGCCGAATTCATGATAACCATAACTGTTTCGGAATCTGTGTAGCGGAAATACACATAAACACCGTCAACTGGTACAAATTGCATTGTTTGTCCTTTGGTAATGGCTTTGCTTTTCTTTCTGAAACGAGCTAGGGTTTGAATGAAATCAAATGCTTCATTTTCCAATTCGGTTCTACCCTCTTTGGTAAATTTATTTACCGAATCAGATTTCCAGCCCCCAGGATAATCTGCTCTAACCTTGGCGTCTGGGTCTGTAAATCCTGTCATGAGTATCTCAGTACCATAATAAATCATCGGAATTCCTCGTGTGGTCATTAACCAACTCATTCCCATTTTCCACTTTTCAAAATCCTCTCCAACCATGGAGTAATAGCGACCCAAGTCATGATTATCTAAGAACAAAATGTTCCTGTTTGGATCTTCATAAACGAAATCTTTGGCTAGGGTGTAGTACAGTTTAGCCATTCCATCAGTCCAGCCCTGAGGTTTAGAAATCGCATCGTTTATGGCATAATACATCTGAAAATCTGTGACTGCTGGTAGTTCGGTATTGAATTCGCCATTCATCTTATTATTCTCGGTAAAATGAGCCTGAATAGGTGTTCCGTGAACCCACGTTTCGCCAAAGAAATTGAACTTGGGATAATACTTTTTAATCGTCTTGGCCCATTTAGCCATAAACTCCGCATCTGAATACGCATAGGTGTCAATTCTATAGGCGTCAATTCCTGTCATCTCAATCCACCAAATAGAATTCTGAATAAGGAAGTTTGCCAATAATTCGTTCTTCTGATTTAAATCTGGCATGTGGTAATCAAACCAACCATCGGTCATTATTTTCTTATCCGATTCGGATGCGTAAGGATCCATTAGAGTTGGTGCTCGGTAGCTGGTGCGCTGAAACTCATCCCAGATATGAATCCAGTCTTTAGACGGTAGGTCTTTAATTAGAAGATGATTACCCCCAACGTGGTTAAAAACGATATCAATAATCACTTTTATTCCCGACTGATGGCATTCATTCACCAATGCTTTGTAATCCTCTAATGTGCCGAATCTTGGGTCGATTTGGTAATGATCTGTGGCGGCATAACCGTGGTAACTCTCCCAGGGCTGATCGTTAGTTAGCAACGGGTTAATCCAAAGTGCTGTAGCTCCTAAATCGCGAAAGTGATAGAGATTATCTCGAATTCCTTTAATGTCGCCTCCGTGTCTGGTTTTGAGCGAGTCTCGTAGAACACGCGTATCGGTCAAGCCAAAATTCACATCATTAGCTTCATCTCCGTTGGCAAATCGATCTGGAAAAATGAGATAAATGAGGTCTGCGGAGTTTATTCCACGATGAATATTTGGCAATTCGTCTCGCTTTAGCAAAGGATATATAAGCTTAAATGAAGCGTTTCCGTCTGAGAAATGTAACGGGATTCCATCACCCTTATACCCCTTCGGAATGGTGATGTCTAGGAACAAATAATTAGGGTTATCTACCGTATGCTGGTCTGTAATGGTTAATTCCAAATCATCTACCAACTCTACGTCCCAGTCGCCTCTCAATCCATGAATCATTAATTGAAAATTCTCTTCTGGCATACCAGTCCACCAATTGGGCGGAAAGAATTTCAAATCGGGCGATTCTTGGGCAACCGCAACAGTGGATAAAAGAGAAAAGAGAAGATAAATAAGTCGTTTCATTCAGATAAAATAAAGGCCGTCCAACAGTTGTTAGACGGCCTTGTTTTAAAGCTTCAAATTTTAATCAACAAACAGTTTTGTGCTTGTTTTGTGGTCAGCACCGATGAGATTCAACACATAAACTCCCTTAGCCAATCCGTTTGTGCTAATGTTAATCTCACTTCCGTTAACCGATTTAGCCGAAACGACTTTACCGTCCACTGCAATTAACTCAACCCTATTAAGCTGCGCTGAATTTGAGATGCGGATTGTTCCATTCGTGTTGGTAATGCCAAATTCAGCAACAGGATCTTCTATTCCCGTAACAGGAGAAACGGTAAACTCATAATTATCTCCACCATTATTACCGAAGAATAGTGTGAAATAGTCAATGGATTCATGAACTGGAGAAGCCTCCTCAGTCACTAAGGCGTAGTAATGCGCTGCAATTCCCGCTGAAATTGATCCTGCAGGAATCGTAACCGTGCCCACACCATTGGAAAAGTTGGTTACCTCTAAGAAAGCCGGTGCAATGGTAAAGTCGGCACTTGCAGCAGCTCGAATGAACACATGCTCTCCAGGACTAAGAGTAGTTGCTCCGTCTAGTTCAACCGTTATTACAATATCATCTGTCTCAGTTGGATTTGTAGGTGAGTTGTAAACCGTATCAATTGCCACAGGGGCAAAATCAGTCTCAATAATTGACATGAAATTGTCGGCTGTGACATTGTTTCCGATAATGGCAGTGTAGTAGTATCCAGCCTGAATAGCTTGTAGTTTACCTGTTTCACCTCCATAACCAGAATTGTAACGAGCACTAGCTGATTCGGCAGAAGGGTCGATAATCATATCAAAACTACTCAGTGTGTCATCAGCCGTATATGGTCGCCAATTATTCATGTAATCGCCAGTGTAAAATTCCCATGTACCATCACCTTCTCCGATGGCATTTTGTGCTTGAAACCGGACAGAACTCACGCTACCGTGATCAATTAGATTGTACGTTTGATAAAGGATTCCATCTTCCGCATTTGAGCCAAAATTGGTTGGAACTTGAGAAAAAGCTACTCCCGTAATTAGGAGAAGGCCTAGAGTGTAAAGTGTTTTCATGAGATGAATATTAAGGGTTTTGTTCTATAGAAGGATTTCCAGCAATTTCTTCTTGCGGTATTTTGAATAGTAAAGATGCATCATTATACGAAACTCCATCGCGCACAGGAAGCTTCAATCGTCTTAGATTGTGGTACCTATCGTTTTCAAAACAGAGTTCCCATCTTCTTTCCAATCTTATTTTCTCCAATAACTGATTCGTTCCTGTTTCAGGAATGAAATTGGTTTCGAAAGCTCTTTCTCTAATGGCATTGTAGCTTTCCAATGCTTCCGTAGTATTTCCACTTCCACCAGGACTCATGTTTGCTTCAGCTCGAATAAGATGCATTTCCGCCAATCTAAAAACTGGAACGTTGTAAAACACGTCTCCAGGACGATCATACTTAGTTATTCTACCATTCAGATTAATTGGATTTTGCAAATACCATTTTGTCTTTCTCTGGTCTCCCGGTGCATAGCTGGTTACTAAATCGGCAGCAGAATATTGAAAAACGGGTAGGTTATTCAGTTGAGAATACGACTCATTCAACCCATTATCATAAGTGGTAAAAGCCAGTTGAAAAATAGACGCGGTTGCCGCTCCATAACCCGTTGATTGAAACGGAACAAGCAGCGCTACATCATCAGAATTACTTGGATAAAGACTATAAAGGTTGCTTGCAATTACTTCTGTAGCTGCAGCCGATGCATTTGTATAATCCCCTTTTGAAAAAAGAATTCTTGCCTTGAGTGCATTTGTAGCCATGCCTGCTGCGCGATGAGTTGACCTCCGTGCGCCTGCAGCGGCAAAAAGCGTTTCTGCTTCATTTAAATCAATTAAAGCGTTGGTGTAAACGTCTTCAACCGTTGAGCGGGCAATAGCCAAATCCTGTGTAAACGATAAAGTTGGCTCCAATCTATACGGCACACCTGCTTGGCCATTTCCTCCTTGGTTATCCACGTCATAAGGTTGCGCCCAAAAACGGCAGAGTTCAAAATGGCACAATGCTCTTATAAATAAGGCTTCTGCCTTTAAAACTCCTTTTCTGTGCTCAAAATCATCGCCAGAAAGAAGGTTTTCATCCACAACACGAATGATATTATTCGCCCGATTAATCACCTTGTACGCTTCTTTCCAGGTACTCCGCAAAGAGCCGATTTGGATAGTTGTAGCCCGTTGATAAATCTCAAGAGTTCCGAATGGGGACAACCTTGATTCGTCTACACGAGTATCCTCGGCCATAAGGTCTGCATAGAGTTGAAAATTGCCTCCGTAAAGCGAACCTCCTTGCAAACCATTGTACATGGAATTAGCTAGATTCTCTAAATCCTGAACGGTATTTATTGCTTGATCGGCTGGAATGTCTGTAACTGGGTCAATAACGAGTAGTTTCTCGCACGATCCGAACAAAATGGCCAACGATAATATGAGTGATAATTTCTTCATCCTTTCCATCTTATAGTCCAATTTGAATTCCGAATGAAATGGTTCTAGCTTGTGGCGTTCCCAAGTATGGTCCTGCAAACGATACGTTACCAGCTTGCGAATTCGGGTCCACATTTCTTAGCACTTCAGGGTCCCAACCTTTGAAAGCTGTCAAGGTCCATAAGTTTCCGCCCTTCACGTAAATCCGAAGCTTTTGTAGCTTGATTTTGGACAAGGTTTTCTTTGGGAAATTGTAGGCCAAAGTCAAGCTTCTTAGCCTTAAATAAGAAGCATCGTACAAGAATCTAGAGGAATTAACTGGTACATATCCATTCAAACCAGGCACATCAGTGTTCGGATTTTCAGGCGACCAAGCGTCTAAAATTTCTTCTCGCTGCGCGATGCTTTGCCAGCTTCCAATCTGAGTTTTTGCGGCATCATCATAAAGTGTGTTTCCGTAAGCAAAGCTGAACATGAAATTCAACTCAACCCCTGCGTATGAAAGTGTGTTTGTAATGCCTCCGTAGAATATCGGCAACGGACTGCCCATTGCTTTTCTATGATGCTCGTAAAACAATCCTCCGGTTGGATTGGCGAATGTCATGAGGTTACCGTTCTTATCGTAGAACAATTCCGTGCCTCCATTTACATTATACATCACTTGACTTCCTCCCCCATCAAGCATGGCCGAACCATCCAAATTGTAAGCTCCAATTTGCCCATCTTGTGCTTGAACTCCAGCAAACTCCACCAAGAACGCTTGTCCAACTGGATAGCCTTCAATCACGCGTCCTTCTCCTGGTTGTCCGCTTTCAAATGCATCTGGCGGAAGGCTTGCCGCATCCAAAACCTTGTTGCGATTGAAAGCCAAATTCAGGTTGGTTTCCCATTTGAATTTACGGTTGATATTTCGGCTCGTAAGGCTAAATTCCATTCCCCAATTTTCTAGCTGACCAATGTTCTGCCAAACGCCATCATAACCTGACGAACTCGGCAAGGACATGAATAGAAGCAAATCTGAACTCGTTTTTCGGTAATAAGTGATGTTTCCAAACAACTTACTATCGAAAAAGGCGAAATCAACATTCACGTCAAGCTGTTGCGAACGCTCCCATTTCAAATTGGGATTGTCCAGTTGAATTGGCGCAACGCCCGAACTATCGGCATAATCGAAACCTGCTGAGTACAACGACCAATAGGCAAAATCAGGAATTGCATCGTTTCCTGTATAACCGAAACTGGCGCTCAATTTCAAGTAAGGAACAGCTTTAGAACCGCTCATAAATTTCTCATCAGAGATTATCCAACCAGCAGAAAAAGCTGGGAAAAATCCCCATTTATTGTCTGGCCCAAAACGCGAACTTGCATCGCCACGCATGCTGATTCCAAGCAGATAGCGATTCTTCAATTTGTAGTTGATTCGAGAGAAGAATGACAACAATCCGTTGCCCGTTTCGTAGCTATAACCATTCTGATTATCGGCTGGCGCATCAGAAGGGCTAGTCAGATAATCGTTCGGAAATCCATAGCCAAAAAGTCCAAATCCTTCCGCTTTTACTCGCTGCGCAGATTGCCCAACCATGATTTTGAAATAGTGCTTTGAGTCCCAGTCTTTCTCGTAAGTCAAGAAATTGTTCAAGTTCCAGTTAATGACACGTGTTGTTCTATCCCATGCAGAAGAGGTACTTCCAGTTTGGTTCACGTTTCGGAAGTTGAACTCATCTTCCTGCTGATTCATAAAATCGATACCAAAATCGGTGTGGAATTTAAGATTCTTGTGCAATGTCAAATCCGTGTAAATGGAATTGATGCTTCGGATAATTTCAGTGTTAAATGACTGCAAAGCCAAATCTCGAACGGGATTGCTGATGTTATTATTGAACTCGCCATCGGCATCATAAATGGGGACGTAAGGAAGGATTTGTTGAGCCGTTCCTAATCCACCTGCATCGCCTGTTCTAACTCTATCAATACTCGTATAAGTAATGGCAAGATTTCCACCAACACGAAGGATTTTGGAAGCATCGGCATCCAAATTCAAACGGGCATTTACCCTATCATAATTGTTGCCTTTCAAAAAGCCATCTTCACTTCTGTACGCTCCGCCCAAATAGTAGCGCACTTTCTCAGAACCTCCGCTCGCGGAAAGTTCCAGCTGATGAACTCCACCCGTTCGTAGCATTTCATCAATCCAATCCGTTCCTCCTTTTGCAGCCAGCGAATCAGCCTCTGCTCTTGTGAGACCACCACCTACCCCTGTTGTTCCAGTTTCAGGAGCTAAACCAGCATCAGTTCTCGCACGATTACGTAGCGCTAAATGCTCTGAAGCATCCAAGAATTTGACACGATTCGTCTCATTCATGATACCGTAGCTATAACCGATATTAAGGCTAGATTTCCCAGCTTTTCCGCGCTTGGTGGTAATCATCACAACACCATTTGCTCCTCGTGAACCATAAATAGCTGTGGCTGCAGCATCCTTCAAAACCTCAATGCTTTCAATGTCGTTTGGGTTCAAATCAGACAACGCATTTGAGCTGGAACCAAGATTTCCTGGGTCGAAGTTTCCAGTAGTAATTGGAATTCCATCAACAACGATAAGTGGCTGAGAACCAGCAGCTATCGAATTCGTACCTCGAACATTAATCTTAACCGCAGAACCAGAAATACCGTTCTGAGAAATGATGCTTACGCCAGCCGCCTGACCTTGCAAAGCTTCATCCACACTTGGTTGAGACGATTGTGCAATTGCTTCTGCTTTTACGGTTGAAATTGAACCTGTTATATCGCGCTTTTGAGTTGTTCCGTATCCTACCACAACCACCTGATCAAGCAGCATTACGTCTTCAGAAAGTTTGACATCAAACGAAGTCGATTCGCCTTCTTTTACCGTGATTTTATTCTTCTGAGTCTTAAGGCCGATGAATGAATAAACAATGGTCTGTTCTCCAACAGGAACTCCTTTCAACTCATAGTTTCCATCAAAATCGGTTGAAGCTCCGATTGTGGTTCCCTGTAGAAGGACGGTACCCCCGATGATGGAAAGGCCATCATCTCCAGTTACAATACCTTTTATTGTTCCTGTTTGGGCAAAAACCCATGAACTAAGGGCAACGAATAAGAGAGTTAGTAGATGTTTAGACATGGCCCTAATTTAGATAAGCCGAAGGTATTTCTACACGAATATAAGAGAAAGTGTCAATATGACACTAAGTGCTGATTATGGTCAATATTTCTCATCAATTGCCCGTTCAAAAATCTGATAACCATGCGGTGGTAAATCCCAAGGCAGACTTCCGTGCGCATCGATTGAACCCTTGTCGATATGACTTGAATAAAACCCTGTGAATTCATCGCCCTCAAGATTTATCGAAACAGCTTCATTAGAGAAATTGAGCATCACCAAAAGTTCTGAAAATTCATTAGCTCTAGAATAAACTACTGCACGTTCATTTCCTGCATTTAGGAACTTGATTGGTGCGCCTTTAGCACCATTAAACAGCACGTCATGGTCCTTTTTTATGGAAACCAAATTCTTGTAGAAATCAGCTAATGAATCGTTACGCCAATCAATCAAATCCTTCTCAAAAAACAGCAAACGTTTGTTCATATCTGCTTCCTGTCCGCTATAGATTAACGGCATTCCAGGAACAGTAAAACTCATTACTGCAAATGCCTTTCTGTAATCGCCCATTCTCTCAATTGCGGTTCCATTCCATGAGTTCTCATCGTGGTTTGTAATGAACTGCATCCGATAGTCGTCAGATTTGTATTTGGTTGATTGCTCTTCCCAATATGCTTTTACATCTGAAGCGCCTTTTTCGCCTCTTGACACTTCATTCATCAAGTGATGAAAACTCCAAGCGTACGTCATATCAAACGCTTGATGAAGTTCTGTGGCTTCTCCTTCGGCTAGGAAGAAATTAGGCTTAACTGAATCGATTCGTGCTCTTGCATCTACCCAAAAATCAAGTGGAACCATTTCGGCCACATCACAACGGTAACCGTCAATATCTGCTTCGCGAAGCCAGAATTCAAGACTTTGAATCATCGCTTCTCGCATATCAGCATTGTCATAATTCAAATCAACCACATCAGCCCAATCAGCAACTGGCGGAACCATTTTCCCTGTAGAATCGGTTGTGTACCATTCTGGATGTTCGGTTACCCATGCATTGTCCCAGGCGGTGTGATTGGCAACCCAATCCAAAATGACTTTCATCCCTTTTCCATGCGCGGCATCCACCAGTGCTTTGAAGTCTTCCATCGACCCATGCTCTGAGCTTACATCTTGGTAATCCTTTACTGCATAGTAAGAACCTAAAGTTCCTTTTCTGTTCTCCTCTCCAATCGGATAAATCGGCATGAACCATAGAATCTCTATACCCATATCAGCCAAGCGATCTAAGTGCTGATTTTGGAAGGCTTTAAACGTTCCTTCTTCTGTCATCTGGCGAAGGTTTACTTCGTAGATGGTGCTGTTTGCCGACCAATGTGGTTCAGGTGTAGGAGCCGTTTCCTCAACGGGTGGTTTCGGAGATTCGCAGGCCGTAAACAGAGCTAGAATTACTGCAAATGAGAATAGATTTTTCATACGTTGATTTACTTTTTGGTCAATATCTCGAAGCCATAAGCTGAAATCTGCACTTCTAGATTTCCGTCTTCATATTTCATTTTACTTCCGAATTCCGTTGTCCATTCGCCACTTTCATCATGCATTGGAAGTGAGTGTTGAGCGCTGTCTTTATTAAAAATTACAATCACTTCATCATCAAAGTATTTCCTTCGGTAATGCATCATTTTTCCATCTGCACAGATGTCATATATATCTCCAAACTGAAGTGCCAAATGCTCTTTTCTAAGTTTAGAAATTGCTTTTGTAGTTTTTAAAGTTTCGGTTTCGTCAGCGGATAATTCAAAGCGCATTAAGCGTCTATTATCAGGATCGCCAGCACCAGGCATTCCAAACTCATCTCCGTAATACATCACAGGAACTCCTGGGATTGTCCACATGAAGGCGATGAGTTGTTCAAGTTTCTGATAACCTATTGGATCTTCCACTTTGATGTCTCTATTCCAACCTGCTTCTTTATCGTCTTCCCCAAATTTCAGTGCACCACTAGCGTACGTGATGAAACGTGGCAAATCGTGGTTACCAGTAATGTTTCCCATTAAGTGATGATGACCATAATAACTTAGGGTAGATTGAAGCGAGGTTCCGAGTCTGTCAAAATCTTCTGAATCAAGCGCGAACACATTCCGAGCATCGAAGTATAGATTGAAGTCAAACTTTCCGTCCATCATTCCTGAACCGATATAAGACCCAATCAACTCACGACTTCCAAACGTTTCGCCCAATTGGAAAACAGGTTTTCCCTGTTCAAGAACTACTTCACGCTTAATTTTCTTGGTCAATGTTCTCCAGAAATCTTGCGGAATGTGTTTTGCGGCATCATGTCTAAAACCATCAAAGCCGTAATCTTTTACCCAAAAAAGGGCGGTATCAGAAAGCATTTCAGTCACTTCAGGAATGGAATGATCTAAGCTTGGCAAGAACGTATCAAACCAAGTAGTAAGCCGTTCATCTTCCCAAATTCTGATGTTCTTTCTGCCGTCAGGTAAATCTAGAGGCGTTCGCCATTCCGGATGATCTATTACAACGGGATGATCTTCGTGCACGTGATTTGAAACGAAATCGAGAATGATGTTCATGTCCTTTCCATGCACATCATCAATCAAGCTTCTGAGCTCGTCTGATGTTCCCAACCGATAATCCACAACCGTATTTAGGGTTGGCCAATAACCGTGATAGCCTGAGAACTTCCTGTGAGGCGCAGGAAACTCGACAAATCCAACTTTAGGATTCTGTGTAATGGGCGAAACCCAAACTGTGTTGATACTTAGTTGCTCGAAATACCCTCTGTCTAGTGTTTGGTGTATTCCTGCTAAATCTCCGCCCTGATAATTCGCTTTGTAATGTATTTCAGGATCATCAACAGGTTCATCATTCAATGTATCTCCATTGATAAACCGGTCTACCATCATGAAATACATCTGAGCAGAATGCCATTCTGTGCGCTTTACATTCTCATGCTTTTGAATTGGTTTTCCGTTCTGAAGCGGGACATAAACATCATTAGAAACACCATGCTCATTATAAGACCAAACCCGAAGGGTAGAATTAGGTGCTTGCTGAGCTAAAATTGGCAAACCAATCGTTAGCTCGCTTCCCTGTAAACCAACCATTTCGACTGGCAAGCGATGATTTTCCCAAACGGCAAAAATCTCGGTTGGCTCATTCCTGAATTCAAAACGAACATTGGCATTATCAGAACTTCTAGTAAGAAGAAGCGGACTTCCCTCCTGCTCCAATCCTCCAACATTCAAAAGCGAATTGAATCCACCTACATTATTATCAACGCTATCGGGGTTTGCGGGATCCATAATCCATTCATCATCAATAACAAGTTGGTATTGATACAAGCCTGGGTCGAGATAAATAGTCTTGCTCCAAACCTCTCCATATCTCACAAAATCTTGTCCTTTCGTGCTCCAACTTGTAAATTCTCCAGCCACTTGAACAGATGCAGCTACTCCTGAATAAGTCAGTTCCACCGCTTGCTTTTTTGATTTCAATAGAATGATGGACGAAGGAATTCCATCCGCCCAAAGTTGTAGTTCAGCAATTGGTGGAATTTCGCCAGTCCATGAAAGTTCCAGCATACCTTCATTTCTGGTAACAGAAAATGGCGCTTTGACCGAGACGCTGTCAAGCAATTCTAGTTCCAAAACGTAATCGCCAAGATTGATTTCAGCGGGACCCTCAACTGGTAAACTGATGGTAGAGGCGAGTCCAATAATGAGGGTTGAGTGTTTTACTTCAGCTCTCTTTTCATCCGAGCAAGAGAATAGCAAAACCGCTAAACATAGAATGGTAATTCGATTAATCATGGTAAAAATTAGTCGTTGAGTTCGCTTTCCCAAGTGAGTTCAAAAGCTTTGTCTGTGTTGTCAAATTCAGTCGTAAACACATTGCAGATGTAATCCTTAACTGTTTCGCCAAGAGGGTCGAAGTTTGGTAAAGTTTCAACCCATTTGTGCTCTTCAGGTTTTGCTTTAAGCTCTTTTCCAAGAACAGATATCGTCTTCACTTTTCTATCGTGGAATCCATGCCAAATAACTTTCACCTTATCAAAATCAGATGTGTATTCTCCATCTTGAGCACCAAAAGAAATGGTGTTATTCGGACAATCATATTTGATTTCTCGAGAGCTCCATTTTCCTTTTTGATGGTCGTAAGTTTCACCATCATCTTCATAAATACAAGCGGTTCCTTCTGCACTAAACC
>ERZ889078.2210-NODE-2210-length-14096-cov-7.956912_pt1 | contig 14096 bp, 9 predicted proteins | sample MGYA00521266_ERZ889078 | MGnify/ENA primary metagenome ERZ889078 (study PRJEB32303, sample SAMEA104408618) | aquatic metagenome | biome: Brackish water; feature: Pelagic; material: water | place: Baltic Sea | collected 2014-06-16T06:34:00 | depth 76,534 m ...
CTTTCGGGTCAGGCACTTCGCTGAAGAAGATGGCGCTGTTGTAGACCTGACAGAAGCCCTGCGTGCACGTCAGGCCGGCGGTGCAGTCGCGGGTGACTTTGCACGGCGACTGCTCGCCGACGATGCCGGTCTTGCCGGCGCGGCAGTCGGTCGATGGCGCGATGTAGAAGCTCTTCGTGTTGCCTGGCACCGGACCGTCTGTGTACTCCAGGGTCTCCGTCTTGCCGCCACGTGTGCGCTTGACCGTGAGCTTGGGCGCGCCGGTCACGTCGTTATAGGGCGGCTGCGGCAGGCAGACCTTGATGACACGCTTCAGAATCGTCGTCGCGATCGAGTTCAACGCCGGGCCAAAGTCAGCCCCCTGGCAGATGTTCTGCACCACGCCGTTCTCGCGGAACGCGCTGGCGAGCTGCACATAGCGCGAGCCGTAGCCCGCTTCGCCGCGCTTATCCGACCGGCACACGTAGGGCACCTGTTTGGGACCTTGGTCGCGGAGCATGGAGTCGTAGTAGTTGACGCGATCTCGAAGCGCCTGGTCGCCCGTGGCCGCCGTGTCACCGGAGATGGACGCGACGATGACCCGCGATGGGTCCGACTTGAGGCTCTTGAAGCGGTTCACGAACTCGCTGACAGGCGCGAACTGGAACGCGGTCTTCTTGTACTGAGCGGTGAAGACGTCGGCTTTCGCTTGGCAGTCGGTTTGCTCGGCGCTGCCCGCTTTGCAGTCGTTGGGGCACTTCAACTTGCCGCTGACGTCCGTGATCTTGGCGCCTGGCACGCAGTCGCTGTCGCAGTACACGTCGGCGTTCTTGTTGCGGCGGTATTCGCAGTTGCCAGCGGACAGCTCCAGGTTGCCTCCATGACTGTCGCCGTAGGTTTGGCAGCGCTGCCACACCTCACGAAGGATGACGTCCTTGTTCAGCGGGTTGAGGTCCAAGTGCATCGAGCAGTCATCGTCGTCCGAGATGAAGACGATGACCAGGTACGCGTCGTCGCGCAGCAGCTGGGTCGACTGGCAGTTCTTCTTGTCCTTGAGCGGCGCACACCACTCGGCTGTGTCGCTGTCGCACTTGCCCTGGTGGAAGTCCTTCTCGCACCAATCGGCCACGCACGCTGGATCCTTCGTTGTGCTGCACCACTTCTTCTTGTCGGTGGCGTTGCAGCACGATCGCAGCGAGGCCACGCAGGCGTCGTAGTCGCAGTTCGGACCCTTCGGATCGAGCGCCGTCCATGCGGAGCGGAAGCCACCCTCAAAGCTGGCCTCCTGGGTGCTCGCCGCGCCGAGCGTCGCGTTGCAGCGGAACAGGTCGAGGTTGCTGTTGTTCAACACGCTCGGCAGCTTGTCGGACGCCGGGCAAGTCGCGGTGTCGGGCGGAAACATGCAGCCCTGCTGGCCGGCGATGTTCTTGCAGATCGATCGCTGCTGCGCGGCCGGAACCTTGGGCTCGAAGATCGCGCGGCAGTCGCTGTCGGTGGTGCACTTGGCGATGCAGACGCTGTTAACCGAGCAGTTCAAGTTGCTCACCAGCTTCGCCGAGTCGGGCCGATCGCACTCCCATGAGCCGCCGACGTAGGGGTTGGTCCACGTCTTGTTCTCGGTGCACATCGACGTATCGGTCTTGACCGGATAATCAAACGGCAGCTCTTTGGTGCACTCGTCATTGTTCAAGCAGGGTTTGACCACACGCTCAAAGCAGTTCGGCGGAAAGATGGTCGCCGCGTTGTGCATGAACCGGCCAACGACCTTGATGTCCACCTTGTCGGGGACTTGCTGAACGCTGACGACGGCCATCTGAGCGTCGATCGCGCCGACGGATTGCAGCGTCGAGGTGAACGTGCTGAACGCCGCGGCGAGGTCGCGCTGCTCCTGACACATGGACGGCGAGTGGTCGATGACCCACAAAAAGTCGAGTTTCACAGGCTTGTCGCCCGAGAGCTTGTCGGTGACGCGCACCTCAAAAGTCTCGAGCAGGCTGTGCACGGGGTATTCGTTGCAGCCCATCGCCGTGGCCGCGAGGACGATCACCGCGGCGGTCTGGGCGCCAACGCGGAGCCATCGGGTGCCGGCCTGCGGGTTCGGCTGGCGCAACAGAGGTGTGTCGGAGTGACGCATGGGAGTGTCCTACTAGCGGTCGTGTACAATCGCGCACAACACCCTACCAGAAGGCAAAGCACGCGACCACCGGGGCTCTGTCAACTATTGCAGCGTGGGATCCATAGCGATTTCGTGATGAGGCGGGGCTATGTGCGCCGCCCAGGCCGCTACGATCGCGGCTGTCTCTGCCCGCAAAACGGCGTCGCCGAGGTGCACCGGCGTCGCCCCATGATGCACAAGGAGCGCCCGCTCCTCGTCGCTCAGCCCGCCCTCGGGTCCAACCACCAACGCGACGTCAGTCGCGTCCGTCCCTGCCGCCCACGTCGCGATGGCGCGCGCCCCGCCGCGCTCGTCGCACCAGGCCAGCGCGCAGCCCTCGGGTAGCGATCCGAGCCACTCCGAGAGGCGCTGCACGTTCGTGACCTCCGGCAACCGCGCCCGGCCGCACTGCTCGAAGGCTTCCACCGCCACCGCCTGCCAGCGGTCGATGCGCTTGTCCGCGCGGGTCGCTTCGAGCTTGACCACACAGTGTTTCAGCGCTAACGGCGCGATGCTGTCGGCCCCCACCTCGACCAGCTTCTGCAGCAACCAGCTCTGCCGCTCGCCTTTGAGCACGCCCACGCCGATGTGCACTTGGCGCGTGGGTCCAGGTGCCTCAGTCCGCGGCGCGGCGGCGTGCAGGCCGTCTTCGTTCAGCACGTACAGACGCCGCGCGCCGCGGCCATCGGCCACCGTCAAGCTGTCGCCATCTCGTAGTCGCAGCACCCGCCGAAGCCTGCGCCACTGGTCCGCGGACGGATGCAGCACGGGCTTGTGCAGATCGGACTCCAGCCAAAGCTGCCTCATCTACGTCTCCTTCCGCTGCTGGTCAGGCCCGCTTCCACGTGAGGACCAGCCAGTCGCCCTGAACCAGCTCGCTCAGCAGCGTCAGCCGTGGGTCCGAGAAGTCAGCCACAAAGGCGTCCCGCTCCTCGGCCAGGATCCCCGAGACGATCAGCGTGCCGCCGGCTTCGACGCGCTGGATCAGCGTCTCTTTCAGCCGCCGCAAGATGCCGCTGATGATGTTCGCCAGCACCAGCGGATACCGTGCGTCCCCGATCGAGGCCGGATCGTCCGTGAGCCGCACATCGAGCCGCTCGCTCACGCCGTTCAACACCGCGTTGTCGTAGGTGTTTTCCAAGCCTGGTTCGTCGATCTCGGTGCCGATCGCGAAGCCAAACCCCAGCTTCAGCGCGGCGATGGAGAGGATGCCGCTGCCTGTGCCCACGTCGAGCAGCGTCTTCGATCCGAGGTCGACGCCCGCGGCGATCTGCCCGTCAATCCAGGCTTCTAGCGCGCTGGCGGCGAGCTGCGTGGTCTCATGGGTGCCCGTACCGAAGGCGAGGCCTGGGTCGATGATAATCGTCACCAGCGCTGGGTCCGGCTCACAGCGATCGAACACCGGCTCGACCCGCAGCCGCCGACCGATGCGCAGCGGCCGATAGTGCGCCTTCCACTGCGCGTTCCAGTCCTGTTCCACCAGGTTCTGGGCGTGCACCTCGAAGCTGAGATCGTGGCTCGCCGCCACCAGCTGCAACGTGATCTGCGCGCGGCTGCGCTCCGTCTCCGGCACGTAGAGCACCACGCGGCTCATGCCCGCCGGCAGGTCTTTGCCCGTCAGGGTGGCGCCGTCGTCGATCTGCATACCGTCAGGCGCCAGCGAGGTGAGGGCGTGGTCCAAGGCGTCGAGGCGCGCGCTGGGTACCGTGAAGGTGAGCGTCGCCCACTCGCTCTCGCCGCCCGTTGACGCCGCGCCGTTCTGTGAAGTCGGATCGCTCATTGCGCCACCTCCAATCGCACCAGCAGCTCGCCGGCCTCAACCGTCGCGCCGACGCTGATGGCGACCTCGATCACCGTGCCGCCACCCCGCGCCTTGACGTCGTTTTCCATCTTCATCGCCTCCAGCACGGCGACGATCCCGCCGGGCGGCACCTCATCGCCGACCGCGACGAGCACCTTCAGCACGCGACCGGGCATACCGGCCGTGATCTCGCCGCCCGCCGCGGTGTCGCCGCCGCCGAACGCGCCCAGCCAGCGCGTGCGTTCGTCCATCACCTCAAAGCAGCGCGCCTTGGCGCCCTCATTGATCCAGAGACCACGCCGGTCGGTGAACGTGCGCAGCTTGCGTGGCGCGCCGACGCCGCTCACGGCGATGCTGCCGTCCGGCAAGTCGTGGGTGCTCACCGTGTAGGTGGCGCCATCGACCTCGACGACCGCATCGGTGCCGTCGTCGGAGAGGATGACCACGCTGCGATCGACGTCGTCTTCTGTCAGAATCCAGTTGCTTGCCATGATGGTCTCCCGAGGGGTTCGGCTGTGGTTGGCGCGCCTCAGCGGCCGAGCAGATGGGCCGTTCGCGCTGCCCGCGCCCAGGTCGAGCCTGTCGCGGCGTTCGTCGACGCCGGGCGACGCTGTCCGGCCGCGCGGTGGCTCAGCAGGGCGGCGAGCACCACGGCGGCGTCCGCGTCGCTGCCCTCCGCGGGCGGTGGTGGTGCAAAATCGCCCAAATGGCCGACGATCCCGGTGTCATAGTCGCCGCTTCGAAACAGCGCGCTGTCGAGCACCCAGCGCAGGTAGGGCACGTTGTGCTGAATGCCGGCGATCTCGAAGTCGGCCAGCGCGGCGTCCATCCGGGCGACGGCGCGGTCCCGGTCCGGTGCCCACACGCTGATCTTGGCGATCATCGGATCGTAGTAGCGCGGGATCTCGCCGCCTTCGCAGCAGCCGTCATCGACCCGGATTCCCGGCCCATGAGGCGGGCGGTACACGTGCAGCGTGCCGGGCGACGGCTGGAAGTTCTGGGCCGGATCTTCAGCGTAGATGCGCGCTTCAATCGCGTGGCCGCGCGCGCAGATCTCGGCCTGCGACACGCTCAGCGGTTCACCCATGGCGACGCGCAACATCTCCACGACCAAGTCGATGCCCGTCACCAGCTCGGTGACCGGGTGCTCGACCTGCAGGCGGGTGTTCATCTCCAAGAAGTAGAAGTTCTGGTTCGGATCGACGAGGAACTCGATGGTGCCGGCGCCGACGTAGCCGACCGCGCGCGCCGCTTGCACCGCCACCTCGCCCATCGCCGCGCGTGTCGCGTCGCTGAGATGCGGGGCGGGGGACTCCTCGATCACCTTTTGATTGCGCCGCTGCACGGAGCACTCGCGGTCGAGCACATGCACCGTGTTGCCGTGGGTATCCGCCAGGATCTGCACCTCGACGTGGCGCGGCCGCACGATGGCCTTCTCCAGATAGACCGTGTCGTCGCTGAAATACGCCAGCGCCTCACGCCGAGCGCCGTCAAACGCGGCGACGATGTCTTCGCCGGCGTGGACCAGCCGCATGCCCTTGCCGCCGCCGCCATTGGCCGCTTTGAGCATGACGGGGTAACCCATCTTCTCGGCCTGCAGCTTGGCGGCCGCGCCATCGGCGAGCCCGGTCTCGGTGCCGGGCACTACGGGCACACCAGCGGCGATCATCGTCTCCCGCGCCAGGGTTTTGACGCCCATTTGCCGCATGGCGTACGCGCTGGGACCGACGAAACCGACCCCGGCGGCGTCACACGCCTCCCGAAAATCGGCGTTTTCGCTCAAGAAGCCGTAGCCCGGGTGAACCAGGGTCACGTCCAACGCCAAGCATGCGGCCAACACACGATCGGCGCGCAGGTAGCTCTCAGCGGAGTCGGCGGCGCCGAGCAGCACCCGCTCGTCGGCCATCCACGTGTGGACGGCGTCGGCGTCTGCCTCGCTGTAGACCGCGACGGTGGGCAGGCCCATCTCCCGGCAAGCGCGAATCACACGGCACGCGATCTCGCCGCGATTGGCGATGAGCACCTTGTGCGGCGTCCCGTCAGCGCGAATGGCGGTCATGGTCGTCCTCCGTGCGGCGCAGCACAGCTAGATCGGGGTGATCCCCTGGGCGCGGCCGCGGCGCATCGTCGGAGTCGCGCCCCGGGGCGTCAAGGTGCCGGTGCGGATGGGCGCCCCGCAGATCTTCCTTGCGTCAAAGGAGCGAGATCGGAACACTCCGCCGCCGAACCCGCTGAGGAGCCCGACATGCGCCACAATTTCACTACCCAGACGCTGAACCGCCCTCAAATCTCGGGGCGCGCGGCGGTCGCAGCGCGGCTGCTGACGCTGCTCGCGGCGATCACGATCACGGCCGGCTGCTCCGCTGAGAAGGCCACCACGACAGACACAGGCGCACTCGACGCGGGCGTCGTCTCGGACGCGGGCGGGTCCGACACACTCGCAGCGGACAGCGCGGCCGCGGACGCAGCGACCACCGACGCTGGCGCCTCCACAGATGGCTGGGTCGACAGCGGCGGCGTGGTCTCCGAGAACACCAACACGCTCTGCGACGACGGCGTCGACAACGACAACGATGGCAAGACTGACTGCGACGACTTGAGCTGCTCGTTGGGCATCGGCGTCACCGTCTGCGAGCCGGTGCGCACCAACACCGAGACGACAGACGCGACCTGCAAAGACGGCAAGGACAACGACAACGACGGCAAAACCGACTGCGACGACCCCGACTGCAAGGACTCGACGCTGGTGACGGTCTGCGACGTGACGACCACGGGTAAGGAAGACAACGACGTCGCCTGCCAAGACGGCAAAGACAACGACAACAACGGCTACACCGACTGCAACGACTTCGGCTGCAGCAAGAACGCGAAGGTGACGGTGTGTGGCGCCGCGGCGAAGTGCGGCGACGGCAAGTGCGACGGCGGCGAGACCGCGACGAGCTGCGCCAAGGACTGCGCCAAGCCCAGCGCCACGTCGTGCATCGGCAAGTGTGGTGAGTCCAGCGCCTCGGCCAGCTGCCAGTGCGACGCGGAGTGCACGGATTTCGGCGACTGCTGCAAGGACTACGCGACCGTCTGCAAGCCCACAAAACCGGTCTGCGGCGACGGCAAGTGCGAGACGGGCGAGACCAAGACCAACTGCGCCAAGGACTGTGACGTGAAACCGACCGGCTCCTGCAAGGGCAAGTGCGGTGACTACGACGCCAACGCGAGCTGTCAGTGCGATTCGGACTGTGTCGGGGCCAAGGATTGCTGCAGCGACATCAAGGCGGTCTGTGGCGACGTCACGACGCCCTCGACCTCCTGCCTCGCGACGCCGTGGCATCAGCAGGTGAGCGCGACCGCGGCGCGTCCCCGGGTGGTCGCTGACGGCAAGGCGGTGTGGCTGGCCGCTGGGGCGCTGATGCGCGCGGCAGAGCCCGGCGCGAAGCTGGCGACGATCCCGTGGACCGCGAAGGCGTGCATCGGCGCGGCCTGTGTGGATCAGCCCGTGCACGCCGAGGGCGTCGTCGTCGATCCGGCCGGCGGCGTCGTGGCCGCAGGGCTCTACGCCGAGGTGACGGCGGCGACCTGGAACCAAGGTGTGGTGGCGCGCTTTGACGCGAGCGGCAAGCAGGTGTGGAGCCACACGGTGCTCGCCGCGGGCGTCGCCAAGACGGCGGGGCTGGGTGTGTTCGGCGCCGTCGCGGCCGGGAACGCGGGCAAGACGCTCGTGGCCGCTGCGCTGAAAGAAGGCGGGGGTGACGTAGCGCGGGTCTGGGCCGTGGACGCCGCCGGTCTCGCGACCGAGACCACCTGGAAGCTGCCCGCTGGCATCGCTGAAGTGCATGGTTTGGCGTGGTCTGCGACCGATGGCTTGCGGGCCGCGGGGCTGGCCGCCGGTGGTGGCTGGCTGGGCGGCGTGACCAAGGGCGCGTCGTGGCAGGTCGCGCTGGCCGGTGTCTCGCTCGCGGCGGACGTCGCGCTGACCGAGAAGGGCGATTGTTACGTCGTCGGCCACACGACCGTCGCGGCAGGCGTCGATTCGTGGTTGGGACGCTACGACAGCGCCGGCAAGCAGCTCTGGGTCAGCAAGCTCGGCGGCGGCGCGCAAGATCGCTTTGACCGCGTGATCACGGTGCAGCAGGGCGCGGTGCTCGCTGGCGCGACGGCGGACAAGGCCGGCGTGTGGCGTGCGTGGCTCGTGGCCACCGACGTGAAGGGCATCGTCCAAGCGCAGAACTCCTACGGCCTCCCGGCCCTGAACGCAGCGGCGACTGGCGTCGCGATGCCCGACCCCGAAGGCGTGCTGCTCGCGGCGCGCCTGGGCCCAGCGTCAAAGCCGACCGGCGTCTGGCTGGTGCGGGTGGACGGCAACGGCGATGGACCGTGCAGCGACAAATCTAGCGCGGCCTGCGGCGCGGAGACGGTGCCGTGTGACGATGGCCAGGCCTGCACGATGGACGCGTGTGACGCCAAGACCGGTAAATGCACCCACTCGGCCGCGGCCGCCAGCGCGGCCTGCGAAGACGGCAACGTCTGCACCGGCGCTGGGGTCTGCAAGGCCGGCGCCTGCACCGCTGGCGCGGCGGTCGCCGACGGCCAGGTCTGCGGCGCGGTCGGCAAGTGCCAGACCGGCGTCTGCGTCGGCGACAAGGCGACGGCGCCCAAAGTGGGCGACCTCGTGTTCAGCGAGGTGATGGTGCGCGCGATCTCCGGCACGACCGACGATGCTGAGTGGATCGAGCTGACCAACGTCTCGAAGGTCACGCTTGATCTGGAGGGCTTGTCGCTGGTGGAGAAGGGAACGCCGGCCGTCAAGCTGACCGGGGGCAGCGCGTCGCTCAAGCTCAAGCCCGGTGGCCACTTCGTCATCGGTCGCAGCAGCAACGCGGGCAAAAACAACGGCGTGACGGTCGATTTCGTGCAGACCAAGATCCAGCTCGGCAACAGCGGCGGCGACCTCTCCCTGAAAGCGGGCAGCCTGACGCTCGACGCCTTCAGCTACGCCAAGGCGCAAGTGGCGCTCGGCGTCGCCTTGCAGCTCTCGCAGAACAAACTGGATCCCAAGAGTAACGATGACGCGAAGGCCTGGTGCCCTGCGACCGCCAGCTACGGCGCGGCCGGGATGAAGGGCACGCCCGGCGCTGACAACGCGGTGTGCAAGTAGCCACACACGCAAGCCGTGGCCACCGGCCGCTCAAAGCCCAGAGATCCGGGGCCGCAGCGCTGACATCGGACCAGGAGCGGACGTTGAATCAGCGACGGTACGACGCGGTGGTGCAGCAACAGGTGGCCGACTTGGCAGCTGGCGTCAGCCTGGACGCCTGCCTCGTGTCCGCGCGCGCTGCCCTGCGTGAGTTGGCCGGGTACGTGGACGCGCAGCAGCTGCGCTGGCCCGCTGGCGCGGAGACCTATGCCCGGCACCTGCTCGCCCGATGCCCGACGACGCAGGTGTCACTCTTCGCGGTTGTGTGGCGTCGCGGCCAAATCTCGGCGGTGCACGACCATGGCACTTGGGGCGTTGTCACGGTCGTCGCGGGCACCCTGTTTGAAGAGAGCTGGACGCTCGGCGCCGCGCCCCCGCTCACCAGCCGACCTCCGGTTTCGCTGACGCGGGGGCAAGTCGCGAGCTTCTCGAACGCACCCACGTATGTGCACCGCGTCACCGCTCGCACGGACGCCCTGAGCCTGCATCTCTACGGCGATCGGGTGGCCTCGTACCATGTGTTTGATCCCGCGACCGGCGCCCGCACCTGTGTCGACGCACAACCTGCGGATCCGCCTGGGCAGTCCTGAGGGGGGGCACTCGTAGCGCCGGTCCACGGCTCTTGCCACGCGCCGCCTTGAAAACCAGCCGCTTCATCCCTACCTTCCGCGCCCTTCTCGACCCGGGCCGCTGGCGCCGCGTGTCGCAGCCCAGGATCTCGCAATGTTCGGCCCGCTGCTGTCGCTCCCCAACTCCTTTATCCTCGCGCAAGTCACCGGTGAACCGAGCGCCGACCTGACGGGCGCGCTCGTGGTGATCGGCTTCCTGGCGGTCATGGCGATCGCGGCGTACGCGCTCACGCGAAAGTCCCGCGGGCCGGCCCCGAAAGGCGTGTCGCGCATCGAGGATCGCGCTACCGAGGCGCCCGAGCAGCTGTCGGACAAGCAGCAGGACGCGCGTCGCGCCGCGAAGGCGCTGCGCCTAGCCGCCAAGGGTGGCTACAAGGTCGGCGCAGACGGCAAGGCCGAGCGTGTGGATGCGGTTGATCTTGAGGCCCAGCAGGCGGCCGCAGAGAAAGCCGCCGCAGCGGATGAGGCCGTGCGTTCCGCCGCGCAAGAGGCCGCGCTGGAGACCCTGCGCGAGGCGGCTCAAATCGGCGCGCAGGACGCCGAAGCCCGCGAGAAGGTCCGCGGTGGCCTCAGCCGCACCCGCAAAGAGGGCTTTGTCGCGCGGATCGGTAAGCTCTTCGCCGGCAAGCAGATCGACGAAGACCTGCTCGATCAGATCGAGGAGGTGCTCTATCGCGCCGATCTGGGCGTGAACGCGACCGAGGCGTTGCTGGGCGCGCTGAAGAAGGCGCTGTCGAAGCAAGAGCTGACGGATGAGTCGATGGTCTGGCGCACGCTGCAAGGTCAGAGCTTGGCGATGCTCGCCAAGGTGTCCTCCGGCGAGTTGACCCTGCCCGCGAGCCACAATCCCGCGGTTCTGATGGTCGTCGGCGTCAACGGCAGCGGCAAAACCACGACGATCGGCAAGCTCGCGCACCGCTACGCCGGTGAGAATCGAAAGATCTTGATCGCCGCCGGCGACACCTTCCGTGCCGCAGCCGTCGATCAGCTCGAGGTCTGGTGCGAGCGCGCCGGTGTCGACATCTTCCGCGGCAAGCCCCAGCAGGATCCGGCGAGCGTGTGTTTTGGCGCGATCGAGAAGGGCAAAGCCGAGGGCTACGACTTGGTGATCTGCGACACAGCGGGTCGGCTCCACACCAACGCCAACCTGATGGCCGAGCTGCAGAAGGTGAAACGTGTGATCGCGAAAGCCCACGGCGGCGCGCCGCATGAGGTGCTGCTCGTGCTCGACGCGACCATGGGCCAAAACGCCGTGGCGCAGGCTCGGCAGTTCGGTGAGAGCATTGATGTCACCTCGATCGCGCTCACCAAGCTCGACGGAACGGCGAAGGGCGGCGTCATCCTCGCGATCGCGGAGACGCTGGGGATCCCGGTGAAGCTCATCGGCGTCGGCGAGCAGATGAGTGACCTGCGGGACTTTGACCCGAAGATCTTCGTCGAGATGCTGTTTGAGCGCGACGCCGCCTAGGGCTGCCGGCGCGGGCACCCTGCCGCGGACACCCTGCCGCGGACACCAAGGAATGGCCTGCATGGCGAGGGCATTGTAGGGTGGCGGCCAGCCGATTTGGTCGTTCCGCCCCGGAGTTCGCATCGTGAAAGCAGCCCGACTCTTGCTCAGCCTCGTCTGCTCGATCGCCGTGATCCCAGCCGCGTCGTCCGTTGCTGGTGCGAGCCCAGGCGCGCCATCGATCCCGGCGAGCGCCGCGCCATCCAGCCCGGCCGCGGTCTCGGTGCGATTTGTGAACGTGGGGCCCGGCGTCACGGTGCGCGTGAACCACGGCAAGTGGATTCCGTTGCGGCGCGGCCAGCAGGTCGAGGTCAAGGCCCAAGGCGATTCGCTGACCTATACCGTCGCCCGTGGCAACGAGTGGCAGTACAGCGCCGCCCTCGACTTGCGTAACGTCACGCACCGCACCGTGGAGCTCGTGCCGCCGGGGGGACACCTCCGCCTCATCAATCGCAGCGGCGAAGACCGCACGATCAGCTGGGGCGGCAGCGTCCTCGGCATCCTCAAGCGTGGTGAATCGCAGCTCCTCGGCCCGCTCTCGACCGGCGTGGTGGCCCTGCACGCCACCGGTCGGCGGAGCCTTGACGTGTTCGCCAAGCGGATCGCCCTGGCCCACGGCGCGCGTGTGACGCTGGTGTTGCCGCCCGTCCCCGCGGGGCTGGTCGTGCCCAACCCGATGACGGAGGTCGCCCACCTCATGGTCGACTTTCACGACTACGGCGACATCGGTCCGGGTGCTCGGGTGACGGTGCTTGGCCTCGCCCCCGGTGACCATCGCGTCGAGTTGGTTGGACGCCGCACGGGCAAGGCCTGGAACTACCGAAATCGCGTGCAAACTCGGGGTGCGAGCGCGCCAGAGAGCGCTGTGCTGCGGATACATGTGCACAACGACACAGGCGAGCCGCTGCAGCTACCCGATGCCCTGTCGGGGCTGCATGACGGCCCCATCGCGGTCGCCGCCACGCCGGTCCTCGTCGTCGAGCGCCGGACCTTTCGTCTCCAGGTGACGGGCGCGCGCAGCGGCCTGAAGTACATCTTCGATGTGCACCCGGGTGGCGGCGATACGCAGCATTGGCGGCTTGAGCGGCCGCAAGGTGAGCTGCACTTGACCAACGCCACCGGCGAGATCGCCGACCTGGACGTCGACGGCATCGCCAAACTCACGCTGAAGCCGGACCAGCAGCTGACGGTTCGCAAAGTCCCGGCGGGGAGCCTGCAGCTCAAGGTGACGACGCGGGGCACCCAACGGACCTTCGAGAAAGGCATCGATCTGCCCGCAAATGGGCACGTCGCCTGGCGGGTCAGCGCAGGACGCACCTCGCTGATCGTCGACAATCGCTATCGGGAGCAGATCACGCTCGTGGTCGACGGTGCGCCTCGCGGCGAGGTTCGCGCTGGGTCGATCTTTCGACTCGACGGCATCAAACCGGGTCCGCACACGCTCATCGCGCGAACGACGTGGAGCAAACGCACCGAGACCGCCACCGTGCTGGTTCACGACGGCGACCGCACTCGCTTTGTGCTGACCCCGCCGCTGGCGACCTTGCGCGTCACCAACACGTCGCAAGAGCCCTTCGATGTCGTCATTCGCGGGCTCGGCGCCGGGGTCGTCAAGCCCGGCAAGTCGCGGGTCTTCTCGACGGAGAGCGGGCGGCTCACGGTGCGGATTCACGCCATCAAGCTGGACCAGAGCGCCGATTGGTCCGGCGTGATCGCGCCTGGCCAGCACCTGACGATGCCGACGCCGCAGCAGGGGGGCGCGCTGTTGATCGTGCGCAATCCGACGGCCACGGCCATCGAAGTGCATATAGACGGGCGCGCTCCGGTTGTGGTCGCGTCACGCGCCACGCTGCGGGTGCCCGGGCTCGCGCCTGGTAAGCACCTCGTGCGCCTGAGGGGGCCCGCGTTCCAGCAGCGGCAGCGCGTTCACGTCGCGCTCGGCGAACCACCGCTCGTGGTCCTCCCGCTCGCGGACTGAGCGGCCCGGCAGCTCGGCCTGGCAGCTCGGCCTGGCAGCTCGGCCTGGCAGCTCGGTCTGGCAGCTCGGTCTGGCAGCTCAGCCAGGCAGGGCCGCGCTCGCGTCGTCTAGCTCTTGCCGGCGGCCAGGAAGCGCTGCACGCCGAGGCCGAGTGAGGCCATGTTGGGCTTCATCCGCTCGATCAGGTAACCCTCGACGACTGGGACGACCTTCTTCGCGAGAAATCCGGGCAAGCCGGGGATGCGCTTCGGATCGACGGCCATGTCGCCGGAGATGACGATGCGCACGTCATCACCGTCAACCACCACACGATTGCGTCCCGTGCAGGTGTACATGCCCTTGAACACGGCCGACTCGATCTTCCAGTCGACGTGGTGCTCCGCGTCATTCCAGTCGGCGCTGTCGAGCCACTCCAGCATCTCAGGCTTGATGATCTTGCGCGCGGCGGCCGGGACTTGCCCGGCGTCGGCGCGCCAACGATTGAGGAGGTGCGGGCCGCTGGGGCCGTCACGCCGCTCGACGGTCTCGATGGCCGAGACGTTGTCCATGAACGGCACCAGCTCGGGAAGTCGGTCGCGGATGATCTCGTAGACGGTCGTCAAATCCGCGCTCTTGACGCGTCCTTCGGCTTCAAACTTCATGGTTCTCTCCGTGCAGGGTTCCGGTGGTCAGGTGCTCGAAACGGTGGCGAACGGGCGCTCAGTGGCCCGTGAAGTTGGGCTTTCGCTTGTCGATGAACGCGCGCATGCCCTCGGTCTGGTCCTCGGTTTGAAAGCAGCTCGCGAACGACCGCGACTCCGCTTCCAGGGCGTATTCCAGGGGCAGCTGCGTGCCGCGATTGATGATGTTCTTGCAGGCC
>ERZ889078.2211-NODE-2211-length-14093-cov-14.973857_pt1 | contig 14093 bp, 11 predicted proteins | sample MGYA00521266_ERZ889078 | MGnify/ENA primary metagenome ERZ889078 (study PRJEB32303, sample SAMEA104408618) | aquatic metagenome | biome: Brackish water; feature: Pelagic; material: water | place: Baltic Sea | collected 2014-06-16T06:34:00 | depth 76,534 m ...
ATAATGCTGCTGACTAAATGGGTGTTTTGTATAACCGTCTTTTCCGCAACGATTTTTTTAGGGATTGACCAGGCGCTTGCCTGGGGTCCCGCCATTCACACAGCTATCGCCTTGAACGCTCTTGATTCTGCAAAGTTTCTTCTCCCTTCCATTGGTGGAATCATTACCGCTTTTCCAATAGAATATATGTATGGCTCCCTCTCGGCCGATTTTTTTATTGGAAAAGGGAGAAAAAAAAGAATCGTGGAAAATCCCCATACCTGGGACGGGGGCTTCCGTCTCCTGGCCGGGGTAAGGGATGAGCGAGAGGCGTCTTATGCCCTGGGTTTTCTTTCGCACCTGGCAGCGGATGTTATCGCACACAATTTCTTTATTCCGAACCTTCTTAACCTGCATCATGGTAAAGGGAAAATGGGACACCTTTTCTGGGAAGTCCGGTCTGACTATCTCATAGGCTCCGGGTACACAAAGATTGCCAGGGGTGTTTTGTGTATGGATCACCAGATCTGCGACGACTTGTTGAAACTCGTGGCGGGGAAGAGAAAAAAGAGTTTAAAAACCGGGAAACAGTTTTTTGCAAACACGGTCAAATTCTCTGATTATCTCTATTCCAAGCGAGACCTTTTCTTTGAACCAAGAGTCAATCGGTGGAGACATTTTCACCAGTATCTTGCCTTGATGGTCGATCTTTCCTGCAGTCTTTCCAAAGATTTTCTGAAAAGCCCGGAAACTACTCCGAGCCTGGATTATGATCCCATGGGAAGACAGAACCTCCTCCTTGCAAAAGGAAAAAGGTCTTTTCCAAAATCGTTCAGAAAATCTCGTAATATAAAGCATTTTGAAGTTGACGAAGAACTGCTCTCCCTATGAACAAGATCAGAATTCTCCCTGAGAAAGTAGCCACCCAGATCGCAGCTGGTGAAGTGATTGAGCGACCGGCCTCGGTTGTTCGAGAACTGATCGACAACAGCATAGATGCCGGGGCAGATCGGATTTCGATTCGAATCGAAGGCGGCGGGAAAAAGCTGATCAAAGTGGTCGATAACGGGGAAGGAATGTCCAGGGATGACCTTCTCTTGTGCGTGGAAAGGCATGCTACCAGCAAGGTAAAAGAAGCTTCTGATCTTCTCCAGGTAAAATCTCTCGGTTTCAGGGGTGAAGCGATCCCGAGCATGGCTTCCATCTCCCGCATGAATATCACCTCGGTCCCGCGGGGCCACCTGACAGGTCACAGACTCAGGATTTCCGGCGGCAAACTGCTTTCCATTGAAGAGGCCGGTGCGCCGTCGGGAACCATCACGGAAATTCAGGATCTTTTTTTCAATGTGCCGGGAAGAAGAAAATTTCTTCGTTCACCCCAAACCGAGAAAAATCAGATCACAGAGCTCCTCCTGAGGGCATCCCTGCCTTTCCCCCACATTCATTTCAGGTTGGAAGAGGGGCCTAAAACCGTTTTGAACCTGCCCGCGTCCGATGATCCCCGCCTGCGGCTTTCTGCGATTATGGGCCGGGAAGTGAGCAAGGTCATCCTGGAGCGGGTTGAAAAACGAGACAGTTTTACCATCAGACTCTTCGCGGCCCCGTCCGATTTCACGAGAAACCGTAGTGACAGGCTTTACTGTTATGTCAATGGTCGGAACATCCGGGATCGTTCCATTGCAAAGGCGGTGATGGAAGGATACGGGCAGCGCCTGATGAAAGGCAGGTTTCCTCAGGCCGTCGTTTTCATTGAAATCGATCCATCCCTCGTTGACGTGAACGTCCATCCAACCAAACAGGAAGTTCGTTTCAGAAACCCTCAGGAAATTTTCCAGGCGGTTTCGAGCGGTATCGGAAAAACGCTCTCCCCCGAATCCCGGCTCTCCACCATTCCACCACTGAACGTACCCGCGCGTGAACCCGTTTACCGGATGCAGACCCCCTTTGCGTCCGTGTCGGACGGGGAATGGGTTTATAAAGAGGAGAAGGCTGCTCCCCTGCCGGAAACCAAAACCCCTTTTGAAAAGTTCTCTGTGGAAAGGGAAATCCAGATCATCGGCCAACTGGGAGGCACTTATATCCTCTGCCAGTCCAGTGAGGGGCTCCTTGTTGTCGACCAGCATGCCGCCCATGAAAGGGTTGTGTATGAAAATCTGAAAAGGGCCTTTGAGACTTCATCCGTGGAAATGCAGGGACTGCTTATTCCATTTGAGATGGAGCTTTCGGTGAAAGAGAAAACCCTGGCCCTGGAAAAAGGAGATGGCCTGATGGCCTTTGGCCTGGAGATGGACCACTTTGGAGGAAATACTTTTCTCTTGCGGGCTGTCCCGGCCCTCTTGAAGGACGTTGACTGGACATCCATGGTATCGGAGCTCCTTTCGCGGATAGAGGGCAAGGAGGTTGATTTTGCGGCATTTATGGACGAAACCGTAACGGTTATGGCCTGCCATGGCGCCATCCGTGCCGGGCAGAAAATGAACAGGGAAGAAATGCGCCTGCTGATTGACCAGCTCAAGGAAATGGATCTGCCCACCAACTGCCCACATGGAAGGCCAATCATTAAAGAGTTTACCTATTATGAAATCGAGAAGATGTTTAAAAGGGTAGTTTAGTGAAAAGCACAGTCCCTGATGTGGTAGTCATTGCAGGTCCCACCGCCAGTGGAAAAACGGCTTTTTCCGTAGAATTGGCCACAGCCTTTTCCGGGGAAATTATAAATGCCGACTCCATGCAAGTCTATCGGGAAATGAACATTGGTACAGCAAAACCTGATCAGGAAGAAAAAAAAGGAATCCCTCATCATCTTCTCGATGTGGTCAATCCCGACGAAGAATTCAACGCCGCCATCTACCGCCGTCTGGCACTTCCTGTAATCGAAGACATTCGCCGTAGAAAAAATGTCTGCTTTGTTGTGGGCGGAACGGGACTTTACATAAAAACCCTGCTTGGGGGAATCATTCCATCACCGCTTTCGGATCCGGACTTGAAGGAAAGGCTGAAGCGGGAATGGGAAAAAGATGGCGGGGAAAGCCTTTTTGCCAGGCTGAAAGGTCTCGATCCGGGAAGCGCTGAAAAAATTCATCCAAACGATCAGTTCCGAATCATCAGGGCTCTCGAACTTTTCGAGCTGACCAAATGCAGGGCCTCCGAAATCAGAAATGGGCACCGATTTGGGCAACAAACAATGAACGCCCTTAAATTCTGTCTGAAATGGAAAAGGGAGCAGCTATACGACCGGATCAATGAGAGGACTGTAACGATGTTTGAAAATGGCCTGATCGAGGAAACGGAAAAACTCTTAAAAATGGGATACTCTCCGGAGTTAAAAACCATGGGCGCCATTGGATACAGGCATGCCGTAAAATATCTGCAGGGAATATGGTCTTACGACGAGGCCCTGGAGAAAATGAAGCAAGATACCCGCAGGTATGCCAAAAGACAGATAACCTGGTTCAGGGGCGATCCCGACGTGACATGGATTCATCCGGAAGACATACGGTACGCTGCGGAAATGATTGGGGCATTCTTAGGGCTCACTCAAAAATGACTTCACATTTTCACATCTCAGCTTCAGGCCATCTTCGGCTGTTGCTCAATCGTGAAGTCCTCGAAATAGTCCACACTATTCCTGTGGCTTCACTCAATCGCAGCAACCAAAGCTGACCCAAATCTGAGCGTCAATTCTGCGAAGTTATTTTTGAGTGAGCCCTTAGGGAAAACTGCTTGACCTTTTACCCTGAACATGTGAGGTTTTACAGGAGAACAAATGTTCCGCATTCTGCAATTGGGAGTTTCCCATGAGGGTCATGATGAACAAAACGTTTGAATCCATCCTCAAAACAGGCGCCGCAATTCTGCTCGCTTTTTCTTTGGTTCTTCTTTTGCCGGGTATTTCAATGGCGCAATCGGAACAACCCCAGGAGGGCAGGGAAATTTTAGCCATAGGAACCAGCGCCATTGCAGGTGGGAATCTGGCCCAGGCAAAAAACCAGGCTATTTCCGTAGCGCTCTTAAAAGGGGTTGAAATCTACCTTTTAAATCAGCTTGGAAACCAGGGGATGGTTCAGAATTTCGAAAGGATTCTTGAGGAGATCATTCCCAATGCCAGAGAAGGAATTGAAAACTTTAATATCCTTGCAGAAAACCGGACTGACCGGGAATACAGCGTTCTCTTGAAAATCAAAGTGAACCAGGAGATGATCGCCGGAAAACTGAGGGAAAAAGGCATCTCACCTGGCGAAACCTCGGCGATAAAGCTGCTTTTCATGGTTCTGGAAACGGTTGGAGAATTGAAGTCGCACTGGTGGAGTGACGTGGATGCCTATGCCATCATGAGTCCCACCGAATTAGCCTTAGACAGAGCCTTCCAGGAAAAAGGATTCGATCCCATTAATCGCGCGTCAAGCCCTCCGGAAATAGCCTTCTTCTCTCAATTTACCGGTACCAAACCATCCCTGGAAGAGGCACTCGCATGGGGAAAACTTCTTTCAGCGGATGTGGTCATCTTTGGCGTCAGCCGGATTGCAGAAAACGGGAATATTTCTGTGGACTTGGAAGCCGCGGATGTTGCAAGGGGTATTCGAATCTGCAAGGAAACCCAGTTTGAGGAGGCAAAGCTGGACCTTGGAAATATGGACAAGATCTTTGAAGCCCTGCAGAAAATTGCCGTCTCCCTGTCCACCCGATTTTATGCCTGTATTGTCCAGGGTACGGAAGTGAAGAAAGAAGAGGTCGAACAGTTCGAGATTACACTATCCGGTTTGCGTACTTCCAAGCAATTTATGATGTTCAAGGATTTTCTCCTCAATGCCGTACCGGGAGTAACCTCTGTAATACCAAGTAGAATTCAAGGAAACTCCATAACCGCATCCATTCAATACACGGGCGGCAAAGAAAAATTCCTGGGAGATGTCATGAATCATCCAAAGCTTCCCTTCCCCCTTCATCTGAGCCGGTCCGAAGAAGGAAAAACGATCCTGAACCTCGAATGAATAAAGCTATGACCGTCCCCAACCTGATTACCACCATGAGAATCATCCTGGCGCCGATTTTCATCATCTATCTGTTAGACGATCGGTTCCTGGCAGCACTCTATGTATTTGTCATAGCCGGTGTGAGTGATGGAGCGGATGGTCTCATAGCGAGAGTCTTCAACCAGAAAAGCCGATTAGGGGCATTTTTAGATCCTTTGGCGGATAAAATTCTGCTGGTAGCCGCTTTTGTCGTGCTTGCTGTCCGAGGGTACATTCCTTCCTGGCTTGCCGTCATTGTAATTACAAGAGACCTTCTTATTCTACTGGGCGTATTGATCCTGTTTTTGTCCCGGGGACATCTGAAAATACAGCCTTCCATTTTCAGCAAAATAACCACCTGCCTCCAACTTGGAACCGTTTTCCTGGTGCTTGCCAGAAACCATTTTCATCTGTTTTCCGAATATATGCTTCCCATCTACTGGATTACCGGGATTATGACCATCGTGTCCGGACTCCACTATATGCGTTCCTGGTTCCTGCTTATGGGAGAAGAGGCCACGGAAGATGAAAAAGGGCCATCATTTTAATCCTTGTTCTATAACGGTTTACGGTTGTCGGTTCACAGTTCACAGTTTTTCAATGAACTATGGGAATTGTTGTTGAAAATGAACTTGACATGCAGGCCTCATGCTGATATCAAACAGAAGTTCACAGGCACGTAGCTCAGGGGGAGAGCACTACCCTGACACGGTAGGGGTCAAGGGTTCAAATCCCTTCGTGCCTACCAGTAGATCCAAGGACCTAAGCCATTTTGGCTTCAGGTCCTTTTTTTTGACTTATTCCTTCCGATTAGGCTCAAGAATGACCTTGATACACTCGTGCTCCGTGGGGGAACAGACCATTTTAAAGCCGGCTGAGGCCTCTTCCAGTGGCAGTTTTCCGGTTATGGTCTCCTGAATCGGAACAGCGCCTGCCCTGATCAGATTGAGGGCCTCCCTGCAATCGGAAGGGGCGCCCGCGTAGGTACTGGTGAGGGTGATTTCCGTTCTCCAGAAAATATCATTGATCGGCACGGGAATGGTATCCCCTTCACCGGCGCCCGCAAAAAAAAGAATGGTCCCTCCCTTTTCCACCGTTTTGAACGCAAGGGGAATGAACCCGTCAAAGCAGATGATAACGAGGTCCGCCAGACGTCCCTCATTTGCGTGCCGCACCGCGGAGACAAGATCTTCATCGGCATTCAGCGCTACGTGCGCACCCATTTTCAGCGCCTTTTCAAGCCGGTAGGCTATGGTATCCGCTGCCATTACCAGGCCTGCCCCGAGGGCCCTGGCCAGACCTACGTGGAGCAGTCCCGAGATGCCGCTTCCCAAAATAAGAACCGTCTGACCGGGCCGGAGACGGGCATTTTTCTGTCCCCTCAAAACACATGCCAGCGGTTCCATGAATGAGGCCTCCTCATAGGAAACACCTTCAGGAATAGCAAAAACTCCCCGGTCCACATTGATGGCGGGAACCCGTATATATTCCGCAAACCCCCCCGGATCAAAGTGGGTTCCCTTTAAAAGGGTTTCACAAACCGTGTGATGCCCATTAAGACAGTAGTGACAGGTATTGCAGGGGACATGGTGGGTTGCGGCAACGCGATCGCCGGGCTTGAATTTCACGACCCCTTCCCCCACTTCCACAACCTCGCCGGCAACCTCATGCCCCAAAACCAGGGGAACCTTGTCCCTGCGATACCATTCCATCACATCGCTGCCGCATATGCCGCTGGCCACCACTTTCATGAGCAATTCGCCAGGTCCGATCTTGGGAACAGGCAACTCCTCCACGCGAACATCCCGGTTGCTGTAGTACATCAAGACACGCATGAATTTTTCACCGTTTCAAAGGGACTCGGTGCCTGCTTGGGGGTGGCTTGATTATGGATCACAGCGTTTGTCTCAGGGGGCATATCCTGTAAATCCCGCGCATCCAGAAGCTGTTCTGCATCTGCCATTTTTCGTCCTCCTCTATTTGAAAACGTTCTAATTTATTGCTCGGCTAACCAGGCCTGAAACATCAATACATCCCACAGATAATAATGCCAGCGCCGCGCACCACTCACATGTTCTCGCCACATACGCCGAATAGGCACTGTATCGAAAAAACATTCTTCTTTCAGACGCTTCTCGCTCAAAAGATCTTCCGCCCAGTCGCGAAGAGGATCACGCAACCAGTCTTCAATCGGCACGCCAAAACCCATCTTCGGCCGATCCACAAGATCTTTGGGAACATAACGGTAAAGGACTTGCCGCAGCAGCCACTTACCTTCCCCATGTCGGTACTTCAACGCGGTCGGGACTCGCCAGGCAAACTCCACCAGTCGATGATCCAACAACGGCACCCTTGCCTCCAGGCTCACTGCCATACTCGCCCGATCAACTTTGGTGAGAATGTCATCGGGTAAATACATCATGGCATCCAGATACATCATGCGCTCACGCAGACTCGGAAGTTGTGGCATCCGCTCCGGGCTGGTGAACAAGGTTTTCGGTTCGTGTGCACCCAGAACCACCTGGTCCGGGCATTTCCAGTGCGACATCAGTTCTTGATAGAAAGACTCACCGGCACGATGACGCAATATCTCGGCCAGCTTCGGCAACCGGTCCGCCAAGTTTGAAACCTGCATACGCTCAGGCAGGAGACATTGCAGCCGTTCCAGCTGATGTCCGGGCGCACGGGCACAACACCAGCTTAGCATCTCACGTAAACCCGGCGGTAGCATACTCAACTTCTGCCAGATGCCATATCCCAGCACATAGCGGTCATAGCCATAAAATAGTTCATCACCACCGTCCCCGGACAGACTCACTGTAACATGTCGGCGCGCCAATTCACTGATAAGGTAGGTCGGGATCTGGGAGGAATCGGAAAACGGTTCGTCCCAAATGGTGGGCAACCGGGGAATAACATTGATGGCGTCTTCGGGCGTAACGTACAGCTCTGTGTGATCCGTGCCCAGGTGTGCCGCAACAGCCTTTGCATGCTGAGCCTCGTTATAAGCCGCCTCGTGAAAACCGATGGAAAACGTTTTCACTGGCTGTTGTGACTGGGCTTGCATCTGCGCTACCACCATACTGGAGTCGTACCCGCCGGAGAGAAAAGCCCCCAGAGGCACGTCCGCCGCCATTCGGCGACCCACCGCATCGCGCAGCAGCATATCAAGTTCATCGGTAAGCGCACCCAAGTCTTCAACCGTTCGTGCCGCGCCCTGTTCTGCTACCAGAGAAAGATCCCAGTAGCATTGTGGTTCAGAAATATCTCTGCCGTTCTCACGCACGGTTACAAAATGCGCAGGTGGAAGCTTTTGTATCCCCTGGTAGATACTCCAGGGCGCCGGTACATAGTTGTGGCGCATAAAGAGTGCCAGTGCACTCCGATCCACCTCGCCACGCCACAACGGGTGCGCTCTTAAAGCCTTGATCTCCGAGCCAAACAAAAAAGTGTCTCCGCTTCTCCCGTAATAGAGTGGTTTCTCTCCCATTCGGTCCCGCGCCAGAACAAGGGTACGCTCCGCTCGATTCCACAGTGCGAATGCAAACATGCCATTGAGCCGCTGCAGAGCTCCGGCGACACCCCAGTGCCTTAACGCCGCCAAGAGTGTTTCTGTATCGGAATGTCCACGCCAAGCGAAATGACCGTCCTCCGATTCAAGCTCGGCACGAATATCACAGTGATTGTAAATTTCTCCGTTATAGACCAACACCAGGCGCCCACAAGGTGAAATCATCGGCTGGTGACCGGCAGGGGAAAGATCAATGATCGACAAGCGCCGGTGCGCTAAAGCCAGGCCGACCGCCTCATCGAGCCAAACACCTGCATCATCAGGGCCGCGATGCCGGATGCTAAAAGCCATACGTTCAGCGATAGCCTTATCCACGCCGCCACTTTTTTGCCAGTAACCGGTTATACCGCACATAAGAGGTATTCATATCCTGAATATAGAATTTATGGATTTATAGGTCTTTGAAGAATGCCCGGCATGCCCGAGAACCTCTCCCCGTGATTTTCCTCGCAGATCAGTCTTTGAGCTCTGCGGTGGCAACGCTCAGAACGTCGCTCACTTTACCCTCCATAACCCAATCCTTTGTACAACGAAGCGTATCGCTCCAGCATCATCTGAAAAGAATACCTTTCCTTTACTCATGCACGAGCCGCCGGATAGCAAACGATAGAGTGCTTGCTCTGCACCGCCTGTGGAGAGGGTTGTTATAATGTGGAGAATCTTCATATGATCAATAATCCGCCATCCTATTTTTGCACACCTTGTACCTATTTCACAAAACCAAATACCTTATCCCACAACGAACCGATCCGCTCCAGTGCAAACCGCTCGCAAACTTCGCTTGCAGCTTTACCCATGCGGACACGCAAAAATTGATCACCCATCAATCTCCCCATCGCGGCAGCCAGACCTTTCGCGCCTTGCTCGGGCGTCACCAGCACGCCATCCACCCCGGGACGAATGATATCCCGAGGTCCGGTATTACAATCAAAGCTCACGGAGGGCAGGCCGTGACTCATGGCCTCCACAAGGGCATTGGGAAAACCCTCAAAGCGTGAGCTCATGACATACAGCTCAGCGCGGTGATACCAATCTGGCAAATTGCCAACCCAGCCAGGCAAATGCACTCGCCCCCCCATCCCGAGCATCTCCAGCTCTCGTTCAAGGCGCTCACGCTGCTCGCCCTCGCCGAGAACTACCAGTTCCCATGTCGGATAATCATTTGCCAATAGTGCAAAGGCCTGCAGGAGTTGGCCGAAGCCTTTTTCCTCTCCAAGCCGTCCAACAGCAAGCACCATGTGCCGATTTTTTCCCAGCCATTGGGCAGGTCTTTTTATATCATCTGTGACAGGCAACGGAAAAACCACGGGATTAGCGATGACACTTACCCGCGCTGCCGGGCAGTTTTTGGCAAACCACTTCGCCGCATCTTCGGTTTGCACGACAACGGTCTTTGCCCACGGATAGGTCAACCGCCGCAGCGTCTCCCAAGCGAGGCCCAGTGGCATCGCAGGAGGGTAGGTTCGTTCGGAGACCACAACCGGCACGGTCAAACCTAAGGATGCCAGCAGGGTCACGATATTCACCTGCGACAAAAACGACACGACAACATCCGCACCGCTTTCTTTGATAGCCCGGCGCAAAGCCCAAAACCTGCGTGGCATACTCCCGATGGTTTTACGGGTGCCACCAACCCGGTCAGCCAGGTATTCCAGATATACCCGGTCGTCCAGCGGATACACACAGTCCCCCCGGCCGGAGAACGTCGGCATCAGCGTAACCTCATAACCCTGGGCTACCCAATAATTACATAACAGCGCCGCGACACGTTCTGCCCCTCCGTCTCCCATGGCGCTGACAACAAAGAAGATATGTTTCTTTTTTCCAGCCTGATAACGAACGCCATCGCACTGAATATGCGTGTTCATCATGGTGCCTATTATCTTTTTACTTTTGTACCGCAGCAAATAGTTCCTCCCACTGGCCCGCCACACGCGTCAGCGAAAACCGATCTCGCACTTCGGCAGCCCTGGCTGCATAGCGATAACGCAAGGGCTCGTTCGTCATTAACCGCGCCAACGCCAAAACCAATGCGTGGGGATCATCCTGCGGGATCAGCAAACCGTCGATTTCATGGCGCAGTATTTCCCGCGGACCGGTTTCGCAGTCCACGCTAACCGCGGCCACCCCATGAGACATAGCTTCAAGAAGAGTATTGGGGAAACCTTCAAAGCGGGAGGTCATAACGTAAAGATCTGCAGCCTTATACCATTCAGCGATATTGCCAACCACGCCTGGAAGTTTTACCCGGCCTTCAAGCCCAAGACTCACTACCTGCTTTTCCAGCGCGGGCCGCTCAGTGCCCTCACCAACAATAACCAAACACCAGTCTGAAAGTCGCGGCGCCAGCTCTGCGAAGGCATTGAGCAAACGGTCAAACTGTTTTTCCGGCCCAAGCCGACCCGCTGCCAGCAAGACATGGCGACAACTGCCTTCGAGTTTCCCCGTTTCGGGTGACACCTTAGGCTCGTGGGCGATCAATGGATAACTTACGGGGTTGGGAATTACCACCACTTTCGCGAGATCAACGTTATCCTGAAGCCACCGCGAAGTTGTCTCGGTCTGCGCGACCACGGCCGACAAATGTGCGTAGCTCTTACGCCGCAAAAACTCCCAGATCCGCCCCAACGGGAGCATCGGAGGGTATGTACGCTCCCCACCAATAGCCGGAATGCCGGTACCCTTGGCCGCCAGGGCCAGGAGGATACTCGCCGTCGCCATCATGCCCAACGCCACATCCGGCTTCTCCTGAAAGAGCACCCGGCGCAAGGCAAAGACGCGCCTAAAATTGTGGTAAAGCGCTGCCAGCGCCGAGGAACTATTGCGATCGAGCTCTAAGGCTGTGCGCCTTACTTCGGGATGTAGCAAATAAAAATCGTGCTCCCGGCTGGTGATGGTCACAATCGTAACGGCCCAGCCTCGCTCCACCCAGTAATTGGCAAAACTGGAAGCAACCCGCTCTGCCCCGCCGGAGGAAAGTGAATGTATGAATATGAGGAGTTTCATTTTCCCTTTTTCGCCACACAATAAATATAGGGTGAAAAGAAACGACCTGCAGGAAAATCAAAGAACTTAGACTCAAACCACCAAACGATCTTGGATATTCTGGTTAACTGTTTATACAAAAACCACTTAACACCCGATTGGTCTGCAAAACAACTTGAAAGCACACCAAAGTCATTCGAACAAAGATACCCGTGTTCAATAATTTCCAGGCCGCCGTCCTCATGACCCGCTTTGAAAGACTCTTTCGTATGAGGTACATGTATATGGAAAACCGCTTTATTAAATAGTTTTGTCAGCCAGCCGTTAAGTCCGGACATGTTGGGTATGATTGTTACCATTCTTCCGTCCGCACCCAGAAAACCCTTAAATGCTTTCATCACCTCAGGCAGGTTTTCAAAGTGCTCTGCTACACCCTGACTATAAACAACATCATACTTCCCCTCACACTGCTTGGCATTGAAAAAATCGTCACAAATAACCTTGATATTTTTCAGGCCATTTTCTCTCGAAAAATCTTCAAGAGATTTACAGCCGGCGTCCGAATAATCCAATGCTGTAAAGGAGGACTCCGGGTATTCCATGGCAAGTCTCGCGATCCACTCAGAGCCGCCACCACCTATCTCCAATACATTCTTTTTCTGAAGACCGATCTTGGTAATCACATCCAAATTCTTAAAATAACAATAATGTTTATAGCCAGATGTCTGAACCGGCACAAGACACCCACGGGCTTCGTAAGAATTATCCCAATAGGTTTTTTTGGTCAGTCTTGCCATCTCGGTCCCTTAAGATTAGACATACTACGTAAACCATTGAGGCCATTTTCATATGGGCAGGGCTCTCAACCCTAACCTTTTTCTGGCGATAAAAAATAGAAGCAGGTGCAAGAGCCCAACACAGATCGCCGTTGCCATAGCCGCACCGGTGGCCCCATAAAAAAGGATAAGAAGTGCGTTGAGTGGAATATTCAGAAGAGCGGTGATGATAATCATACGGGCAGTGATGTTTTCGTACCCTACCATCTGCAACAGGGCCCCAACCGGGCCGAACATGGTATTCACAAGCTGCCCGACCGCAAGAATTGCCAACGGGTAATGGCTCGCCACGAATTCCGGCCCAAATACCCTACCGGCGATGGTTCCGCCTGCCAGAACAAAAATCAACACTACCGGCAAGGCCGTAATAAAAACTACGCGAGCACTAATAGTGATAAGACGTTGCAGTCGCGCCATATCCCCTTGCGCATAAAGTCGAGCAAACTGAGGGGCTACCACGGCGGTCACCGCCTGTAACCCAAATGCGACCAATACAGACCCCTGTACGGCAACACGGTAGATGCCGACGTCCTCGGGAGGCCTAAAATAGCCGAGCATCAAAATATCCACCTGATTATTGATGATGCCCGCGCCACCTATGAGGGTAAACGGGATGGCATTGGCCAGCCACTCTCTCGTGCGATGTCTGGCTTTCGTTGTACGGGCTGCATTTGGTAAGTAGCGGATTAGGAGCAGCAGAGAAATAAACAATACCGCCACAGCCACAACGACTTGAACCGCCATTGCGTATTGGGGTAAGCGCATTACCGGAGCCGCGGCAAACAGAACCAGGACTCCGAGTAGCACGAGTGTTGGCCGTAGCAGCGCTTCTACTGCCTGCCCAATAACCACATGCTGAAGCCCATGCAGGGCACTGGCGAAAGCCTTGCTAAGAACTGAAAGCGGCAGGAGCAGCAGCACAAGCAGTAGAGTCTGCCGTTGATCCGAAGGTATGCTTTCTCCGAATTGCCAGACCAGGAATGCCGCTATGAGGGATATGGTAGTCGAAGCGGCCAAAACGATCTGGGTACTGCGGATGCATATGCCGCGCACATATGCCCAGTCCGCCCGCGCTGCACTGGCGGCCACTTCGCGGACAAGTAAAACCGGCATCCCCAGCTCTGCAGGCACCATAAGCACACTCATCAGGGCAAAGGCATAGGCGTAAACGCCGTAGCCCTCAGCACCAAGGCCACGTGCCAGGGCAATCCCCACAGCCAAGGCAATGAGTCGGTTAAGAGCCTGAATGATTGCACTGCCTGCTCCTCCCCGGATCAGCCGGCCACGAAGACTGCCGGACTCCCCCAACAGGGCAATCAATCGGGAGTGGGCTGTAAGCAGGCTCATCTGTTGATGCTAACTCGCAGACAATTAATAGGAATCATGAAGTAATACAAAAATAGCCCCGGTTCTCAATCAAAGTTTCCAGTCACAAGGACACACGACACAATCAGTGAAATAGTTTCCATCCATGCAAAAAATTACTCATTTCTGAATTGGAAAGCCACAGTTCCCACAAGTCCATTAATGGATGAACACAAACAATGTTTTTACTTGCAATTTGGCCCTTGGCGCGTATGAAATTTATAGTGAGTTAAGTGAGTTTTTTTTAAAGGCTTCGCCTGGTCTGTCAGGCAGCCTTTTTTCAGACTCATCAGAAAGCCATTGTGATTATTCCACACGAAACAGTGATCCGTCAAATCATATGTT
>ERZ889078.2213-NODE-2213-length-14086-cov-7.642150_pt1 | contig 14086 bp, 14 predicted proteins | sample MGYA00521266_ERZ889078 | MGnify/ENA primary metagenome ERZ889078 (study PRJEB32303, sample SAMEA104408618) | aquatic metagenome | biome: Brackish water; feature: Pelagic; material: water | place: Baltic Sea | collected 2014-06-16T06:34:00 | depth 76,534 m ...
TCACCAGGCTCTTTGGAATGTTTATGTTGTACTGGTAATAGATTGAGATAGCCTTCTTTAGCTTTATCAAAACCATGCTTATTTCGGCAGGTAAAGGTTTTACCTGCTTGATCTTCTTGTAATAAGGTTCCACAAAGTGGACAAATATACACACCATGTGTGTTAGCTAACAATTGATGCACAAGTATTAGGTTACCATTATCGGTAAGAAAAGGTATATGGAATATCTACAGATCTTTAGCCTCAGCAGGGATAGATTGTTGAGATGGTTTTATTGGAGTCGGGGTGTGCTTTGGTTGCAATGGCACTTTTTGAGTAGACACTAAGTGATGTAAAGGGAGGGGCGCAACAAAAGGAAAATTGCGGTCGCCTATGGGTCTGATGAATGTATAGGTGGCGGGAGCTACAAACAAGATATCGCTGGTTTGAGTAAAAGCATCATGGGGTTCAGGTATCGAAGCCAAACCAATTAAGGGGCTTACGGCAATCAGTGAAACAGCGCCAAGAGCAGTGACAACTAAGCCGACCGGTCGATAAAGAATTACATCTAATAGTACAAAGCCGGGGTCAAGTTTATCGTTATTTTGTGCATGAATTACTGTCGAACAGCACAATATTGAAAATAAGGTGAAAAGACAGATTAATTTTTTCATATTTATGAATAAATAGTCAGTTAATATTCAATCAGGCACCGTGATAATACCCTTCCGGGGAGCTTTTGACTGGTTTTTTCCCTACGTTAGGGTTTGTTTTTTTACCTTTAGTATCTATTTTAGATGCTTGATTTTTTGTTTGACTTTTAGTCTTGTCGGTTTTTTTAGTCGGTTTACTCGTCGTAACTAGTGGATCCGACTTTTTTTTATTTTTAGTAACGTTAGCAGTTGCAGGTTTTGAAATCTCAGCGATGGAATCTATATCAGTTGCAGGCATGTCTTCTTCCAGTGGAGGCAGTCTCTCATAAATGGCTACTGGCGTTCCATCTAAATCTTTAAGAACTTGATTTAAAGCAACCTGATCAAACTCTGGAAGTTCGTCATTATTAGCTTTTTGAATAAGCGTTAAAGCTGAAGAGTAACGTTGATCGGCGGTTTTTTCCTCACCTTCAAGATCAGGATGCGCTTCTACATAGAGCATATTATTTAACCAACCTACTTTAATAGGTTGCTTAACAATATAAACAGGGGTGCCAATGGGAACAGATTTGTATAAGGCTTCGATATCTTCAGGATACATTCGCACGCAACCGTGTGTTATTTGCATACCTATGCCAAATATTTTATCGACATCAGTGCCGTGAATTCTATATTCACCCGGTAAATTAAGGTGAAGTGCATAAGCCCCTAAGGGATTGTTAGGTCCGGGCGGCACAACTTCAGGTAAGGGATCACCATTAGCCGCATGTTCACGTCTGATGGACTCGGGTGGGTGCCATGATGGATCTTTGACTTTTTTAGCAATACTGGTTTTACCAAGCGGTGTTTGCCAATCCTGTCTCCCTACACCATGGGCATAAGATCTTACTGTGCCCGGTACATCAGCAGGATAATAATACATACGATATTCTGCAATGTTTAAAGTTATCCCATTATGAGGCGTGTTGGGCAAAATACGTCTATTAGGTAAGCGTACAGCAGTTCCTTTTTTAACAAGCCAACGATCAAGTTTAGGGTTTATGGTTACAATTTCCGTTTGTCCAAGATTGTATCGTCTGGCAACGTCTAATAGAGTTTGATCGTGATCAACTGTCACAGTTACTGTTTCTTTTGCGGAGGCCTCCACAACTCGATCACCGAGGGAGGTTGGCAAGTTATAAGTTGTGGCATAAGTGTTGCCTGCTAGTACCAATAAAAAGAGTGAGTAAGCAGGGAAAGTGCGAATTTTCATTACGATAAATTTCTCAAAAACGATCTAATACAATTTTAATTATGAGTATGATGTTAAGGATGAATAATACTCATGTCAGATTGCTCATATTAACATGGGCTGGTCTTTTTAACTATGCCAAGAAATTGCTTGTAGATCAATCAAAAAGAGTAAATATTGGAGCTGATATTTGAAATCTGAGGTTGATTCAATTCCGAGGTGCAATTTATAGTATTCATGTGCTTTTTCAAGGTCGGTGATTAAGTTTTTATTTATTGCGACCATAACTTAGTCAGCGATAATAGACTCAAAAACTACTTCCGTTGGTAACGAATAGTTTAGTTAGTTTATGAGTGATCAAATTGCTTGCTAATTAAGTTAAAAAATAACGTATTGAATAAATTGCAAAGCAAGATAAAGTAAATTAGCACCCAAGCTAATTTTGAGTGCTGCTTCAAAAACGTAGTTAAATTTTTCTCAATTATAAACAATCCAAAATAGCGCGTTTAACCGCATCCAAATTTGCATCTATGGTTACGGGTTTAGCATCTGCACATTGTTGCATGGCAATTTCTGGATCTTTAATGCCATTTCCGGTTAACGTGCATACAATTTTGCTGCCTTCAGGAATTTTACCTGAAGCTATATCGTGCATAGCACCAGCTAAGGAAGTTGCGGAAGCAGGTTCACAAAAAATACCTTCATACTGGGAGAGCATTTTTTGAGCGACCAAAATCTGTTGATCAGTAAATTTATCAAACCAACCGCCTGATTCTTTTTGAGCCGCCCAAGCAAAATTCCAAGACTGAGGATGACCAATACGAATCGCGGTAGCAACGGTTTCAGGATTATCTATCATGTGACCCGCCACGAAAGGCGCGGCACCTGCAGCTTGATAGCCACACATAACCGGTCTGTTACTGCAGATACGATCTCTGGCATATTCTGTATAGCCTTTCCAATAAGCGGTAATATTACCGGCATTACCGACAGGTAAACAGTGGTAGTCGGGTGCAAAACCCAAGTCATCCACAATTTCAAAAGCAGCTGTTTTTTGGCCATCTATTCTAAAGGGGTTAATGGAGTTAACGATGGTAACGGGTGCATGATTGGCAACTTCTTTTACGAGTTCCATACCCTTATCAAAGTTGCCATTAATTTGAATAATAGTGGCGTTATACATTAAAGTTTGTGCCAGTTTCCCTAGGGCAATTTTACCGTCAGGTATCAACACGAACGCTTTAATGCCGGCACGGGCAGCATAAGCGGCGGCAGAGGCTGAGGTATTGCCTGTTGAAGCGCAAATAATGGCTTCACTACCTTCTTCTACGGCTTTGGTTACTGCCATGGTCATGCCACGGTCTTTGAAGGATCCTGTCGGGTTTAGGCCTTCAAATTTAACATAAATATCAACGTCTTTACCCAACATTCGAGGGATATTTTGCAATTGAATCATTGGAGTATTGCCTTCGTTCAAGCTAATAACTCGGGTTGTTGCGCTGACGGGCAGGCGGTCTTTGTAGCGTTCAATTAGTCCAATGTAATGTTTGTGCGCGGCCATAATATTTATTTATCCCAAAGTTTCCATGCGGATGCGGTTGACTTTTCCGGTAACGGTTTTTAAAGCTTCGATTTTAGTAATCGCCGCATTCATTTCTTTTTCCAATGTGATTTGTGTCAGCAATATAATCGGTATGGCTGTTTCATCACGTAACGGTTCTTTTTGAATAATAGCCTCAATACTGATATGGTGGTCTGCCAATATCCTTGTGACATCAGCTAGAACACCGGGTTTATCTTCTGCATTTAGGCGTAGATAATAGGACGTTTTGAAACTATCTGATTTCAAAACGGGTATGTCAGCTAAAGCGTCAGCCTGAAAAGCCAAGTGAGGTACGCGATTTTCAGGATCACTGGTCAAGGCTCTGACGACATCAATAATATCTGCAACAACTGAAGACGCAGTGGGTTCGGCTCCGGCTCCGGCACCATAATAAAGCGTGGCACCGACAGCATCACCTTTTACTAAGACGGCATTCATCACGCCGTTGACATTGGCAATTAGTCTACGTTCTGGGATTAAGGTTGGATGTACCCGAAGCTCAATACCAGCAGGCGTATTTCTGGCAATACCTAAGTGTTTGATGCGATAACCTAATTGTTCGGCATATTCAACATCAATGCGGGTGATTTGCGTAATACCTTCTGTGTAAACCTTATCAAATTGTAAGGGGATGCCAAAGGCAATAGAAGCTAATATAGTTAATTTATGACCCGCATCAATGCCTTCAACGTCAAAGATTGGATCGGCTTCAGCATAGCCGAGTGCTTGGGCTTCAGCCAGAACATCATAAAAGTCTCGGCCTTTATCACGCATTTCGGTCAGAATAAAATTACCGGTACCGTTAATAATACCAGCAAGCCATTGAATTTGATTGCCACTTAAGCCTTCACGAATGGCTTTAATAATGGGGATTCCGCCTGCAACGGCTGCTTCAAAAGCAACGATAACGCCTTTTTTACTGGCTTTGGCGAAAATTTCATTGCCGTGAAGAGCAATAAGGGATTTATTTGCTGTGACAACATGTTTTCCATTCTCTATGGCTTGTAATATCAGTTCCTTAACAAAGCCTGTGCCACCGACCAGCTCAACAACAATATCAATAGAGGGGTCGTTGATAATATCCATGGGGTCAGCGCTTAAAATAACCCCGTGGGTGTCGCATATGCGTTTTTTACTTAAGTCTTTGGCCGAGGCTCGGGTAATAACGATTTGTCTGCCTGCTCTGCGCGCAATTTCCGCTGCATTGCGTTTTAATACATTGACAGTGCCACCACCGACGGTACCTAGTCCGAGTAATCCAACATTTACCGGTTTCAAATTAAGCTCCAGTTAAAAAATATTTTATGTTCAAATTACATGGTGTCATGTTAATTAAGCTAAAATGCATCAACATCACTTATTTTATCACGCCGTCTTTTTTCATCATGAGGCGAATACCACGGACAGCTTGCCGTGTTCGATGTTCATTTTCAATTAAACCAAATCTGACATGATCATCGCCATAGTTACCAAAACCAACCCCTGGTGCAACAGCCACTTTTGCATCTAACAGTAATTTTTTTGAAAACTCTAAGGAGCCCATTGCTTGATAAGCTTCTGGTATCTTAGCCCAGACAAACATGGTCGCTTTGGGTTTTGTGACGGGCCATCCAGCTGCATTTAAACCATCACAAAGGACATCTCGTCTTTTCCTGTACATCTCGGCAATTTCTGTCACGCATTCTTGCGGACCTTCAAGCGCTGCAATAGCAGCAATTTGAATGGGTGCAAAGGTTCCATAATCAAGATAGGATTTTATCTTGGCCAGCGCTGAGACTAGTTCTTTATTACCACACATAAAGCCTACCCGCCAGCCGGGCATGTTATAGCTCTTAGACATGGAAAAAAATTCTACGGCAATGTCTTTTGCGCCTTTAACCTGAAGAATTGAGGGTGCTTTGTAGCCATCAAAAACAATATCGGCATAGGCAATGTCTTGTACTACCCAAATATTATGTTCTTTGGCAACGGCAATAATGTTCTCAAAAAATTCCAGCTCTACACATTCAGTAGTCGGATTGCCAGGAAAGTTGAGAATTAACATTTTGGGTTTTGGCCATGAGTCAACTATGGCTTTTTGCAATTCTTCAAAAAAGTCACCACCGGGAATCATTGGCACATGTCGTAAATCAGCACCGGCAATGACTACACCATAGGGATGTATTGGATAAGCAGGGTTGGGTACGAGAACTACATCACCCGGGCCCAGTGTCGCCAATGCTAGATGTGCTAAGCCTTCTTTAGAGCCAATGGTGACAATGGCTTCTGTTTCAGGATTCAGATCAACATCGTAGCGGTTTTTATACCAGGCGCAGATAGCTTTTCGTAATCGAGGAATGCCTTTGGACATTGAATAACGATGGGTATCTGGTCTGAGGGTCGCTTCAATCATTTTATCAACGATATGTTGAGGCGTAGGTTGATCAGGATTACCCATGCCAAAATCGATAATATCTTCTCCTGCAGCTCTAGCCTTGGCTTTTAGCTCATTAACTATGTTAAAAACGTAAGGAGGTAAACGACTTATTCTATGAAATTCTTCCATTAAAAGCTCTTGAGCAACTAGGTATGTGTATGTTTAAAAATTAACTTCTCGATGAAAAGTGTTATTTATTTAAATTAACTGACATTTAAATATTGTCGTTGTTGAGAAGTTATAAAAAAATAGCTTAAATTACTGATATTACCTGCTTGTGTCAAATATTAGCGGTTATTTAATCGGTTAATGGGACGCTCTAAAGTTAATTAAGCGATTTTAGATAATACTCGTTCGACTCGTATTAGGTCTTCTGCGGTGTCAATACCGGCCTGTGGTGTTTCATCTACAATTTTTACAAATACAGCTTCGCCATGCCAAAGTATTCTAAGTTGTTCAAGAGATTCAACGGCCTCTAGGGGCGATGGTTCCCAAGAACAGTAACGATTTAAAAAGTCTACCTTGTAGGCATAAAGTCCAATGTGTCTGAGATACGGTATATTTCCAGAGGGTTCTTTACCGGCATCAGCAAAGGCATCTCTTTCCCAAGGAATCGGTGCACGACTAAAATACAGCGCATAACCCATTTTATTGACGACAACTTTTACTGCATTTGGATTAAATATTTCTTCTGGGTCAAGTATTTTGGCAGCCAGAGTAGCAATGCCAGCCAGTTGCTGGTTAGCGAGAGCAGATGCTACTTCACGAATTGTTATGGGTGGGATAAGCGGTTCATCACCTTGGAGATTTACGATAATGTCGTTATCTCCCCAACCACAGTGTTTGACAACTTCAGCGATTCTTTCCGTACCACTTTGATGGTTGGGGTTAGTCATTACCGCTTTAATACCCAATGCACAAACAGTATCTTTAATCTTTTCGTTATCCGTTGCTACAATAATGTCATCGGCACCCGCTTCCAATGCGCGTTCGCAAACATGAGCAATCATCGGTTTGCCGGCAATAGTTAATAAGGGTTTTCCTGGCAGTCTTGTTGAGCCATAGCGAGCAGGTATAACAACTTTAAAACGCAGACTCATTGGTATAGTGCGTCAGTTTCTTCACTGCTTAAGGTGCGAGCTTCATCTTCAAGCATGACAGGAATATCATCACGGATTGGGAAGGCGAGGCGATCCGCTCTACATATTAGTTCTTCAGTGGTTTTATTATAGCGTAAGGGACTTTTGCATAGTGGACAGGCCAAAATATCGAATAAATGTTTATCTATCATGATGTTCTCTTGAGTAAGTTTAATAATTGATCAGAAAAATGGCTTTCCGGAACGGCTTTGACAGGAAGGTACCAATGCTGAAGTCCTGCAAATGTTGTACATTTTACGGCATCTTTTTCTGTCATTAATACGGGTTTGTTATCAGCGTATACTATGTCGGTCTGTTGAAATTGATAATGATCAGGGTAGCTGTGGCATATACAATTCAAACCAGCCGTTTTAAGCGTATTAAAAAAACGCTTGGGATTGCCAATGCCAGCTATGGCATGACAGTCGATCCCTTTAAAAGCATCTAATGATTTTTGTTCGCCACTCATCAGGTTAATTAAGGTATCTCCGATTAGTTGCATGGAAAGCTCAGAGTCTTCCTGTTTTTTACCATTAACGATTTTGAAATCAACATGTTGTAATCTTTCAATTGGTTCACGTAGTGGCCCTGCGGGCAGCATATAATTATTTCCAAAACGTCTTTCACCATCAATTACTGCAATTTCAATGTCTCTTCTTAATGCATAATGTTGTAGGCCATCATCCGATAAAATGACATTACAATCTGTTTGTGCGAGCAACATGTTTGCAGCGTTAACCCTTGATGGTCCTACAGCCATCGGGCAGTGAGTCTGTTTCGCGATCAATAGCGCTTCATCACCAATCTGTTTGGGATCACTGTCACTATTGACTCGCTGTGGCCATGATTCAGCAAGGCCACCATAACCTCGGCTGATGATTCCAGGGTTAAAGCCTGAATTTTTTAGAATTTCCGCCAAGTAGATAATTAAGGGTGTTTTACCGGTTCCACCGACCGTAATATTACCTACGACGATCACTGGTACTGGCATCGTGTAGCTTTTAAGTATTCCCTGCGTATATAAAAATTTTCTAAATCTAACGATGTCACTGAATATCATACTGAACGGTAATAACCATAAACCAATGAAGTGGTCTTTATACCAAATATCTGTTAGCCATCGCGCCAGGCCATTTTTCATGGTTCGGTTTTGGAAGGCTGGGCAGAAAATGTTATATGATTAAATCCAGTCGCGCCAGCCGCCTCTAGGGCAGTAATAACAGCTTGATGAGGTGTTTTTCCATCAGCATTGATAATAAATGGTTGATCTTTGAATTGGTCGGCCAGTTTTAGTAATTCCTGCTTTAAGGTGTCTAGTTGCTGGTTAACTAATGCGTGCAGTGAACCATCGCTACTCTTTAGAAAGTAACTGCCTTTATCATCAATTGTCAAAGTCACCATTTTTGGAGCAGTTTGGGCTTTTGCTCCATTCGCTTCAGGAAGGGTAATTTTGACTTCCGTGTTTCGATTGAAAGTTGTGGAAACCATAAAGAACAGTAATAGCACAAATAAGACATCGATCATTGATATCAATGTAATATCGAGCTTTTCTCTTTTTTTATGACGAAAATTCATCAGGATGCCTCTCTGTCTCCATGCAGAATATCTATTAGTTTTAGGGCTTCAGCTTCCATATCAACAACATACTCGTCAACTAATCGTTCAAAATAGCGATGAAAAATTAAACTGGGGATACCCACAGTTAAACCGGCAGCGGTGGTAATTAGCGCTACTGATATGCCTCCCGCTAAAACACTAGGATCTCCAGAGCCATGTTGCATCAAAGAGGAAAATATATCTATCATCCCAAAAACGGTTCCTAATAAACCCAGTAACGGGCTGATTGTTGCGATTGTGCCTAGTGTATTAAGGTAACGTTCTAAGTCATGCACGACCTTGCGCCCAGTTTCTTCTACACATTCTTTCATAACATCTCTGCCATGATGTCTGTTGGCGAGGCCTGCAGCTAAAATACAGCCAAGTGGTGAGCTGATTTTTAAGCGTCTTAAGACACCTTCATCCAGCTTTTTATCGTGAGATAATTTCCAGATTTGGGGAACCAATTCTTGTGGCATTATTTTTTTTCTTTGTAAGGCCCAGAAACGTTCGACAACAATACCCATAGCCGTTATGGAGCTTAAAATAATGGGTAACATCATCCATCCACCGCTTTTTATTATTTCAAACATTTTTCTTCCAATAGAGTAAAACGAGATACTGGTGCTGTAAGGGTAGAGATATAAAGTCCCAACAGAGATTGGCTTATTTTAACCTAACGCGGCAAATTTTTTTTTATTTTCCCGACCTATCCAAGTAAGCGTTATGAAACAGGCAATTGTGCAAATTCCGGCGGCTAATGAAAAGACCAGTTTTGAACCTAGTAAATCCCAATAATAGCCACTATATAAGCTGCCTATTACACCGCCAAGACCAAAGCTTAGGCTACTGTATAGAGCCTGACCTTTCCCTTGGTGTTGTTCGCCAAAATAAAGATGAACGAGATGAATAGCTACAATATGAATACCTCCAAAGCTGGCAGCATGTAATAACTGAGCAATAATTAACAGGCTTAAATAATCGGGATACCAACCTATTATTAACCAACGTACGATAGATAGGGTAAGACTCAGTAATAAAATGGTTCGTAACGAAAAATATTTCAATATGCGCTTCATGTACATAAATAAAACTATTTCGGCAAGGACCCCAAGCGCCCAAAGTAAACCAGTCAGTGTTGCTGAGTAATGATGGTTTTTTAAATAGATCGAATAAAAGACGTAGTAAGGTGAATGAGCAATCTGAATCAGTATATTGACGGTAAAGAAAGCGATCACTTCCGGTTTCTTTAGTATGCTCCCAAGGCTTAAGAGGAGAGGTTTGCTGCTGATTTTTTTTGCATCGGGCGTTATTAGCGATACCCACCAATTACAAATCAAGAAGGCAATAATGATAAATGGTAACAGTTTGATAGGTTGTTTATCGAGTAACCAGCCGGTACCTAGCACAGTGAGAATAAACCCAATTGAGCCCCAGAGCCTTATTTGACTGTAACGATGAGAGTTGTTTCTTAAGTGAAATAATGTGGCCGCCTCAAATTGAGGTAACACTGCATTCCAGAAAAAACTAAAAGCTATTGTTATGACAGCAAACCAGAAATAATTATGTGTAAATATAAAACCGAAAAAAAATAAGGCGGCAAAAAATGAGGTAAAGCGAATGATACTTAAACTTTTTCCGATGTAGTCAGCTAACCAACCCCATAAGTTGGGTGATATTATTTTTGTAGCAACTAACCAAGCAGAAAGCTCGCCAATTTCGAGAGGGGTGAAACCACTATCTTTTAAATAGAGCCCCCAATAAGGTATAAAACAACCTAATGCTGCAAAATAAAAAAAATAAAAACCTGACAGTCGCCAGTAAGGAACAGACATTGGATTATTCACTTCGGGTATCTTATATAGATACGTGACGGAGAAACGGTAACTTTAAATACAGGGACAATCACACAGAATTGTCCCGCAATCAAAGTTTATGGTTTAGCGTAATATGGGTAAGCCTGAATTGATACCCATGTTTTGTGCCCTATGACGTAGAAAATGGTCCATAAGTACTATAGCCATCATGGCTTCTGCAATGGGAGTTGCCCGAATGCCTACGCAGGGGTCATGTCGGCCTTCGGTAACTACATCGATAGCTTCGCCTTGTTGATTAATGCTTTTACCGGGCAGACGCAAACTGGCGGTAGGTTTAAGCGCAATACTGGCAGTAATGGCTTGACCACTTGAAATACCACCCAGAATGCCGCCGGCATGATTACTTAAAAAACCGTGAGGTGTTATTTCATCGCGAAATCTTGTGCCTTTAGTATCAACACAGGCAAAGCCGTCACCGATTTCTACGCCTTTGACAGCATTAATGCTCATTAATGCATGCGCCAAATCCGCATCAAGACGATCAAAAATAGGCTCACCTAAACCGGGAGGAACGTTGGTAGCAATCACCTCAATTCTTGCCCCTATTGACTCACCTTCTTTACGCAACGCATCCATATAAGCTTCCATTTCTGGTACTTTGTCGGCATCAGGACAAAAGAAAGGATTGTTATTAATGACAGACCAATCAACTTTATCGATTTTGATGGGACCTAATTGTGATAAGTAGCCGTGAATTTCTACACCTAATTGTTCTTTGAGATATTTTTTTGCAATACCTCCGGCCGCAACGCGCATGGCAGTTTCTCGTGCAGATGAGCGTCCACCACCTCTATAATCTCTAAAACCATATTTCTGTTGATAGGTATAGTCTGCATGTCCTGGTCTAAAGGTAGTTGCAATTTTAGAGTAGTCTTTTGAACGTTGATCGGTGTTTTCAATTAACAAACTAATAGGCGTGCCTGTTGTTTTACCTTCAAAGACACCTGACAGTATTTTTACTTCATCTGCCTCACGGCGCTGTGTAGTGTGTCTTGAAGTGCCTGGTTTTCTTCGGTCAAGATCTTCTTGTAAATCGGCTTCGGTTAAGTTTAATCCCGGGGGACAACCATCAACAATGCAGCCGATTGCAGGACCATGGCTTTCGCCAAAGGAAGTGACCGTAAAAAGCTTTCCTATAGTATTTCCAGACATATTAATTTAACGCCGATATAAATAATTCGTTATAGAGTTGAATTTGTTCTGCAGTTAACAAAAAGACACCGTCACCACCTCGTGCAAAATCCAACCAGTAAAAAGGTACTTCAGGAAAAGTGGCTTGTAATGTTTGTGCACTACTTCCCACTTCCATCACTAAAATACCTTGTTCTGCCAAGTAAGCATTGGCATTAATCAGTATTCGAATGACAATGTCCAAGCCGGTTTGTCCACCTTTAAAGCCCATGTCAGGTTCGGCATGAAATTCTTGGGGCAATTGTTCCCATTCTTCTTGGCAGACATAGGGTGGATTACTGACAATTATGTCATAAAGATCTGCAGGCAGATTGGTAAACAAATCAGATTGGAATAGTGTTACTGAGTCGGATAATTGATGTTTTTCCAAATTTATTTCAGCAACTGCCATTGCATCAAGTGACAAGTCTACGGCATCTACTGTTGCGTCTTGAAATGCGTAAGCACAGGCAATTGCAATACAGCCACTGCCGGTACATAAATCCAGAATTCGGTAAACCTGATCTTCTTCTACCCAGGGGGAAAATCGTTGCTCTATTAATTCGGCGATGGGTGACCTAGGCACCAAAACCCGGTTATCAACATAAAATGATAAGCCGGCAAAAATAGCTTCATTGGTCAGATATGCCGCTGGGATTCGTTCATTAATGCGTCTATCAACTATATCAACCACCGCTTGGCGTTCGTTCATGGTAAGAACACTATCCAAATAGGCATCAGCCAAATTATAAGGTTGATGAATAGTATGTAAGATTAATGCCGCCGATTCATCCAATGCAGTAGCAGTACCATGACCAAAACTAATCTGGGCTTGGGTAAAACGACTGGCAGCCCAGCGTATATAGTCGCGTATAGTCGATAAAGTAGTTAAAACTTCTAGTAGGGGTGTTTGCATTATAGTTAGTATTTAATTGATAAAGCGCTTACTTTTAGTAATTTGAGGGAATCGAATAATTTATCCAATATTATCGATTGATTTTAAACTAAATCGTTAATATGGGGTTAAGGTTTAATAGAATTAAAAAAGAAGTGTTTATGATGCGCGCTCAAAACTAAACGGTTATTTGACTCAAAAACTGTTGGTTTTTACTACGAAACTTTTTAAATTTTTCACACAACAAAATTGAATCAGATTAATTTATACATTGCATTGTTGGGGCTCGCTTTGCACCAGCCCCAATTTTATGCCAAGTTACTTTTCTATTTTTAATGCTAAAAAGGCAGGATTTCCTCGGCGCTGAATTAAAATAGCGATTGACTTGCCCGTGGGCAGGTTTTTGGTTAATTTTTCAAATGAATTAGCATCTTTAATAACGGAATTACCCATTCGTAAAATGACGTCGCCGGGTTGAATGCCGGCAATTTTTGCTGGACCCTTGTTGACATTTTGAACTAAAACACCGCCTTTTGGAACCTGTAAGGTTTCTCTTTCCTGCTCGGTTGGGTTAGTGACGCTAACGCCTAGCCTATTAGTAGGCATTACTTTTTCAGCTTGGTTAGCTTCTGCCTTATCGATTTGTTCTGGTAAGAGACCGATGTCAAATTCAACGGTTTTTTCTTCATCTTGTCTAAGAATCTTTAATGTTGCTTTGTCATTAATGGGCGTCATACCTACCATGGGTGGCAGATCACCCGATGAATCAATCGGTTGACCATTAAATTCGATAATGATATCGCCAATTTGAAGATCCGCTTTCTCGGCAGGGCTACCTGGCATAATCTTGGATACCAGAGCACCTTGCGGTTTTTTCATGCCAAATGATTCGGCTAGTTCTCTCGTTACATCCTGTATCTGAACACCCAACCAGCCGTGGGCCGCTTTACCCTTGGTTTTTATCTGATCAACTACATTCATGACTACATCCATGGGGATGGAGAATGAAAGTCCCATAAAGCCTCCCGTACGGCTATAGATTTGGGAATTTATACCAACAACTTTGCCGTCCATATTAAATAAAGGGCCGCCTGAGTTACCTGGATTAATAGCTACATCTGTTTGTATGAAAGGTACATAATTGCCACCCGGCAAACTGCGACCCTTAGCACTGACTATTCCGGCGGTTACCGATTGTTCAAAGCCAAAAGGAGAACCAATAGCTAGAACCCATTCCCCGACTTGAAGTTTATTGGGGTCACCAATAGCAACTGCAGGTAAATCAGTAGCATCTACTTTTAGTACTGCAACGTCAGTACGTGCATCAGAACCGATCAGTTTAGCTACCAGTTCACGTCTATCAGAGAATTTAACAATGATTTCATCAGCATTTTTTACGACATGGTGATTGGTTAATAGATAACCATCCTTGGAAATAATAAAGCCTGATCCAAGTGACTGAGCACCTCCTTCTTCATTATCATTGCCGCCATTAGGATTATTAAAAAAATGTTTAAATAATTCCTC
>ERZ889078.2214-NODE-2214-length-14084-cov-15.024592_pt1 | contig 14084 bp, 10 predicted proteins | sample MGYA00521266_ERZ889078 | MGnify/ENA primary metagenome ERZ889078 (study PRJEB32303, sample SAMEA104408618) | aquatic metagenome | biome: Brackish water; feature: Pelagic; material: water | place: Baltic Sea | collected 2014-06-16T06:34:00 | depth 76,534 m ...
TTGCCTACGCCAAAGAACGTGGACTGAAAGGCGGGAACTACAAAACGCTGAACCTGCCGTTTGAAAACAAACTCCTTTCCCTTCCCGGGGATATCAGGAAGAGGATTGCAAAGGGAGTGGAAGATTTTGTTTTTGAATTATTGAACAGCGTTTTTCATGCAGACGATACGGCCCCCCTTGCCTTCGAGGCTATTCTTGAGGCCGGTTCTTTCGATATGGGACAAAAGGGACATCGCATTGAAGATCCTGCGAAATGGACACCGGAAAAAATCCACGAAGGGGCATCTCTTATTGATTCAGACAAGGGTCCGTCCGGAAACTTCGAGGATTAGCGTTGTTCAGGATTTCCATGAAAGAGAAACCATGATGAAGAAAAACGATTTGGAAAAGGCGTCTTCCCATGCCTGGATAAGAGATATTATCGAGGAAGACAGAATCGAGAGCTGCTATCTTGTCCGGGAAAAGAGCCAGGGAACAACCCGTAACGGAAAACCCTTTCTCACCCTGACCCTGTCAGACAGGACCGGTGAGATTCCTGCTGTGGTATGGGAAAAAGCAGAGGAGTTTTCATCCTTATTTGTCGAGGGGGAGGCGGTTGTTGTCGCGGGATTGGCAAGCTCCTACCGAGGCAAGTTGCAGGTCACGGTTTCAGCGTTGAAGAGACCTGAGAAAGAGCCGGATTCAAGCCTGTTCTGTGAAACCAGTCCGATGGACCCTTCCAGGATGATGCGCTCTCTGAAAGAAGTGCTGAGAGGTGTATCAGATCCGCATTTAAGGGCACTGGTAGACCGGTTTCTTTCGGACCGCAAATTCACCGCCCTTTTAAAGAACGCTCCCGCCGCCAAAAACTTTCATCACAGCTATCTGGGCGGGCTTCTGGAGCATACCCTGTCCGTATGTGAGATGGCGGTACAGATCGCCAGGCATTACCCCCAACTCAATGGAGATTTGCTGGTTGTATCCGCTTTTCTGCACGACATCGGGAAGATCAGGGAATTTACATCCCCTCCGAATATTGAATATACCGACGAAGGAAGATTGATCGGACATCTGGTATCGGGTGTGGAAATGCTGAACGAAAAGCTTGAAGGAATCAAATCTTTCCCGGCGGATCTGGCTATTCGATTGAAACATCTGATCTTGAGCCACCATGGACAATTCGATTTCGGTTCCCCCAAAGAACCCGCCTTTTTAGAGGCTTTCGCACTGAATTTTGTGGATGATATTGACGCGAAAATAAGCGGCCTGGGCCGGTTTATGGAAAGGGATCGACGCGAAGGCGCATGGACTGAATTTCACAGGCTTTTCAGGAGGTATCTCCTGAAAGGGGATATCGTGCCGCCTGAAAAAGGGCCGGAAGAAGAAAATGTGAAAATCAGCGGCGAGCAGGCATCCCTTTTCTGATCAGAGCCTTTGGAGGAAATCTGGAAAACTTCGGGTACAGCGAAAGTGGGCAGGAGATTGACTGGGCGGGGCACTTTCGTCAGCTTGCCCGGACACTGGAGTTGGAAGGCAAGAACGGCCGAATCCTGGAAGGGGCGGAGCAGGTCCTTGCGGATTTGGAATCCGAGTTCGAAAATGTCAAACGTTTTTTCCGGGAGAACTGCTAAGCTGAAAGCTGAAAGTTCAAAGCTGAAAGGACAGCACACCCTCAACCCCTGTGAGAGCGGCTTGCAGCCGCCATGTGCTCTGATCGATTCAGGAGCCGAAAAACGATGAGGTCAGGCAAATCAGGGATATCGCAGTCGGCGTCAACCCCTATGCGTATTGCCGTTCTCAGTTCCGACTACCGTGAGGTGGGCGGAAGAGAAAAGTTTGTATTTGAAGTGACGGAACGTCTTTCCTCCAGACATGGTTGCGAAGCCCATGTGTTTGCCGCCAGGTGGCAGGCCGACAGAAGCAGCGTTACTTTCCATAAAGTGCCTGTCATCCCTTTCCCCCGATGGTTTAAACCGATCAGTTTTGCCTGGTTCGCAGACCGTTTGAGTAAAACGGGTTCCTACGACATTATTCATAGTCATGACCGGAATTTTACCCAGGATATCCTTACCCATCACGGTCTTCCCCACAGGACCTGGGTTACACAGATAAGAAAAAAGAGGGCAAGCCTGTTCGATCGTGCAACGGCCTGGGTGGAGGAAAAAGGGATCACCCATCCAGGTTCCCCATGGATACTGCCGGTATCTGATTTGAGCCGGAGCGAACTTAAAAAGGCGTTTCAGATTCCGGAGTCAAGAATGCGGGTGATCCATCCGGGGATATCCACAAAGCGCTTTTTTACCATGGACAGAGAACCTTGTCGGGCGCAGATCCTCCGTTCCCACGGATTCGAAAAGAGCGATCTGATTCTGCTTTTTGTGGGAATGAATTTTGAGGTGAAGGGGCTGGACAGGGTTCTGGAGGGGATATCGGTCTTTACGGAAGGCGGGACGAAAAACACCCGGTTGAAGCTCCTTGTTGTGGGAAAAGGGGATGAGAAAGCCTACAGTAAGATGGCGTCTGACCTGCGGATCGGCGACCAGGTTTTCTTTGCCGGAGTTTCCCGGGAAGTGGAAAAATATTTCGTGGCGAGTGACCTGTTTATCCTTCCGTCGCGTCTGGATACCTTCGGGATGGTTGTGCTGGAGGCCATGGCTGCGGGCTTGCCTGTGATTATCGCAGGTACGGTGGGAGCGAGGGATATTGTGAGCCCGGATAAAAATGGTTTTATTCTCTCTGAAAAAAACCTCATAGCGGATATGACAGGTTCCCTGGAAAAGCTCATGAATGAAGAATTTCGCAGTGTAATGGGGAAGAATGCAAAAAAGGAAGCTGCATTGCACGACTGGGACATGGTTTCGGACCGCGTCATGGATGTTTACAGAATGCGTTTACAGCAGAAGCAGGGGAATGGATTGGTTGGAATGATTTGATTCAGAGGTGTTTCAATGTTATGGAGAATCTTTATTATTTCTTGCATATTCCTCGGGGCTACCTCTACTTTCTCATGGGAAGCCGCAGCGGGGAAACTGTATAAATGGAAAGATGCCCAAGGGGAAATCCATTTTTCAGACCGTCCTCCGACCGCAGATAGCGTGAAGGGGGATGTGGAAGAGAAAAAAATCAGAGAGGCCCCCGTAATAGAAGAACCGACAGCGGAGGCAAAAAACCCTGTCGAACATGCCGTCCAATGCACCTTCCGACTCAAGAATAAGGAAGGGGGTGCGTCAGGATTTTTTATCAGCAACTCCGGCCTGGCCGTTACGGCAAAGCATGTGGTAAAAGGTATTACCTACAGTATGAAAGCTGAGCTGCCGGGGGAGAAGAAGAAATACGTGGTGAGGATACTCAGGAGGAGTCAGAAGTATGACCTTGCCCTTCTCCAGGTGGTGATAGACCGACCTACTCCCTTTCTCGAATTCAGATCTCCGGAGTCACTGATTCCGGGGGAAGAGGTCTGGGCGGTCGGAAATCCGTTGTTAGCGTTCAGGGATACCGTGACAAAAGGGATCTTCAGTCGCATTTTCCCGGAGAAGGATCTGAAGGATGAGCTGAAGATGCAAAAATCCCCCTTTAAGTTCAGAGGGGACTGGGTCCAGTTCTCCGCGCCGGTTACCCACGGCAACAGTGGAGGTCCGGTAGTAGATGGAAAAGGAAAACTGATCGGTGTGGTAAGCTGGGGGGTTACGGCCCATACCGCCCTAAATTTCGCGGTGCCCAGTTCGTATATCCTGGAGGACTTCAAATCTTTTCTTCCCTGAGACAAGCCTTTATGCAGTGGCCAGGAAGCTCTTGAACGCCTGCCTGAGAAAATGCTGAGGATATCCAGTGCCTCATTTCTTTAAAGATCAAACACCGCCAATATGTTGTGGTATGAGCGAGACCGTGATGCGCCACTCTCGATGATTTTTGATTCTTTCTTCAATGCCCTGTCCTACTCCAGCATATTTCCCCCAACCCTTTCATATTTCAACAGCGAAATCAACCCATCTGCATGACCGGTTGTCAGTACTGCTGAGACAAGCGTCCCCGCCAGGATACTTGCCGATTGCAATACCTTGGCTCGAATTGAAGGTGAGTGCTTATCTTGAAAAGCCATGTTCTCCCTTTGAGGAAGATTGAGGATGCCCTCGTAAGCATTGAGGAAACGCAGCCGCCCGCACACAGAACAAAGGTTGTCCCCCTTTATACCCTTTCTACTTTATCCTGATTCCATTTGTTTCCCTAATGTCCTTTGAGATCTTTGGAATGTAGGTTCTCAACTTCCATGCGAATATCCTCGTTGGTTATCTCAAGGCTTTTTATGGCTGTCGAACCAAACTGGGCCAGAAAGAGCAGGGCCTGTCTGGTACATTCCTCATCCCATAGGTCAGGACGGCTTTGCCAGCGATCAATAACGTCTTGTGGTGTAATGGTTTGTGTTTTCTGCTTTCTCTCTAAAAACAGCGCTCCAGAAACCAGCCATGGGTCAGCTTCGGTAAGTACGGGTTTCATACTGAATCGAGAAACTGAATCTTTCTGGTCATGACCTTTAATGATCATAAGATAGTAGAAACGATCAAAGTCAATATCTGCCGAAAGTTCAGCGGTTTGATGATATGGTTCACGTTTTTCGAGATGGAGGTCCATAAAGAGCTGCCGGAAGCCGGAGCAGGTGTATACCTCTCTGCCTACGGGAAAAGAAATCTCTTTCTGAGAAACCGCCTCCAGCAGTTGTTGCCGTTTGTTTTCCAGCGTGACGTAAAAGGAGTCGACCGGTATTTTCGCGGCATACACCTCCGGTATTATCCGCAGGGCTTCTATCAATTTTCCCTCGCGTTCCAGCAGGAGCACTTGCTCATAGAGAATGCTGTAGCTGGGAATCTGGGATATGTTGCTGATCGTCTCAGATTCGGAGCCGGGATGATTCTCATTTGCCTCCAGAGCTAAGGGGGTAATGATTAGATGAAAACAGAGGCTGAGCAATACGATACATATATGAAGGATGAATGTCGCCATTTAAAATCAACCTTTTTTTCATTTGTCCTTTGTCAAGGGTGACCATAATCCCTTGCTTCTTTTCTTCCCATAGCCGAGGCCTTGCCGCGAGTGTGACCATATCGTCTGAAAAGGGATTGTCAGCCGTTTTACAAAGATACTCCTATATAGCCATGTACAACTGAATTTGTACATCAAGGGTTTCTTCTCCAGGTTTAATTTCAAAAAAGTTGCTCTCGCCATAGACCCAGACGGGGGTCTTCCTGTGGGACTGGGGTCGCCCATTAAAGGGCTTGTCAAATTCTCCAGAGCGTTCAAGGTCTTTGCCTTTAGGTTCTGCAATCGGACCGGCTTGGAGAGCATCTGGATGCTGGATGGTTCACCAGTCATTCCTGATCCGTTCCAAGTCCGGGGCCAATCGGGAAGGGCCATGCTCCTTGATGGCGTTCAATATTCCGTGTTTGGTTAGCTTGTTGGCCGGTTCGAACAGGGTTAGAGAATCCCCTTTCGTTTCAATAACCAATCGGGTCTGGAGCTTTCGGGGAATCAGAAAGCCCACCCGACCGACCGCCACGTAGTCGCTGGAGAGGTCCAGACCCATAATGTCTCCCCAGGCCGCAAAGTTTGGCTTCCCAGGGCCGTAGCCGGTGATCCCCTTTTGGGTAACCTCCAGACTTTGGGTGGCCAGGTTGGCGGTAAACATGGCGCAAACTAGCGTGACCGGAACCCACATGGCCGCCGAAACCACCCGCAGGCCCTCACTCTCAAGATCGTCGGCCAGGCCAGGAACAGCTCCGACCCATTCGATCAGGCCATATTCCAGGGCCCCAAAAGCTCCGACCGCGCCCAGAAGAATGAACATCGCATCCCCAAAGCGGGCGGCCCAACCGGGCGAAACTCGAAAGCCGGGGTTCTTTCTGATGCTGCCGCGCATGACCCACAAACCGAGCGCCAAGAAAATAAAAGCCAGTCCATACCGGACGGGAGCAAAGGCCGGGATGGGCGTCTTCAAAGTGTGGGGGATGTCCATGACCCGGCCCAGGTAAACCCGGTCATCAGCCACTAAGGCCGCTGGGCGATCATCTTCCACCTTGACGGCGGCAAGCCAATCCAGGGGCGGTATGTCTGTTTGTATTGGCTCCAGGCCATTGTCATCAGCCTCTCTTGGGAGATTCTCTGGTTCAGGGGCGGCCACCGATCGGGAGTGTTGATAATTCTTTAAGGCCTGCCTCAATCCGCCTGATGGAGCCTGAGGAAGAGATGCGGTGGCCGACAGAGGTAGACCAATCAGATACACAGTGGCCCGCCTGGCCATGAAAGATCGCTCGACCAGGTAGATCCACCCTTGCCTGGCCAGGCAAAATGAGCGCGGGATGCCACCGGTCACATTCCGGGTGAATTCCTTGATCCCATCTTCCTTGACGTAAATGCCGCCATCCTCAAATGGGGAGTTGGTCAATTTGGCCAGGGCCTGGTTCAGGGCCGGAAAGCCGATCAAATCCTGTTCGAGTATGTTGAACGGCTTCTTGTCGCACCAGGACGTCAGGTCGGGTTGCTGGCCGTTGGACTTGGTGATGGCAACAGAGGTCAAATAAAGTCTGGGGCCAGTTTCCTCAACATTCATCTGGCCCGAGAAGGGGCCAATCGCCAGGGCCAGAGCCAGACTCAGGGTCAGATAGCCAATCCATCGCCGAACGTAAGCAGTCATTGTTTCAAGCCTTCAGGGGATCTGATTTCCCGTAGTGTGCCGTGATTCTTAATCCTGAATTACCCCACCCCAAGACGGTTTCCCTTGATATCCCGCTGGCCCTTACTTCTTTTTTCCTGCCCACCCTGCCGCTGGTCGATCTTCGCAATATCCCCAGACACCGTTAAACTCGTTTAATTTCTGGTTGAATGTAAATTCCATTCGGCCCCAGTGATAGCTGCCGTCGCGGGCGGTATTGCAACGCCTGCCACTGGAGTTTTGAACCCAAATTCCAGTCAGCCGGCGGCCGTTCAGCTTGCCAATGATACGACCTCCACCACTAGTATAAGAAGCGCGAAGATCGCCACCGGAGCTGTTCGGAAAATGAATGACGCCAAAAGTCGATGACCAGCGGCCACCCACTCTGTCCAGACCCGTCTGCCCACCACCGGTAGCGGCTATGACCACCACATTATCCACGGCCGGACCGGCACCATTTCCGGGGGGGTGGTTGCTGTAAATATGTAAGGTCGAGCGGGTCTGGGTGGCGCGGAAGGTGAAGGAGTGTCGGGTCCACCCCATGTTGCGGGGGCTCTTGCCCTTGATGTCGAACTGATAGGTTTTCTGTACTATTCCGGGAATGTCCACATGGACCGTCTTGACCTGTGGTCCCGCCCAGGGGTTTCCAGCCAGATCAAAGCTGACGCTGTAGATCTTGCCCGGCGTGGTTGCGAAGGATTGCCTGATACCCCCCGGACCTGTGCCGTGAATATCCACCGCTCGTGGGCCGTGAGAACTATTCCAGGCCGACCCGACGACATCGACGTTTTTCCCGGTAATCTGCCAACCGGGCAGATCGGTGGAACCCGGGTTGATAGTAACGTACGATGATCCAGCCGGTTTGCCTTGTTCAAAACTGCCGTTGGTCACCAGATTGGCCCCGCCGCCAGGTGTTCCGCCGCCCGGCTCACTTGACTGTCCCACCGAACCTGAACCCGATAGTACCCGTGTCCACGTAGCATTGTTTGACCATGATATTGTGTTTCCTTGTGATGAAATATTTCCGGTAAGGTTTTGACCGTTAAAATTCATATACACGGTATTGCCCTTCACTTCGCCGACTACAATTTTCCACCCCACAGGGCCTTTATTCTCCAGCGCAGTGGCCTTCACATTCTGAACGTTTTGAGAAATGGAAACGTTATTTCCATTGCCCACCCAATTACCTGCCAGCGAAACAGGCTGTTGTTCCTTGGTGCCTCCTGCCCCACTTCCTGTATTTGTTGTTTTGCTTATATCTCCTAGAGGATGCTGAGTTCCTGCCGGGGTGATGTCCATTATCAGCGGATCTCCGCTGGCAAAGAATATAGTCATGCGGTAGTTGGTTTTCCCGCCCCTGATGGATCCGTTGTCCTCCACAAAAAAATCGAGGGTGTTTTGGCCATAACCCAGACTGAAGTTGACCGAACCGTCAGGCCGGTTCATGGCCCGGCCCCCAATGACCACCCCGCCCAGCCATAACCTGTTATTGGGTCGGGTATCCCAGACCGAGCGAAGTCCGTCGGTGTTGCTGACTTCCACCGCCGTGACCGTCCGGTTGGGGGCACTGAACTGGGCCTGGAATATGGCGTCGGTTTTTCCGTTTCCGCGGAACTTCTCATTACGGCCGACCATGTCCCGATTTGAGCTGGCAGTGAGCAGTCTAGCTGTGCCACTACCACCACCGACGGGCGGAGTGTCGTTAGGGTCAATTGGCTCATTAGTGGTGTTGAGAAACAGTTGCGGTCGCTTTTGGGAGTCTTTGTATTCCCTGGAGTAGAACCCGTATGAAGATTCCGATGCTCTTCCGGACATGATTCCTACCGGCTTGATCATCAAACCGTAATTCGGTTTTCCGGAAAGCCATGCCTTAACCAGTGGCGTAATGTCCACTTCGATATATTTACCTATTTCCGATCCGGGCTTGAAGCTCGCCACAGGGGAAAAGTCAAAGGTAGGCTGCTGAACCCAGCTGACCTCACCAGGTGCGGCAGGTTTCTCGGTCTGGCCTGAATGGTAGGTGCCGCCGCCTTCCTGCCATCTGCTGTTGACTGCGTGAACCCCTACAGAAAGAGAATTCTTGCCTCCGGTATGGTTATGATAAAGTTTTAGCGTTGCTTTTTTTACAATGTTGGGATCGATGCCGGAAAGGTCAAACTTCAAGTATGTCCTTTTCTCACCGCCGGTGGGGTGCCATCCAGCCCCAAGGCTCCCGTGTTTTCCCAAGTTGGCTTTGTTCCAGTTGCGGTACGCATACTCGTAGACATACGCATCGGCGACCGGGTGCAGTTGCTGCAGCCCTGCGCCGTTGCCAATCCCCGGCCCAGGCACCATGTCAACGAACGGGATTACTGCGGCTTCCGGCTTGATCAGCTTAGTCATAGGCTGATCAGGTGAGAGCGTATAGGTAAAGGTATCGCCAGGTGTGATGTTGATTTCACTAGTGTGGGCCAATGCAGCAGTAGTGAACTGCTCGGGCATCGCGCGAAACAGGGAAAACTTGCCGGCCTGACGACCGGTGATCTTGACCTGATATGTGGCCAGCGGCAGTAGTGCCAGCATACCCTTGGTGTTGTCCGGCTCGTCGTACTCGGTCAGCTCCGCCCCGGGAATCTCATTGACGAAGGTAGTCGCGTCCACCCAGCCGGATCTGCGGCCGGCGCTGTCGGTGATGAGCATCTGCACCGGGGACTTGGTGCCTGTCGCAATGCTCTTGAAGACGTTGGGATTCGCCTTCTCCATCTCCGCGCCGACTTGGTCGAGATACTCAAGCCTCTTCACCTTGTCGTCCTTCAGCGAGTTAAGGTGCTTCCTCTGCTCAGGGCTCATCAGATTCGCAGTGCACATCTGCTTCGGAGTTGGCTTGGGTATGTCCTTGGTCGGGTAGCCCTTTCCACCCGTTAACGGATATTGCCCGTTCCAGTAACTGGAAGGCATAGGCACCATATAGAGTGTGCCTTTCTCCATCCACTTAGCCAGAGGCATGGCCTCAGGTCGCTGGTTGGGCCAAGGATCCAGGACAATGCCTTCTAGCTGCCAACTGCTGCCCTTGGGGTAGATGACCACGACCTGGTGGCGCGTCCCCAGGGTCATGATGGGACCATAATCCCAGTAATTGAAGACTTCCTTCTCAGCCGCGGTGCCATGCAAACGCATGTTGTCGAGCATCTCGAGTACTTTGCCTTGGCAACTTCCGCAGGTGAACTGCTCGAACTTGCTGGCCTCGGCCTCCATTGCGTCGAAGCTCGGCCAGAAGATCGGGGCGTACTTGCCCCAGTCGAAGAAAGCCTGCACCAGGTTATTTGCTGCGCCCGGGGGTATCACCCCAAACAGCTTGTGACCCTCGAAGTACCCGTGCGGGAGCTTGTTGAAACGCTCCATTATCAGGGCCTTCGCCTTATCTTCTCCGCCGCTCGGCTGGACCTGCTGAACATATTGCCCCTTGGCCGTGGCGCCGTGATCGCAGGACACCTCGACCGCGATAGGCCAATAAACCATACCGTTGGTGTTGTTGGGCTTTACTGTCCATGTGGGTCTCTTCAGGGTCGGATCATTGAACCCAACAGCGGCGCCGAGGGCAGTCCACTTGTATTTCAGATCGTGCCCCAGGCTGTCTTGAGCAGCCACGATGCACTCTATCTGCTGCCCGGGGAAGGCCGGGTTGGCAGAGCCCTGAGGCCCCCAGGTGATCTTGATCTCGTGGAGATCCTCTTTCCCCGTTTTGCCGATAGACAGCGGCTTCACATTGAGGTATTTATTGACAAAGGCGATGTAATTCTCAAGCAGGGCCAATGGGTCGGAACCAGCTTGTCCGATCTGCGTATCCCGATGCGCCCGCATCAAGACGCGATAGTCATGGCAGTAGTACTCCCATTTCTCTGACTCATGGCCGCTGGGTTCATGGACATTAAGTAAATATTGCCGAGTTGCCGGAATGCCACCCGCAATTGTGATGTTCTCTCCGATATCGGTCACGGATCGGGGCTCCCGTCCGGCGCTTTTATAACTTCTGTTGAAGGGAATCAGTGTTTGTGTTCTATCGTACACCAACCAGATATCGAAACTGCCTACCTTATCGCTTTCGTACCCTATGCCATAGGATGTCTTGGTCCAGTTCTTGCTCTTTGCCCAAGCGGCCAAGGCCTCGGCACTATCCAGCCCGGCGGCGCCGGCGCTGGTTGGCGTCAGAACCGCCATTAAATAAACGATCGCCAGTAGCAGAAGTAGCGGGGTAAAAGGCCTTTCTGCTCTCATCGGTCTGTCCGGCATTTCGACTCCAATTGCCAACGGATTACTCTTTAAACAACGGGCTCGCGCCCATTGGGGCTGAATCTGAAAAAGTTCGTTCATAGTCTATCTCCTTCTGCCGTTTTACAGTTATGCTCCTATATAGCCATGTACAACTGAATCTGTACATCAAGGGTTTCTTCTCCAGGTTTAATTTCAAAAAAATTGCTCTCGCCATAGAACCCGCTCGGGGGTTGCCCATACACGGAGTTGTGCTTGAATTGATAAAGTCCGGGTTCAAGAGGAATGACCCTTTCCGGGAAGTCGCTGAGTTTCAGTTCTCTTTTCTCTTTTACGACATACTTATACCGGCCGCTTGTGTCTCCTGCCCAGCGTTTCATGGTTACCCCTTCGTCCTGCTTCTGACGCTTATAACGGATGAGTGTTACTGATCTGATTTCATCAAGCGACATGGGGGTCTCATGCCCGGCATCCAAAAAGGCTGGTTTCACCAGGCACCTGTTCTGCATGATTGAGCTAACACCTTTTCCTGAATAATCAAATGTCGCCAGTTTCTGCCAAAGTGCCGGGCCGTATTTTCTTCTTACCGTTCGGGTCTTGATGATATAACGACCCGGACTCCAATCCCGCGGGGCAATCCAAACGCCTATGCCCAGGTTCCCGCCTACTACTCCGGCGGCGCTCTGCTTTAGAAGCGTACCACTGGGGGTTGTCTGGTCCCACTGGACGTTGAAACCGGCGCTAGAGACGTTTTTGATGGACCGGTCGTCACTGGCAGGGTCGATAATCACGCCGAACGTATCAGGGGGGATCGGATTGCACTGGTCGCTGCGATTCAGCATCACGCCGAATTTTGCCCCATTGTCGGCTTGGGAAATCAGTAGTTCAATGCTTCCCAAGTCTTCAATCGCATCAATATTGGGAACGATCCATTCGGTAATGATCGCCCCGACATCCTTTTCATAAACGACACGAACAAACTCCATCAGCACCGGTTCCGTCGGCGGGCGACTCATGGCATAGCCAGAACCTGCCAGACCCAAGAGTAGGTTCGTAACCACCAGGAACCATCCTGTTATCTTACTGTTTGGTATCTGCATAAAAACTCTCATGCCCGAACAAACTCCTGTGATGGTTGGTCGAGAATCGCAGCTTTTTTTCAAAAAACGAAAAGTTGGAGGAAAAGGGCGTTCTCACACAGCCAGCTAGAAGAACGCCTGCCAGGCTTTTCCCTGTTCTTCAATCATCTCTTTCCATTTTTCAGGGGCATGGGTGAGCAGGGCATCGAAAATACGTTTCTTGGTTGATTTAAGAGGTGGTTCATTAAAGTACTAGACGAGGTCTCACCATCAAAACGCATGATTTTCAGTAACTGCTTTGGAGCGGTAATTCCCCCCGCCTTCTTAACCGAGTGTATTTCAGATATTTCAATATCCTTTAGATCATCCCAGGAGACAAATGTTTTTGAGAAAAGACCATTGAGGTAAATACCTTTTCCATTGATCGTTACGGCCTGGGCCGCAGAAGCCGAAATGAAAAGTGCTATGGCAGGAATGCCAAGAAATACCCAGAAAACGCCCATAAATTGGATAAATTCTTCGGTTCCCATCCCGGTTTCGAAAAGTTTCATAAAGAGAAGATCTATAGCCCCGTATAAGAAAAAACACTGCTGTCCGGTTAAAATTTCCGGCATTTTGAAAATCTATTTTTTTATTATGCAGTTACATCACTCCGAGTTTTCGGAGACATGGTTTTTAGCTAAAAAAGGCCCAATATCCGCCGGGGCGCTGAGAAAGGCAGGCCCGAATCATCCTTTCGTGTTATAGTGGAATCACGACAACACCACTAAAGGAAAGGAGATTCAGACCATGGCCCACTCTAACACAATCTTCAGCCAGTTGCTGCAACTTCTTGATCGAAACGCGTTCGATTCTATCGAAAGGAATGGTTTCCAACCGAAACGAAAATACCGATCCCTCACACGCTGGGGACAGCTGGTAGCCATGATGTTTGCACATATCACCAATCGCTCAAGCTTGAGAGATATCGAGGAGCAATTCAGAATCAAGATGCATAGTCTTTACCATCTGGGGCTGAAACCTGTGAAGCGTTCTACGCTCGCTGATGCCAACAACAGCCGTCCGGCTGGCTTTTTCGAAGCGCTTTTCGGGCACCAGTACGCTAGATGCGCTAATTTTGCCCCGAAAAAGAGATTCCGTTTCAAAAACAAACTGTACCCCTTCGACGCCTCAGTGGTGGACCTCTGTTAAAATCTTTTTCCTTGGGCCAAATTCCGTACCACCAAGGGCGGGATCAAGCTGCATACGCTTTCAGACCATGATGGCTACATTCCAGCATTCGTGCAGATCACTGAGGCAAAAATTCCAGATATAGCCATTGCCAGAACCCTCAAGCTCTCCCCTTACTCCATTGTCGTGATGGATAGGGCGTACGTGGATTTCAAATGGTTCATGAAGCTCAACACGAAAAAAGTTCTTTTCGTCACCCGCCTGAAACGTGGCATACAGTACAAAGTTATCTTTCTCTTAAAAGCAGGAGACAACTAAAACTGAGGGTCAACAGGATTTGCTAAGACCCGTGGCTTTCCGTCATCATCTCGCGATGAATTTGACTTTATTTTATTGAAATGATTTGAGCTCCCAACAAACAAACGATGCCTATTAGGAGCGAAGCATATACATTTTGAGATTATTTTTCATAGGGGACCTCCTGGATAGAGGTTAAAGTTCGGTGAGAACAGGTACATTTGATGGAACGACAAAAAAAGCCTGGTGTCAAGAAAAACTTGAGTTTTCACAAGTTCCTCATTGTCGACGATTGGGGATTTGGGTACGGTTCCGACTCCTATACAGTTGTCAGCACCGCCGATTGAAGGTTGCGTGCATGATACTTCCGTAGCATAGCGGTAAGAATTTCGCAAAACTGCCAGAACAATACTTCACATTTCCCTGGGAATAACTGGACTTATGTTGCGGGTAGGCCTAACCCATTGAAAGTAAAGGTGAATTCTGGACGGGTTTGGGATGTCGTGATTTCATATTAATATCAATCCGTTACGTAAGAAATTGATTGGTCGGAGAAAAAGACTCGCAACATAATAATTATCCTTATAAACGTACTTCTCTGTTCTGAT
>ERZ889078.2218-NODE-2218-length-14067-cov-12.543677_pt1 | contig 14067 bp, 8 predicted proteins | sample MGYA00521266_ERZ889078 | MGnify/ENA primary metagenome ERZ889078 (study PRJEB32303, sample SAMEA104408618) | aquatic metagenome | biome: Brackish water; feature: Pelagic; material: water | place: Baltic Sea | collected 2014-06-16T06:34:00 | depth 76,534 m ...
AATTGCCATATCCAGTTATCCAGTTATCCAGTTATCCAGTCATCCAGCTACAAATATTCCACGATTTTTTCCAGCTGGATTCCCCTCGAGCCTTTTAGCAGGATATTGGCTTTTTTGACCGGGTGGGAATTAAACCACTCCATGGCCATATCTGAAGTAGCAAAAGTACGCCACCTTTTTCGCGTATTGAGTTGAGAGAAAACGGGACCGACCAGAAACACGCGCTTCAAATCCAATGATTCAAGCAATTTAAGGATCTGCCTGTGGTCCTGTTCAGTTTCGCTGCCAAGTTCGAGCATATCTCCAAGGATTACTATCTTATTCTCCGGAAAAGCCTGGTCGAAATCCTTTAGGGCGATGGTCATGCTGCTGGGATTGGCATTGTATGCATCCAGTACCAGGAGATTCCGGGCTGTTTGAAAAAGTTGTGAGCGGTTGTTGTCGGGAGTATAGGATTCGATGGCCCTTGTGATTGAAGCGATGGAGATGCCAAATGAGGATCCTACACAGGCTGCGGCAACCATGTTCAGGTTATTGTATGATCCGAAAAGTGAAGAGCGGATAAGCTGGCTTCGTCCGTTCGGGAAATTGATCTTCACAGCAACACGATCGGAACCGGGCTCGGGTGTCCCTGAAACAGAAGCTGAAGGGATCAGGCCATACGTGTACAAATTAAGCTTTCGTGCATGTTCGGTCAGCAGGGGATCCCCGAGGTTGAGAAAGACCTCCCCTCCGTGTCTTCTGAAATAACTGTAGAGTTCTGTTTTTGCGAGGATCACACCATCAAATCCACCAAATCCTTCCAGGTGAGCGCGCCCTATGTTAGTGATCAGGCCATGCGTTGGCCGTGCCAGTTCACAGAGGAATGCGATCTCCCCAACATGGTTTGCTCCCATTTCAACAACAGCTATCTGGGTATTGGTTGTGATCGATAAAAGGGTGAGTGGAACACCAATGTGGTTGTTCAGATTGCCATGCGTGGCAAGGGTCTGGTATTTTCTGGAAAGGACTGCATGGATCAGCTCTTTGGTTGTTGTCTTTCCATTGCTTCCGGTGATGCCGATAACCGGTATATTCATCCTGTTCCGGTGGAACCTGGCCAGTTGCTGCAGGCTCCGGAGAACATCATCAACAACCATATACCGGTGATCTTTAACAACTGCAGGATCATCTACAATGGCAATTGCAGCTCCCTGTTCCAATGCTTGCCCGGCAAACCGGTTCCCGTCAAAGTTCTCTCCCTTCAGGGCAAAGAACATGGATCTGGCAGGTATCTTCCGGCTGTCGGTTGTAACGACAGGAAATTTCCGGATCAGTTGATAGAGCTTTTCGGTTGTGACGGGGATGTTGGTTGCCATAGGTAATGAAGCAGGAAGGTAAAGGTACGAAAAAAACATGAGCGTTCGGGAAAGGGAAGAGAAAAGAAAACAGGGGCAATGATATAAAACAGTAGGGGCAATTCATGAATTGCCCCTACAATTAATTTATCGCCCCTACAACAATTGGGTTGCCCTACAAATACATTTTGTTGAATCCAAACGGTTTACTTCGGAAACTCACCACCAACACGCGTCATGGCGCACCGGAAACCGATTGCATCTGATGCCTCTGATTCGTCGAGGAATCGGCGTGTACTCGGACTCAGGTAATAGGCAGGATCCTTCCAGCTGGCTCCTTTGTAAACCCGTGCTTTGTCGGTGATCAGTGATGTTACACCATACTGGTACATGAGATTTGTTGAGAGGCTGTCGGGTGGATTTTTCCAATCTTCTTCATTGATCAGTGACTCATAATCCCCATCGAGGTAGTTGATTACATCGGCCGAGCGGTAGTTTTTCCGATTCATGGCTTCAGCAGTTGTAACCTGACGGTACTTCAAATGGCCAAGGCTGTCTTTTTCGGAGAGGAACCCCTCTTCATCTGTTTCAGGTGTCATGAATACGTTGCCGCGGAAAGGACGGAGACCGGCTACGTCGTAAGAGCTCAACGGACGGTAAACATCCAGTACCCATTCGCTGACATTACCTCCCATGTTATAGAGGCCATAGTCGTTAGGAAAATAGGATCCGGCAGGAGCAGGGATATCTGCACCGTCGTTCAGGTTTCCTGCAACGCCCATGTAGTCGCCTGTTCCTCTTTTGAAGTTATCATAGAAACTTCCATAATACCTTGATTCGCTGGTGCGCACGTAATTGCCATTCCAGGGATAGTTTTTCTTCTCAACCACTCTTTCGTAGAGGGTATTCCCAATCAGACCGAGAGCGGCATATTCCCATTCGGCTTCTGTGGGAAGGCGGTATTTCGGAAGCATGATGCCGTCTTCCATCTTCACTTTCCTTGTACCTGTACCGGTTGGATTCAGATCGGGCATTGGTTTGTCGACCAATCCGTCATATTGTCCGGCCAGGTAGGCTTCCGTGTTGAAGTTGTTCTCATTTTTTTGTGCAGGATCCATTGCGAGGATGCCTTTTTTGATCAGCAGCATCTCATTCACCCTGTCTGTTCTCCAGGCAGCATAGTCGCCGGCCTGATTCCAGGTAACTCCCACAACCGGGTAGTTGCGGTATGCCGGATGACGGAAATAATACTCTACCAGCGGTTCGTTGTAAGCCAGTTTGTCTCTCCATACAAGTGTGTCGGGCAGCGCTTTCCGGTATACTCCCGGATAGTCGGTAGCATAAACACGGTTGAGCCAGTAAAGGTATTCGAGGTAGTCGAGGTTCCGTGTTTCCGTTTCATCCATGTAAAAACTTGCTACTGTTACACGGCGTGGCTGGTTGTTCCATTCATACATCACATCATCCTGGGTTTGGCCCATGGTGTATGTACCTCCTTCGATGAAAACCAGTCCGGGACCAGTTTGCTGTCCCTCGTAAGGCCGTACCTCAAATCCGCCATTTTTGACGTCATTGTAGGCCCAGCCGGTTGTACTGGAGGTCTCTTTCTTGCAGGAAACCGAGAACAGGACAAATGCAATCAGGGTACTGAGTGGAAGAATCTCTTTAAGTTTCATCTGGTTCTATTTTATTGGTGGATGATGAAAATGCATGGCAAAAATAGTAAATTCTCCTGAAAATTCGATATATATAACTAAAACCTGGGACACTTTATTGCACGTATGTGCCTTCTTTTTTCAATGCAGGGGAACTGCCACGACGCAGAAATTTCGTGGGCGCCGCCCGAAGCGCCTTTCAGATTGCTTATTGTGAAGTCGTAACTGTACCCTACGCGGAGGCTTTTGTAATGGACTCCGACAAAGGGAATTATTGCATCGGCATTCTCAAAGTTATAGCGGAACCACAGCCCACCCACAAAGGGATCGAAGGTAAGGTAGAATCCTAAATTAAGCTGGCGGTACTTGAACTGTTGCTGGTAAAGGATGTTGGGAGAGATGGAAAATTCCCTGTCGTCCCCGTAACTTCCTCCTTTCCTGAGGTTGATCACAGATCCTGCGTGAACCGTAATCTTCATGTAAAGCTCTGAGCTTGAATTCGCATAAAACCCGATGTCGGGCTGAGTGAGGTGCGAGACTGAAACACCACCGTAGATGATATCCTCATATCCTACAAATACCCCGGCCGAAAAATCGGGGACACCAATACTGGGCTGGTCGGGAAGTTTCTCAGATGTGGGCAGGATAGCGCCAGTTTGAGGGTCGATCATGTCTTCAAAAATCAGATTCTCAAATACAAGCCTTCGCTGGTAGTAAGTGGTCTGCAGAGCTGCACTTGCATAAACTCTGCTGGTGATGTTGAATTTGTAGGCATACATCAGGCTGATCATCGTAGTATTGAGATTTCCTCCACCTGCCCGGTCGGCTGTAAAGAGCAAGCCAACTCCTCCGTGAAGAACATTTACATACTGATCATACGAGGCGTTGTAGGTGATGAATGCTTTTTCGACAGATGGCCACTGGTTCCGGTAATTGGCAATGAGCCTGGGACACAGGGGAGCGCCTGCCAGGGCAGGGTTCAGGTAGAGAGGATTTGCATAGAACTGCGAGAATTGCGGATCCTGTGCAGTGAGCGGAATCACTGGAAACAATAAAAGAAAGAGCAGAAAGCAAGCAACTTTTCTCGTCATTTGGTGTTTTAATATTGGATACTCTGCTTTTTTCACACCACAATAATACGAAAAAAAGAGAAAGTTTATTGCGGGAATAATGTCCTGTGTTAATTTATATAGGGATCCGACAATATGTATCCTGAAAAATCGTTCTTTATTACATCATTTTGATCTATCTGTATATGCCAAAATATAAAACCCTTTTCCTCATAAGTGTACTGGTTTTTAGTTCGGCAATGTTGACAACAGCTCAACCTTCCGCAGCCAGTTCCATGCTCCCGCTAACAATCCAGAAAAGCCTTCAATGGAGGCCTGTAGAAACCGTTGAAGTTGCTCCGGGGGAGTGGGTGCAGCTTTTAACCTTCGACGGATCTGCAATGAACGATGCTTCCGGGAAGCTTCCTGTCTTCTTTCACCGAAGCCCTTTCCCCGGTACGGATGGAAATATTGACCATGTGGAACTCTCATCAGTAGTTTACAAGCCACTTACACCTGCTGAGATCCTTGCGATGGGGGATGCAACAACCATACCGGTCACTATTGAGCCTTCAGCCACAATTGTACGGCAGCGAAAAGTCCCTTATACAGAGATTTCGCTCCTGCCTTTCAGGAGTAACCCCGGGAGCGGAATGATTGAGAAGGTTATTTCATTTAAGCTGACCTGCTATTTTACAGATACCGGAAAAGGGGCCTCTTCATCTTCACAGGCATCATATGCTGAAAACTCGGTGCTGGCTTCCGGTACCTGGTATAAATTCTCAGCTCTGAATTCCGGCGTTTATCTTCTCTCTTATGATGATCTTTTAAGCTCTGAAGTAAACCTCTCCGGGATTGACCCGCGTACAATCAAGGTTTATGGCAATGGTGGAGGGATGCTCCCCGAGGCTAACAGCATGCCGCGTATTGACGACCTGCGTGAGTTATCTATCCAGGTTGTTGGCGAAGAAGACGGCCAGTTCAACCAGGGTGACTATATCCTTTTTTACGGTGAGTCGCAGGATGTTTGGAATTACAACAGCGCCGACGGGTTATTCAAACACCGGAAAAATATTTATGCCATCAACACGATTTACTTTTTAACCTTTGGAGGGGCAAACGGCAAACGGTTAATCACCGAAGCCGGAACAACAGCTCAACCCACCCAAACCATCACCCGCTTCGACGACTATGCCTTTTACGAAAAAGACGATATCAATCTGATCAAATCGGGAAGAGAGTGGTTTGATGGTGAGTATTTTGACGTTACGCTCAAACGAAACTACTCCTTCGCATTTCCCGACCTTGATCAAAGCTCTCCCGTCTGTGTCACAACCCGGGTGGCAGCCAGGTCGACATCCGGGAACAGTTCATTCACTGTTGCGGTCAACGGGCAAATCCTGAACACTATCTCCATTTCCAAGGTGTCGGGAAGCTATCTCGCCACCTATGCCAATGAAAAGATTGAAACCGGCTGTCTCACAGTCGCCCAACCCTCAATCGATATTCAGCTGACCTACAATAAACCTGGTTCAGCCTCTATTGGCTACTTGAATTACCTGGAGGTCAACGTAAAGAGGCATCTGAAATTAAGCGGCAGTCAGCTCCTGTTCCGTTCCATTGAGTCGGCTGGCAGCGGGAACATCTCCGAATTCAGGCTCACAACCCAGGGACAACAGGTACAGGTGTGGGATGTGACCCGCCCTGATAGTGTGCTGAGCATCCAGACTAATTTTTCCAGCTCTACCTGTTCATTCCGGCTTCCAACTGATACACTCAGGAGGTTTGTTGCATATGACGGATCCGGATATCTCCGGCCTGACTTTATTGGCCGTGTGGAGAATCAGGACCTTCATGGAGCAGGAATCTATGATTACGTGATGGTGGCCTATCCTGCATTCGTCCCTGAAGCAGAGCGGCTGGCACAGTTTCATCGGGAAAAGAATGGCTTGTCGGTACTGATTACTACTCCGGAGAAGGTCTTCAATGAGTTCTCTTCCGGCGCTCAGGATCTTTCGGCTATCCGTGATTTTATCCGCATGATGTACCTTCGGGCACCCGGGGGAGAAGAACCTAAGTACCTGCTGTTGTTTGGCGACGCATCATTTGATTACATGAACAGGGAGGAGAATAATACCAATTTTGTGCTTGCCTATCAATCGCCGGAATCTCTCGACCCGGTAGACTCCTTTGTCACGGATGACTTTTTCGCCCTTCTTGATGACAACGAAGGACAGGGAACCGGTGGGAACCTCGATCTTGGCGTAGGACGTTTGCCTGTAATGACGATCCGGGAGGCTACTGAAGCTGTTGACAAGATTCTTCATTACTGCTCAGAAAATGATACGGTGAAGAACGACTGGCGCAATGTGGTTTGTTTTGTAGCCGATGATGGCGACGGAAACCTGCATATGAACCAGGTAGAGAATCTGACTGAGATCATAGCATCACAGTACGCTGTTTACAATATCGATAAGATTTACCTGGATGCTTACCAGCAGATATCAACACCCGGAGGACAACGTTGTCTGGAGGTGAATGATGCTATCAACAAACGGGTGAATAAAGGTGCCTTAATCATCAACTATACCGGCCATGGCGGAGAGGTGGGATGGGCGCATGAACGTGTGCTTGAAGTACCGGACATCCAGGCGTGGACCAACTTCAACAACATGCCGGTATTTGTGACTGCCACCTGCGAATTCAGCCGGTATGACGATCCGGAGCGGGTATCTGCCGGCGAGTGGGTTTTTTTAAACCCCAAAGGCGGCGGAATAGCGCTCTTTACAACAACACGACCAACATTTGCCGGAAGCAACTTTGCACTGGCCACCAATTTCTACAATGTTGCATTTGAAAAGCTTAACGGCGAGTATCTGCGGATGGGCGACCTGATCCTGCTGTCAAAAAACAGAACCTCCTCGTCTGCCAATACACGGAAATTTGTCCTGCTGGGAGATCCCGCCCTTAAGATGGCCTACCCGAAACTCAACGTCGTGACAAGTGACATAACGAGTGATACGCTGATGGCGCTTTCGGAGGTGACGATATCGGGGGAGGTGCAATTTGCAGACGGAACACTGGCATCCGATTTTAACGGATTGGTGTTCCCAACAGTATTTGACAAACCTTCAGAGGTCATGACACTGAGCAACGACGGAGATGCCCCGATGGAATTCCTTGTTCAGAAAAACCAGATTTACAAAGGTCAGGTGCAGGTTATCAATGGTCAGTTCGACTTCACCTTCATCGTGCCAAAGGATATCGCATACAAGTATGGAACCGGGAAAATAAGCTATTATGCCCGAAGCGCTGAAACTGATGCCAACGGCTTCGACACACTGGTAGTTGTTGGCGGGTTTAACCCTCAGTCGATCACAGACAATCAGGGGCCGGATATCAACCTGTATATGAATGACTACAGGTTTGTTTCGGGTGGGATCACAAACCAGAACCCGGTACTGCTTGCGTTTGTCACCGACGAATCGGGCATCAATACGGTTGGGAATGGAATCGGACATGACATCACAGCTGTTCTTGACGAAGATTCTCAGAATCCGCAGATCCTTAACGATTATTATGTAGCAGATCTGGATACGTATCAGAGTGGCTGGATCAGTTACCCTTTTTATAAGCTCTCTGAAGGTAGGCATACAATCAAACTGAAGGTATGGGATGTGTTCAATAACTCCTCTGAAGCCTCCATCAGCTTTGTTGTGCACAGCTCAGGGTCTTTTGTTATGGACCATCTCTTCAACTACCCAAATCCTTTCCAGGATAAAACCACCATCTCGTTTGAGTCAAACCAGACAAATATGCAGGTGGATGTCGAGGTCAGGATCTACACGGTGTATGGAAAATTACTGAGAACCATTCGCAAAACGCCATATATCCACGGATACCGCATTGAGCCGGTAGAATGGGATGGTACGGCAGACGGAGGATGGAAAGTCAGTACAGGCACGTATGTTTACCGTGCTATTGTAACCCTTCCCGACGGAAGTAAGAATTCGGCCACGTCGAAACTTGTTGTCATCCGGTAAAAAGCGAACCTATGCAAAAACTATACGTTATTCTCATACTTCTCATTCCCTTGCCTGCATTGTGCGGGAACGTTGCAACCAACGAGTCGGTATTAGCCACAGGCAACTGGTACAAGATAGCTGTACAACAAACCGGCATCCATCGGGTAACCTACGATGACCTGGCAGAGATGGGGATGGCCCCTTCCACGATTGTACCTTCACACATCAGGGTATACGGCAATGGTGGTGGTATGCTCCCGGAGGCAAATGATCAGGCGAGAATTGATGACCTCATGGAAAATTCTATCCTGGTTTATGACGGTGATGACGGATCTTTTGATCCGGGAGATTATTTCATCTTTTACGGTGAGTCACCCGACATCTGGCTGTTTCACGAATCAAACAATACCTTCACACATCAAAAGAATATCTATTCTGACTTCACCTACTATTTCATCACCACTGACCTTGGAGAGGGGAAAAGGGTTCAACCTGTTGCTTCCCTGGATACTACCCCTGATTATATATCCTCCCGTTTTACCGATTATGCGTTTCATGATGTGGACAAACTAAACCTGATCCGTTCAGGCAAAATCTGGGTAGGAGAGGAGTTTAATGAATCAAAAACAGCATACGAGTTTCAGTTTGATTTCCCCAATGTGGTTACAACAATCTCTGCGCAGATCAACACCTATGCAGTGGCACGGTCTCCGAATGTGAGTACCATGTATGTCTACAATGACGGAGAGCTCGTTGACCAGTTCACATTGGATTATACCAACCTGCAATCCACCAATGTATATGCCAAGGCAAAATTGCGGGGTAGCCTCACATCCATAGGCCAGGAGAAACCAACCATCCGGTTGGAATACAGCCTTCCAACCCCGGCTTCCCAGGCCTGGCTGAACTATATCGAGGTGATCGCCCAGCGGTTTCTGAAGTGGGTCGGACCCCAGTTCTCCTTCCGCGATCCCAATTCGGTTCACAGTGACAGGAATTCCCTCTTCGGGATCTCGGGTACTTCGGGGAATATGGTAGTTTGGGATGTAACAGATCCCGGAGCGATAGGTTCTATACAGGGAAATTGGAACCCAACATCCGGATTATACGATTTTACTGTGCCAACTCCTGTACTGAAGGAGTTCGTTGCTTTTGACGGATCCGGCTTCTACCCGGTGACACTGGTCGGACCTGTTGCCAATCAGAACCTGCATGGCCTCAACCCGGCATCCCTCATCATTGTGACTCATCCCATGTTCAGGGAACAGGCAGATAAGCTGGCAGCATTTCACCGTAGCGAGACAGGAATATCTGTTATCGTTGCCGCAACGAACCAGATCTACGAGGAGTTTGCGTCGGGACAGCCCGACCTGACCGCCATCAGGGACTTTATCAGAATGTTATACCTACGTCCTGCAGACAATGATACCCCCAGATACATCCTGCTTTTTGGAGACGGTTCCTACGATTACAAAGACCGGATCCCGAACAACACCAATTTTGTGCCAACGTTTGAATCGGATGAGTCGTTTAAGCCGATAACCACATTTGTCACGGATGATTACTTTGGGATTATGGGAGAAGCCTCAGGCCAGGGCTCTTCGGGAAGCCTTGATCTGGGCATGGGCCGTTTCCCGGTTTCCAACCTGGAGCAGGCAGAAGCCATTGTGGACAAGATTATTCACTATGCTGAAAAGAATGATACGATTCAATCAACCTGGCGGAATGTCATGACCTTTGTTGCCGACGACGAGGACTCAAACCTTCACTTGCATCAGGCGGAAGAGCTATGCGACATCGTGGCATCCAAATATCCTGTCTTTAACGTCAATAAGATATACCTTGATGCATATCAGTTACAATCAACCCCCTCAGGCCCCCGGTATCCTTCTGTGAACGTGGCGATCAACGATGCAGTGGCCAACGGGTGCATCATTCTCAACTATACCGGTCACGGAGGAGAAGATGCATGGAGTGAAGAGAAGATACTGACGATTCCCGATATCGACAGCTGGACCAATGCTGATAAGTTGCCTGTTTTCATAACAGCCACATGTGAGTTCAGCCGTTATGACAATCCAGAGCGGTTCAGCGCAGGAGAGATGGTAATCGTGAAACCCAAAGCAGGGGCTATCGCCATCTATACAACAACCCGGCTTGCACTTGCATCATCCAACTTCAAGCTTGATACCTCCTTTTTTCGTAATCTCATGAACCGGGATGAAGATGGCAACTACATGACGATGGGTGATTTGTTGAGGATCTCGAAAAACAACAACAACAATAACACCAACATCCGCAACTTTGTTTTACTTGGAGATCCTGCTCAATCCATCGCATTTCCTGAATACCAGGTTGTTACTACTGAGATAAACAGCAAGCCGGTGAATGTCAATCCGGATACCCTTCTTGGCCTTTCTGTGGTATCTGTTGCGGGAGAGATCCGGGATCAGGATGGGAATAAAGCTTCAGGATTCAACGGTACACTGAATGCCAAAGTGTTCGATAAACCAGTAACGTATCGCACGCTTGCAAACCAGAATAAGAGCTACAAGGAGTATTTTCTGATTCAAAACGAATTGCTGAGTGACGGTCCTGCCTCCATTCAAAACGGTGAGTTCTCTTTTTCTTTCATCGTCCCGCAGGAGATCTCCCCCAACTTTGGTTTTGGCAAGATCAGTTATTATGCCTGTTCAGAAACCTCTGACGGGAACGGGTTCGATGATAATGTGGTAATCGGAGGCCATGATCCTTCCGTGAATCCTGAAAATCAGGGCCCTGATATCTCGTTGTATCTGGACTCCAAAAATTTTGTATCGGGACAACAGGTGAGCAAAAACCCCTTGCTGATGGTTGATCTCTATGATGAAGACGGGATTAATCATGTTGGACTTGGCCTGGGTCATGAAATCCTTGCGGCCATCGACGGCAATTGGTCCCACGGGATGGTACTCAATCCATATTACACACCCGGTATGAATGATTTTCAGCAGGGAACGGTCCTCTACCCTTACGCCGATTTATCTATTGGCAAACACACGTTGACAGTGAGGGCCTGGGATATGTTTGATAACTCGTCTGAGCGTTCGATTGATTTCTATGTATTTGAAATTCCTTCTATCCAGGTAACGGAGGTGTACACCTATCCCAACCCACTGATTGACGGGACTACCTTTACCTTCAGGCCTGATACCGGCAGCGGAAGGATGGGTGTAGCGATTGAAATATATTCTATGACTGGCCAGCCTGTCAGGGTACTTGATGTGCCGGTTTTTGATAATACGGGGCAACCAATCCAGGTCTACTGGGACGGTTCAGGTCAGAATGGAGTGAAACTGAGCAGTGGGATCTACCCGTATTCGGTAAAATTCAAGGGAACCAACGGTAGTTTTGCAACCACATCAGGGAAGGTTATTATCCTAAGATAGAACATTATATATCATATTTTTTAATACAAACAATATCAAAATATTTAATTCGTTATTTTTGCAACCATTTTTTCAGACTTAATTTTAATAAGAATGCAACATATGAACTATAGATTGGCGTTGATTTTGGCAGGATGTTTGATGATCAACTATTCATTTGGTCAGGATGAACAGCAACCCAACGTTATTACCACGGCAGTTCCGTTTCTGATGATTTCCCCTGATGCCCGTTCGGGTGGCATGGGAGATGCTGGTGTTTCTAATTCGCCCGACGCCTATTCATTATTTTGGAATCCGGCCAAATATGCCTTTGTAGAGAAGGATTTCGGAGTTGGTATTGGCTATGTTCCCTGGCTGAGAGGTTTGGTGAACGATATTGGTCTGGCATCAATTTCGGGCTATAAGAGATTTGGAGATAAGCAGGCTATTGCAATGTCGTTACGGTTCTTTTCAATGGGGGAGGTAATGTTTACCAATGATGTTGGGCAGGAGCTGGGAGCTGTTAAACCTAACGAGTGGGCAATTGATGCTACCTATGCGAGGAAATTTACACGAAACCTGTCGGGTGCTGTTGCTTTCCGGTTCATTTACTCGAATCTTGTTCCGGTCAACTATACCAAGTACGATGTACGTCCCGGGATGTCGGGCGCTGCAGATGTTGCCCTCTATTATCACAAAGAGCTTGAGATCAAAGGCCTCAGCGGTGCCTGGATCGATCTGGGCCTGAACATCTCAAACATCGGGGCCAAAATATCATACAGCAGCTCTTCTACACTGCAGGATTTCATCCCTACCAACCTGCGCTTCGGCCCATCCTTTACCATGGATATCGATGAATACAACAGGTTGACCTTTTCAGTCGATCTGAATAAGTTACTCGTTCCAACACCTCCGATCTATTATCCCGATTCCACCAATCCAGATGGTTCGAGAGTGATCGAAAAGGGGAGGGATCCGAATGTATCTGTTGTCAAAGGGATGATCCAGTCCTTCTATGATGCCCCTTACGGTTTCAAAGAGGAGCTTGAGGAGATCAATGTGGTAGTTGGGGTAGAATATTGGTATAACAAATTATTCTCCATCCGCGCGGGTTATTTCTGGGAGTCGAAATACAAGGGCGACCGCCAGTTCTTTACGCTTGGCGCTGGACTCCGGTACAATGTTTTTGGTCTGGACTTCTCTTACCTGATTCCTGTTCAGAACAACAATCCACTCCAGAATACACTTCAGTTTACACTCCTGTTTAACTTTGACAAGATCGGGCCAAAAGATACGAAAGGGGAGTAGATCAGATGGTGAGATGGTGAGATGGTGAGATGGTGAGATGGTGAGGCCTGTTGCGAGGAGCGTAGCGACGCGGCAATGGTGAGATGGTGAAATGGTGAGGCCTGTTGCGAGGAGCGTAGCGACGCGGCAATGGTGAAATGGTGAGATGGTGAGATGGTGAGATGGTGAGATGGTGAGATGGTGAAATGGTGAAATGGTGAGAAGAGAACATGGGATTTCGGATAGGTTTCGGTTTTGATACGCACAGACTGGAAGAGTGGAGAGAGTTCTGGCTGGGCGGTGTTTTGGTTCCACATACAAAAGGGGCAACAGGCCATTCCGATGCCGATGTACTGATCCATGCCATCTGTGATGCACTTCTGGGTGCAGCTGCCCTGGGCGATATCGGGACACATTTCCCTGATACATCTGAAGAGTTCAAGGGAATTGACAGTAAGATTCTCTTAAAAAAGAGTTGTGACTTAATTCGTTCGGAAGGGTATACTATCGGAAACATCGATTCCACCGTTGTCCTTCAAATCCCAAAGATCAGCAAATATATTCCGGAGATGATTCTGCTCCTTGCCGATCTCATGGGAATTCCCCGGGGATCCATCTCTGTTAAAGCCAAGACCAGCGAAACTCTCGGTTTCATCGGCAGGGAAGAGGGGGTTTCGGCGTATGCGGTAGCCCTTCTGGATTCTAGATCCTAGATCCTGGATGCTGGTTTCTTTTTCCCGTCACTATTTTGTAATCTGAAATTAATCTTCTACCTTTGCACTCCCTTTTAAAAATCAATACATTCATTAACAACGAACAACACAATGCCAAACCAGTACGAAACCGTTTTCATTATGACTCCCGTTTTGTCTGATGAACAGATGAAGGAAACGGTTGAAAAGTATCAGAAGTTTCTGAAAGACAATGGCGCTGAAATTGTCTACGAGAACAACTGGGGATTGCGAAAACTCGCCTATCCGATCCAGAAAAAGAGCACCGGGTTTTACCACCTGATTGAGTTCAAAGCAGAGCCAACCCTCATTCGTGATTGGGAAGTTACATTTAAACGTGATGAGCGGATATTACGGTTCCTCACTGTAGCGCTTGACAAGCATTCACTTGCTTACAATGAGAAGAAACGGGCCAAAGCTAAAGCTGAAAAAGAAGAATCAGTAACGGAAAAAACTTAAAAGAAACAGACAATGAGTGCACAACAATCAGGTGAGATCCGGTATTTGACCCCTATAGCGGTAGATACCAAAAAGAAAAAGTATTGCCGTTTCAAGAAGAGCGGAATCAAATATATC
>ERZ889078.2221-NODE-2221-length-14056-cov-6.191772_pt1 | contig 14056 bp, 16 predicted proteins | sample MGYA00521266_ERZ889078 | MGnify/ENA primary metagenome ERZ889078 (study PRJEB32303, sample SAMEA104408618) | aquatic metagenome | biome: Brackish water; feature: Pelagic; material: water | place: Baltic Sea | collected 2014-06-16T06:34:00 | depth 76,534 m ...
CACCGCGCGGCAAAAAGCCTGGAATGAGGGCGCATGGGTGCGCGAGGCCTTCCTTGCCCATGCCGCAAAACGCAAAGCAAGAAAGGTGGCCGCACAATGAGTTCCGAGAACACCGCAAGCCCGCCCGCCCGTCACGAATGGCCCCTTTGGGAAGTGTTCATCCGCGGCCAGCATGGGATGAGCCATCGCCACGTTGGCTCGCTTCATGCCGCCGATGAGCAAAGCGCCATCCTCAATGCGCGCGATGTCTACACCCGCCGCAACGAAGGCGTCAGCATCTGGGTGGTAGAGGCGCGCCATATTGCGGCGTCTTCACCCTCTGACAAAGGCCCGTTTTATGAGCCGTCAAACTCCAAAATCTACCGCCACCCGACGTTTTTTGACATTCCCGATGATGTGGGCGCGATGTGATGGGCGCACTGTTCGAGTTCCTGCTGCGGCAGGGTGACAATACGCTGGTCCTTGGCCACCGCGTTTCGGAATGGTGCGGCACGGCCCCCGCGCTGGAGGAAGATATCGCGCTGGCCAATACGGCACTTGATCTGATCGGCCAAACCAAAATGTGGCTTGGGCTGGCCGGCGAGATTGAGGGCAAGGGGCGCTCGGCCGATGATCTGGCTTATCACCGCGATGTCTGGGACTTTCGCAATCTTCTGCTGCTGGAGCGCCCGAACGGTGATTTCGGACACACGCTTTTGCGGCAGTTTTTGTTTGATGCGTTTCAGGTGCCGTCTTTGCGGGCGCTGCAAGCCTCATCGCATCCGCGCGTGGCTGAGATCGCGGCGAAGGCTTTGAAAGAGGCGCTCTATCACCTTGAACGCTCACGCGAGACGGTGGTGGCACTTGGCGACGGCACAGCGCAAAGCAACCAGATCATGCAACGGGCTCTGGCCGCCCTTTGGCCCTATACCGGCGAGATGTTTATCGCCGATGCGGTAGATGACGCGATGGAGGCCGAGGGTATCGCCCCCGCCCTTAGCGCCCTGCGCCCTGAGTGGGAGGCCTTGGTGCGCACAGTTCTGGCCGAAGCGATGCTGACCGTGCCGGAGGGCGATTTTGCCCATCAGGGTGGCAAATCCGGCAAGCAGCATACCGAGCATCTGGGGCATATGCTGGCCGCGATGCAGTTTCTGCCCCGCGCCTACCCGGACGCGCGGTGGTGATGGCACAGGCCTCCACAGATCAGGCCTCCACAGATCAGATCTGGGCATGGCTGGACGAGGTGCCGGACCCGGAAATTCCGGTGATCTCGGTGGTTGATCTGGGCATCGTGCGCGGCGTGGAATGGGAGGGCGACACCCTGACCATTGCCGTGACGCCAACCTATTCCGGCTGCCCGGCCACATCCATGATTGCGATGGATATTGAAACCGCATTGCACGCGCAGGGCATCGCGCGCGTGGCCATCAAAACCCAGATCACGCCGCCATGGACCAGTGACTGGCTATCGCCCAAGGGCCGCGCCAAGCTGGAAAGCTATGACATCGCGCCGCCTCGCGCGGCGGGCGGCCCGGAGCGTTGCCCGCGCTGCCAGTCAACGGCGGTGGAACGGATCAGCCAATTCGGCTCCACCCCTTGCAAGGCGCAATGGCGCTGCACCGATTGTCTCGAACCCTTCGACTATTTCAAGTGCATATGAGGAGCCGCGCATGGCCCGTTTTCATCCCCTCACAGTGACCGATGTGACCCGCACCATCCGCGATGCGGTGGTCGTGACGCTGCGCGCCGATGACCCGGCGGCATTTGCCTTCACCCAGGGCCAATACCTCACCTTTCGCCAGCACATTGGCGGGCAGGAATTGCGCCGCTCCTATTCCATCTGCGCGGGCCGCGATGAGGGCGTGCTGCGTGTGGGCATCAAACGGGTGGAGGGCGGCGCGTTTTCCAGTTGGGCCAATGAGGCTTTGAGGCCCGGCGATGTGCTGGAGGCAATGCCGCCGATGGGCGCGTTTCACACCGCCCTGAGCCCCGATGCGCGGCGGCATTACCTCGCCTTTGCCGGGGGCTCTGGCATCACGCCGGTGCTGTCGATCCTGAAAACCACCTTGGCGGCGGAACCGCATGCGCAGTTTACCTTGGTCTATGCCAACCGTGCCGTCAGCACGATCATGTTCCGTGACGAGCTTGAGGACCTCAAAAACCTGCATATGGGGCGGCTGAGCGTGATTCATGTGCTGGAAAACGACGCGCAAGATATTGATCTGTTTACAGGTCGGGTGGATGCCGAAAAATGCTCATTGTTGTTCAAGCACTGCATTGATCCGGCCAGCGTGGACACGGCATTCATCTGCGGGCCAGGGCCGATGATGCTGGCGATTTCCGGCGCGTTGCGCGACCATGGGCTGACCGACGCTCAGATCAAATATGAGCTGTTCGCGGCGGCCAGGCCCACCGGGCCACGCCCCACCCCGCCGATAACGGTGCCTGCCAGCGGTGTCTCGGCAAAGGTGACGCTGAACGGCGAAAGCCGCAGCTTCACCATGTCGCGCGAAACCTCGGTGCTGGAGGCGGCCTTGGCCAACAGCATGGATGCCCCCTTCGCCTGCAAGGCCGGGGTTTGTTCCACCTGCCGTGCGAAACTGTTGGAGGGAGAAGTGGAAATGCGCGCCAATCACGCGCTGGAGGATTATGAGGTAGAGCACGGCTATGTTCTGACCTGCCAGAGCCATCCGCTGACGGACCGCATTGTGCTTGATTACGATCAGTAAAACCTCCGACCCCATCCGGCCCGAGGGCAGGGCGTCAAACCCCCGCCACCCCACGCAGGCACAGGTTGCACACCAAATCGGCATAATCCGCCCGCACGCGGGCATCGGCCCCTTTGTTCCACATGTAGAACCAGTTGAGCATGCCAAAGACCGACATCGTGACCGCCCGCAGCTTGCGCTGATCCTGCGCGAACCCCTCAGGTGCCAAGGCCGCGATCAGGCGGCTGGCATGGGCCACAAGCGCGCGTTGATAGCCCAGCAACACCGTCTGTTCGGCGGCGGGCAAATGGTCAATGCTGCTGGCCTGCAACCGATGCGCATGGTCGGCCCCTTCATAGGCCAGCAAAATTTCCAGAACCATGCGGCGGAACTGCTCTTCGGGCGAAAGCCCCGCAACGCTCATCCCGCAAATCCGGTCACGCAGGCCCGACAAATGACTGTCGAGGATATCGAACAAGATGGCATCCTTGCCCGGATAATAATGGTAGATATTGGCCTTGGAAATCTCACAGGCCTGCGCCACGCGGGCGACGGTCGCACGGTCAAACCCTTCTTCGGCAAAGACCATCGCGGCCCTGTCGAGGATCAAGCGGCGCTTGTCGTCATGGTCCTTGGCGATTTTGCGGGCCACTACTGCGCCCCTTTGCGATTGTCCACCACCCGCACCGCCTTACCTTGCGAGCGTGCGACCGACTCCGGATCCCCCACCAGAACCTCGGTTGAAACCCCGATGATATCCTTGATCCGCTTGGTCAGCATCCGTGCGGCGGCGGCACGGCTGGCCTCATCGGCGGCGCGCGGAATAGCCTCTACATGCACCCGCATCGCATCCATATGGCCGGCGCGATAAAGTTCGATCTGGAAATAGGGGGCCAAGCCCCCGGTCATGAGCACCAGCTCCTCCACCTGCGTCGGAAAGACATTGACGCCGCGCAGGATCATCATGTCATCCGACCGCCCGGTGATCTTTTCAATCCGCCGCATCGACCGCGCGGTGCCGGGCAAAAGCCGCGTCAAATCACGGGTGCGATAGCGGATCATCGGCAGCGCTTCCTTGGTCAACGTTGTGATCACCAACTCCCCCCGCTCACCTTGCGCCACGGGTTCCCCGGTTTCGGGGTTGATGACCTCAGGATAGAAATGATCCTCCCAGATATGCAGCCCATCCTTGGTTTCCACACATTCATTGGCCACCCCCGGCCCCATGATCTCGGACAGCCCGTAAATATCAACCGCATGCATGTCAAAAGCCTGCTCCACCTCATCGCGCATGGCATTGGTCCACGGCTCCGCGCCAAAAATCCCCACATCCAGCGAACAGGCGCGCGGATCGAGGCCTTGCTTGTGGAACTCCTCCAGAATGTTGAGGATATATGACGGCGTGACCATGATCGCCTGCGGTTCGAAATCATGGATCAATTGCACTTGTTTGGGCGTTTGCCCGCCGCCCATCGGCACCACGGTTGCGCCCAAACGCTCTATCCCATGATGCGCTCCAAGCCCCCCGGTAAACAGCCCATAACCATAGGCGTTATGCACCATATCCCCCGCCCGCACGCCTGCGGCCCGCAAAGACCGCGCCACCATATCGGCAAACACCTCGCAATCGGCCTTGGTATAGCCGACCACCGTGGCTTTGCCTGTCGTCCCCGATGAGGCATGGATGCGCTGAATTTGCGCGCGCGGCACGGCGAACATGCCAAAGGGGTAATTGTCGCGCAGGTCACTTTTCACGGTGAAGGGGAACAGCGCAATATCGGCGAGGGATTTGAGATCACTGGGATGCACGCCCTTGGCATCAAACCGCGCCTTGTACATCGGCACATTGTCATAGGCATGTTGCAGCGACCATTTCATCCGTCGCAATTGCAGCGCCGAAATCTCATCGCGTGAGGCGATCTCGATCGGCTCCAGCTCCTCCTTGCGTGCGCCCAAATCCTTCATGTGTTTTCCCCTTCGGCAAAAACCTGGCCTTTAATGGCGCGCGAAGCGCCGCGGAATTCGGCAATCCGCACCCCGTTTTGGTTGGTCACAGTGACATCGGTGATGCCGCTGCGCCCGGTCAGGCTGATTTCGCGCGCGGTGGCGGTCAGCCTGTCGCCCAGCCGCGCGGGTGCTACATAGGTGATGGTGTTGTGTTGCGCGACCGTGGCCTGATTGCGACTGTTGCAGGCAAAGGCAAAGGCGCTGTCGGCAAGGCTGAAGGTAACGCCGCCGTGACAAATGCCATGCCCGTTCACATGCTGCGGGGCCACCGTCAGGGCCAACACCGCGCGACCCTCATCGACCTCCAGCAACTCCATCCCGAACCAACCCGAAGCGCGGTCATCCGACCACATCGCCGCCGCCGATTTTTCTGCGCGTTCCTTTGGTGTCATTTTACATGCCCTGTGAATTTAGCCGCCCGCTTTTGCAAAAAGGCGCTGACGCCCTCGGCATAATCAGGTGTTTCGCCGCATATTTTTTGATAGTCCGCCTCAAGGTCCAGCTGCGCGTCAAGGCTGTTGGCGCTGGCGGCCTGAATGGCCCGTTTCGTCAAACCCAGCCCAATTGTCGGCCCGGTAGCAAGCTGGACGGCTAACGCCCGTGCCTCGGCCATCAGTTCCGCATCCGGCACCGCTTTCCAGATCAACCCCCATTCGGCGGCTTGGGTGGCCGACAAGGGGGCTGCGGTCAGCGCCAAAGCCTTCGCCCGCGCCTCACCCAGCACATGGGTCAGCGCCCAGGTGCCGCCCGCATCCGGGACCAGCCCAACCTTGGCAAAGGATTGGATGAACTTCGCGCCATGCGCCGCCAGAACGATATCACAAGCCAACGCGAGGTTGGCACCCGCTCCCGCGGCCACACCATTCACCGCGCAGACCACCGGAATATCCACCCCCCGGATTAACCGAACCAGCGGATTATATAATTTGGTCAGCGTCTGGCTCAGGTCCGGCGGGGCTTGCATCTTGGCTGGGTCCCGATCGCCCAGGTCCTGGCCTGCACAAAAACCGCGCCCTGCCCCGGTCAGCAAGATCGCGCGCGCACCGCTGTCACGCGCCGCCTCAATCGCCGCGCGCAAGGCCAGATGCATAGTTTCGTTGAAACTGTTCAACCGCTCTGGTCGGTTAAGTGTAATCTCAACGAACGAACCCGTATCATCGACCAGAATTGTATCGCTCATCTCCACCCTCCCCGCACGAAAGCATTCTAAAAATCCTTGCATGGACCGTCCGGTTGGTCAATTAACTATTAAGCTGCCATGCCCCGGAAAGGACGCCCATGACCCTCCTGCAAATCTCTTCTTTCGCCTGCGGGGAATGGGTGGCCCCAGACGCAAACGCCCGCCCCATTGAAAGCGCGATAACGGGCGAGGTGATCGCCCGAGCAGGAACAGCGTCGCTTGATACCGCCGCGATGCTGGCACATGCACGCAAGATCGGCGGCCCCGCGCTGCGCAAACTGACGTTTCATGACCGGGCGCGGATGCTCAAGGCGCTGGCCACCTTTCTGAACGCGCAAAAACAAGCACTCTACGATCTGTCGTTCAACACGGGGGCCACCCAAGCCGACAACGCGATTGATATTGATGGCGGCATCGGCACAATGTTCGTTTTTGCCGCCAAAGGGCGGCGCGAGATGCCGGATGTGCATGTCTATCTGGATGGCGCGCCAGAGCAGCTTTCGCGCGGCGGCAGCTTTGTGGGGCAGCATATCTACACCCCGCTTTTGGGTGTGGCCGTGCATATCAACGCCTTCAACTTCCCGGTTTGGGGCATGTTGGAAAAGCTGGCCCCCGCGCTTTTGGCGGGCGTGCCTTGTATCGTGAAGCCCGCGACCGCCTCTTGCTATGTGGCCGAGGCCTGTGTGCGCCTGATGCTGGAGAGCGGCATTTTGCCCCCCGGCGCGCTGCAACTGGTGTCCGGGGGCTTGGGCGATATGCTGGACAGGTTGGAGGCTCAGGATATCGTGGCCTTCACCGGCTCTGCCCAAACGGCGCTGTCTTTGCGCTCCAACCCGCATATCTTGCGCAATTCCATTCGCTTTACGGCGGAACAAGACAGCCTCAACGCCTCCATCCTCGGCCCTGATGCCACCCCCGGCACCCCGGAGTTTGATCTTTTCGTCAAAGAGGTACAGCGCGAGATGACCGCCAAAGCGGGCCAGAAATGCACCGCAATTCGCCGCATCATCGCACCGGAAGCACAGGTTCATGCTGTGATCGAGGCGCTCTGTGCCCGTCTCCGCAAGGTCCAGATTGGCGATCCAAGGCTGGAGACCACCCGCATGGGCGCGCTAATCTCTGCCGCGCAACGCCGTGACGTGCTCGCCAAAGCCGCGCTGATCGGAAGCGAGGCCGAGCGCGTCTTTGGCAACCCCGACGCTTTTGAGGTGCAGGGTGCCGATGCCGCCAAGGGTGCCTTCGTGCCGCCCATGCTGTTTCATTGTGCCAACCCCGACAGCGCCATCCATGTCCACGGCACCGAGGCTTTTGGCCCCGTGTCGACCATCATGGGCTATAGCGATCTGGATCATGCGATCACCCTCGCCAACAAGGGTGGCGGCAGCCTTGTGGCCTCGGTCATCACCAATGACCCTGCAACCGCGCGGCATCTGGCGCTTGGCGCCGCCGCCTGGCATGGCCGCCTGTATTTCAACAACCGCACCTCCATGGCCGAAAGCACCGGCCACGGCGCACCCTTGCCGCATATGGTGCATGGCGGGCCGGGCCGGGCTGGCGGCGGCGAAGAGTTGGGCGGTATTCGCGGCGTCTTGCATTACATGCAGCGCACGGCAATTCAGGGCAGCCCCGACATCCTGACCGCCATCATGGGCCAATGGGTACCCGGTGCCGCCGAAATCTTGGCCCCGGCGCATCCGTTCACCAAGCCCTTCGGGGCGCTGCACATCGGCGAAACCCTTCATACCGCGCCGCGCACCGTCACGCTGGAGGATATCGAACATTTCGCCGCATTCACCGGCGATACGTTTTACGCCCATATGAATGAAGAGGCCGCCGCCGCAAACCCGTTCTTTCCGGGCCGCGTGGCGCATGGCTATCTGTTGCTTAGTTTTGCGGCGGGCCTGTTTGTGGAGCCTAATATCGGGCCGGTTCTGGCCAATACCGGGCTGGATGCCCTGCGCTTCCTCAAACCCGTACAGCCCGGCGACAGCATCAAGGTACGGTTGACGGTGAAAGCCAAGACCAGACGCAACGACGATTACGGCGAGGTGCGCTGGCATGTCACCCTGACCAACCAATCGGGCGAGGCGGTGGCCGAATATGAACTTCTGACGATGAACAGCCTCTAGCTTTTGCTGCTGACGCGCCGCGCCGCCCGCGCTAAACAACGGGCATGACAACAGATACTCCCTCCGTTTCACCAGCCTTGCAGCCCCTGATCGGCTTTGGCGACCTTAAGGTCTGGTCGGTGCTTGTCACGATTCTGGGCGATCTGGCGGCGGAAGACGGGGCCACGGTTTCAGGCCCCGCGCTTTCGGCCCTGACCGCGCGCATGGCGATCCGGCCTGAGGCGCTGCGCGTGGCCCTGCACCGGCTTCGCAAGGATGGCTGGGTGCAATCGCAAAAATTCGGGCGTATCAGCCTTTATGCGCTGACAGCCCAGGGCTTGCGCGAAACGCAGGCCGTGCAGGCGCGCGTCTATGCAGCCTCGCGGCCCAAGGTGCCAAGCTGGTTTTTGGTGGCCCTGCCCCCCGATACAACAGCCCCGCCACATGGCTTGCCGCTTGGCCATAATTTTTGGCTTATGGACCGGCCCCCGACCGAACATCCGGGCGCGCTGGTGGCCGAGGTCATGCCCGGCGCCTTCCCCGAATGGGTGCTTGATGCCGGGATGCCGCCGCCCTTGCAGCGGGTTTATACCGCTTGGCTTGCCACGCTCATGGCCCTGCCGCCTGCACCGTCAGACCCGTTGGACAGGCTTGCAATGCGTATCCTTGCCTTGCACCATTGGCGGCGCATCGTGCTCAAACACAGCGCCCTTGCCGCAGCAATCCAGCCGCCCACATGGGCCGGGGCCGAATGCCGCCAGCGCATGGCGCAATTGCTGGCCGACCTGCCGCGCCAATCCCTATAGCTTTGCCAGCAGCTTCAGCGCCTTGCGCAAAGCAGCCGCCTCTTGCGCGGTAAACGGTGCGGCGAGCCGGGCCTCATAGGCCTGTGCTTGCGTCCGCAGTTCGGCATAGGCCGCGTGGCCCTGATCCGTCAGGGCCAGCACCTCCGCCCGCCGATCCTGCGCCATCTCGCGCCGCCGCAAGAACCGCCGGGCCTCCAGCTTGGCCACCGCTCGGCTGACCACGGTCTTGTGCAACTGCGCGCGGTCACAAATCTCTTTCGCGGTCATCTCGCCATAACGGCCAAGGTGAAACAGCACCCGCCATTCCGTGCGCAACATGCCGTAGCGGGTTTTGTAATGCACCTGAAAGCCAAGGCTGGCCTCTTCTGCCGCGAGGTTGAGCAGATAGGGCAGGAAATCTTTCAGATCGAAATCAGGTTCATCACGCATTCCGCCTCATACCCCCTTGTTAGTTACATTTTCAACTATTATCGCAAATACATCTTTCGCAGGAGGCCGCCGCATGAACACGCAAACCCCCGCCAGCCGCATGATTTCCGCCGCCAGCCCGGTCGGCACGACCGAAGGCTACATGCCCGGCTTCGGCAATGATTTTGAAACCGAGGCGCTGCCCGGCGCGCTGCCGCAAGGCATGAACAGCCCGCAAAAATGCAATTACGGGCTTTATGGCGAACAGCTGACCGGCACCGCCTTCACCGCCCCCAGCCACCAGAACGAGCGGACATGGTGCTACCGCATCCGCCCCTCGGTCAAACACACCTCGCGCTTTACCAAGATTGACCTGCCCTATTGGAAATCCGCCCCGCATGTGGACCCCGATGTCATCAGCCTTGGCCAGTACCGCTGGGATCCGGTGCCCCATTCGGAGACCCCGCTGACATGGCTCACGGGCATGCGCACCATGACCACGGCGGGCGATGTGAACACCCAAGTCGGTATGGCGAGCCATATCTACCTTGTCACCGCCTCGATGGTGGACAGCTATTTCTTTTCCGCCGACAGCGAATTGCTAGTCATCCCGCAGGAAGGCCGCTTGCGGTTTTGCACCGAATTGGGCGTGATCGACCTTGCTCCGCAGGAAGTCGCGGTCCTGCCGCGCGGTCTGGTCTACCGGGTCGAGGTACTGGAAGGCCCCGCGCGCGGCTTTGTCTGCGAAAATTACGGGCAAAAGTTTGATCTGCCGGGGCGCGGCCCCATCGGTGCCAATTGCATGGCCAACCGCCGTGATTTCAAAACCCCGGTCGCGGCGTTTGAAGATCGCGAGGTGCCCTCCACCGTCACGGTCAAATGGTGCGGCCAGTTCCACGAAACCCCCATCGGGCACAGCCCTTTGGATGTGGTCGCATGGCACGGCAATTACGCCCCGGTGAAATATGATCTTTCCACCTATTGCCCCGTGGGCGCGATCCTGTTCGATCACCCCGACCCGTCAATCTTTACCGTTCTGACCGCGCCTTCCGGGGTGGAGGGCACGGCGAATATCGATTTTGTGCTGTTCCGTGAACGCTGGATGGTGGCCGAAGATACCTTCCGCCCGCCATGGTATCATAAGAACGTCATGTCCGAATTGATGGGGAATATCTATGGCCAGTATGACGCAAAACCCCAGGGCTTCGTGCCCGGTGGGATGAGCCTGCATAACATGATGCTGCCCCACGGCCCGGACCGCAACGCCTTTGACCGCGCCAGCAACGTCGCGCTGGAGGCCGAAAAGCTGGACAACACCATGTCTTTCATGATCGAAACCCGCTTCCCGCAGCACCTCACCGCATTCGCGGCCAATGAGGCTCCGTTGCAAGATGACTACATCGATTGCTGGGCCGATCTGGAAAAGAAATTCGACGGCACCCCCGGCAAGAAATAATCAAAGGAAGACCCCCATGGCCAAAGCCTTCGCCTCTCAAGGTGACATGACCGAAAAGACCATCACCTTTGACGAGATTGGCCGCGACCTTTGGGCCTTCACTGCCGAAGGCGACCCAAATTCCGGCGTCATCATCGGCGACGAGTCGGTGATGATCATCGAGGCGCAGGCAACGCCACGCCTCGCCGCCAAGGTCATCGCAAAGGTCCGCACCATCACCGACAAGCCAATCAGCCATCTGGTGCTGACCCATTACCATGCCGTGCGGGTGCTGGGGGCCTCGGCCTATGGCGCGGGCCAGATCATCATGGGGGATGCCGCGCGCGCCATGGTGGTGGAACGCGGGCAGGAAGATTGGGACAGCGAGTTCCAACGCTTCCCCCGTCTCTTTGAAGGGCATGAAAGCATTCCCGGCCTCACTTGGCCCACCACCACATTCAGCGACAGCATGACGGTTTACCTTGGCAAACGCCGGGTTGATCTGCACCACCTTGGCCGCGCCCATACGGCAGGCGATATCGTCATTCATGTGCCTGATGAAAACGTGATGTTCACCGGCGATATCGTCGAAGATCACTCCGCGTGCTATTGCGGTGACGGGCATTTCGCCGATTGGGGCCACACGCTTGATAATATCGCCAGCTTTGATCTGGATGCCATTGCGCCGGGCCGTGGTGCGGCACTGATCGGCAAGGCCGCCGTAAGCCGCGCGATTGGAAGCACGCGGGATTTTGTCGAAAGCACCTATGCCCCCGCCGCCCGTGTCGCCGCGCGCGGTGGCAGCCTGAAGGAGGCATGGGACGCCGTGCGCGCTGCCTGTGACCCCAAGTTCAAAGATTACGCGATCTATGAGCATTGCCTGCCCTTCAACGTCGCCCGTGCCTATGACGAGGCCCGCGGCATCGACACGCCCCGCATCTGGACCGCCGCGCGCGATCTGGAAATGTGGGCGGCACTGCAAGACTGATCGGCAGCCGGGGGAAGTTCGGGGAAAAATGGTAGACGTTCGTTACGACATCGCTTTCCGGCTCTATCCCTACGTGCGGGTGTCCGCCCAAGATGCCGCGCCCTTGCGCCATCCGGTTGTGATCGTTGGCGGTGGCCCTATCGGCATGGCCGCCGCCCTTGATCTGGGCAAACGCGGCACGCCCGTGCTGGTGCTTGATGATCATGAGGGCGTAGGTCAAGGCAGCCGCGCGATTTGTTTTTCCAAGCGCACGCTGGAAATTGCGGACCGTCTGGGCTGCGCCGATGCGATGCTGGCCAAGGGTGTGCAATGGAATGTGGGGCGGGTGTTTCATGGCCCCGAACGCATCTTTGAATTCAACCTGCAAGCTGAGGCGGGGCACAAATACCCCGCCTTCATTAACCTGCAACAACCCTATTTCGAAAAATTCATCGTCGATGAAATTCGCGCAGCCCAAGCCGCTGGCGCGCCGATTGAAATCCGTGGGCAGAACCTAGTTACGGGCCTCGCCCAAAACGATGGCTTCGTGACACTGGAGGTCGAAACCCCCGACGGCCCCTACCAGATAGAGGCCGATTGGCTGATCGCCTGCGATGGCGCCCGCTCGCCTTTGCGTGACATGATGGGCCTGGGCTTTGAAGGCCGGGCGTTTGAGGATAATTTCCTGATCGCCGATGTCAAAATGACCGCCGATTTCCCGACAGAGCGCTGGTTCTGGTTTGAGCCACCCTTCAAAGGGGCGGGCCAGTCAGCGCTGCTGCACAAACAACCCGACAACATCTGGCGCATTGATTTTCAGCTTGGCTGGAACATCGACCGCAAGGCGGAACTGGACCCCGCCCGCATCCGCGCCCGCGTTGACGCCATGCTTGAGGCGCAGACGGGCACCATCCCGCCCTATGAGTTGGAATGGACCTCAATCTACACGTTCCAATGCCGCCGCATGGAAAAGTTCCGCCATGGCCGCGTGTTCTTTGCCGGCGATGCCGCGCATCAGGTCTCGCCCTTTGGCGCGCGCGGGGCCAATTCCGGCCTGCAAGATACCGAAAATCTGGCGTGGAAACTGGATCTGGTGCTGCGCGGGCTTGCGCCTGATGCATTGCTCGACAGCTATAGCCCCGAGCGGGTCTTTGCTGCGGATGAAAACATCCTCAACTCCTCCCGCGCCACGGATTTCCTGACGCCAAAATCTGATGTCAGCAAAGCCTTCCGCAATGCGGTGCTGAAGCTGGCACAAACCCACGCCTTTGCGCGTCCGATGGTCAATTCCGGGCGGCTTTCGGTGCCCTGCACCTATGACGGCCTGCCCCTGAACGGGCCGGATGCCCTGAACGGCCCCGCGCGCAGCCGGGTCGGTGCGGTCTGCCCCGATGTGCCCTTGGGCGAGGGCTTCTTGCTCAACCAGCTTGGCCGGGGCTTCACCTTGCTTGGCATCAACACGCAGGTGCCGGACAGCCTGACGGAATCCGGTATCGCGGTCACGCCCCTACAGCTTTCCGCACAAGATGGCCCCCTTGCTGAACGCTATCTGGGCGCGGCCCCGGCGGCCGTCTACCTCATCCGCCCTGATCAGCATATCATCGCGCGCTGGCCACTGTTTAATGATGCCGCAACCCGCCAAGCCCTGCGCCGCGCCATTGGAAAGGCCTGACCCATGCCGCTGAACACCGCGCCAAACCTGCCCGATCCTGACGGCTTTTATGACGAATTGCTGCGTGCGCATGAAGGGCTGAGCCAAGCCGAAAGCGAGGCGCTGAACGCCCGGCTGATCCTGATCCTGTGCAACCATATCGGCGACGGCGAGGTGCTGCGCGAGGCCCTGCGCGCCGCCGCCGCATAACGTCCCGGCCCCTTTCGCCACAAGTCAGGTTCACAACCGGGTGATCCGCGCCATCTGGCGCGCCCTTGCTGTTTGCAATTTCCCGCGATCTTCGCCAAATTCCCCACAGCGCCACCGGACATGAGGGGAACAAAATGTCTTTCAAGAAAACCGACGAAGCCTTGGCCCGCCTCAGCCCCGAACAATTCCGCGTAACCCAAAGAAATGGCACCGAACGCCCCTATACCGGCGAATATGATGACCATTTCGCGCCCGGCATCTACGTTGATATCGTCTCGGGAGAGCCGCTCTTTGCCTCATCGGCCAAGTTCAATTCCGGCTGCGGTTGGCCTGCGTTTTCCAAGCCTATCGTTACTGGCAATGTCAATGAACTGCACGATAGCGCCCATGGTATGATCCGTACCGAAGTGCGCTCTGCCCATGGCGACAGCCACCTTGGCCACGTGTTCAACGATGGCCCGCGCGAGATGGGTGGCCTGCGCTATTGCATCAACTCCGCCAGCCTGCGCTTTGTTCCGCGCGATGATATGGTGGCTGCGGGCTATGGCGATTACCTTGATCAGGCGGACGCGGGCTGATGGGCCAGCCGCTTCACCT
>ERZ889078.2222-NODE-2222-length-14053-cov-8.121446_pt1 | contig 14053 bp, 11 predicted proteins | sample MGYA00521266_ERZ889078 | MGnify/ENA primary metagenome ERZ889078 (study PRJEB32303, sample SAMEA104408618) | aquatic metagenome | biome: Brackish water; feature: Pelagic; material: water | place: Baltic Sea | collected 2014-06-16T06:34:00 | depth 76,534 m ...
TAGCTGTTCAGGTCTCCATATCCTGAAATCTACCCACAGATTCTGCGGAAGAGCCCATAAATCAATTCAGAATAACAGATTTTTTTTCTTCAGTTCAATTTTTTTTACCATGCCCAACTCGCACAGTTATCAAAACATTTTCAACTTGATAGCACAACTTGACAGAGAAGAGCATCAACACCTTTCTCCTCAAGCCTCATTCAATACCCAATCTCTGCGACGACAGCCAGAGCAACAGACCGGATACCGTCAAGCCTATGCCATGGATGCCGACCGTATCCTTCACTCCCGTGCTTACAGCCGCTACATTGACAAGACCCAAGTTTTCAGCCTGACCCGCAACGACCACATCACTCACCGCGCCCTCCATGTCCAGCTAGTCGCTCGCATTGCCCGAACCATCGGACGATTTCTCTATCTCAATGAAGATCTGATTGAAGCCATCTCTTTAGGCCACGATATCGGACATCCACCATTCGGCCATGACGGTGAATCCATTCTAAACCAACTGAGTGTCAGGAACAACTTGCCTCCCTTTCAACACAACATCCATTCAGTCAAACTTCTTGACCAGATTGAGCGCAATGGTCAAGGATGGAATTTAAGCATCCAAACCCTGGACGGCATCCTCTGCCACGATGGAGAGACACACAACAGCCACATTTCACCCGTTCCCATCAACACATTCAAAGAGTTCGACGACAAACTGATTATCAAACAAACAAATCCGAAAAAACATATCATTCCTGCAACCTTTGAAGGCTGCGTAGTGCGCCTGGCTGATACCATCGCCTATATCGGTCGCGACATCGAAGATGCCATCACTCTGGGATTGATTAAACGGAACAACATCCCTGGCCGTACCCAGAAAATCCTTGGCAAGACCAATGGGACCATTGTATACAACTTAGTTACCGATCTGATCAGCAACAGCCTGGCACCACAGACCCGACCGGCCCAGAGCCGAGCCCTCTCCTCAATCGGCTTCAGTACCCAGATCGCCGAGACACTCAGGGAACTTAAAGAATTTAATTACCAGGCTATCTATCTCCACCCTGAGACCAAGAGGAATGTACCTCTGATCAAAGAATGCTACCACGCACTGTTCAGCCATTATCTCAGCCAGTTGCAAAACGGACGGCTACAACTCACCAGTCAAATCGCTCTGAACACCGACCCAACGACCAACATGGCGGAATCCTCTCACAAAGACCAGTCACCCGCGTCCATGGCCTGTGATTTTATCGCTGGCATGACAGATGACTTCTTCCTGGCCGAAGCCAAAAGAATCGGCTGCAAGATCCCACAAAAACAATGAAGCTGAACCTGAATCTGCAAAAATTCATGCCGGGCGAAAACACCGGCATGCTCATCATTGCCACAGTGATCGGGGTCATGGCCGGGCTCTGCAATATCGTGTTCCGAGCCACGGTCGATGGCGTGCACGCCTTTTTTTTTGAGGGTGGCTCCCATCTGCTCGGCATTGATCAGGGGGGCTGGCACCTGCTCCTCCTGCCCCTGATCCCCATGGCTGGCATGGTGCTCCTGATCCCTTTGTCCCTGCTCTTCCCCGGCGAGATCAACGGCTACGCCTTCACCAAGTTCCTGCGCAAGGTTAACCTTGAGGGCGGCTATATCAAGGCCAAGACCATCATCCTGAAGATCATCGCCACTGCGCTGACCATCGGTACCGGCAACTCAGCCGGGGTTGAGGGCCCGATCGCTGCCATCGGCGGGGCCATGGGCTCCCAGATCGGCCAGATTTTCCGGGTCTCCGGATCACGGATGAAGGTTTATATCGCCGCCGGATGTGCTGGCGGTATTGCCGGGATGTTCAATGCCCCCATTGCCGGGATCTTCTTTGCCTCGGAGATCGTCCTGCTCGGCACATTCGAGATATCATCCTTCTCTGCCCTGGTCGTCGCCTCAGGAATTTCCACCGTGGTCACCCGCGCCTATTACGGTGCCACACCAGCCTTTTCTATCCCCGACTATAACCTGGTCAACCCCTTTGCGGAACTGCCCCTCTACTGCATCCTGGCCATCGTGGTCGGCCTGATCGCGGTCCTGCACATCCGCATCTTCTACTGGATCAGAGATACCTTTGCGGCCAGTTCTTTCCCGTCTCAACTTAAGCCCCTGATTGGTGCCTTTTTCGTCGGCAGTTGTGGCATAATCTTCCCCCAGGTGATGGGGGACGGATATCATTTTATCGAAACCGTCCTCAACGGTGAAGGGACTTTTGCCGTCCTGTTTATCCTGATTTTTCTCAAGATCTTTGCCACCGCCGTTACTCTTGGTTCAGGTGGCGCGGGCGGGGTCTTCGCCCCAGCCCTGTTTATCGGGGCCATGATCGGCGGGGCCTTCGGCAATCTGGCCAACCTCCTGTTTCCCACGGTCACCGCCAATCCCGGGGCCTATGCCACCGTCGGGATCGGCGCCTTTCTCGCCGCCTCGACACACGCCCCCATGACCGCCATCTTTTTACTCTTTGAGATGACCGGCAACTACAAGATCATCGTCCCAATCATGCTCACGTCTATCATCGGCACCATGGTCGCTAAAAAATTCAGCGAAGATTCGATCGATACCGTTGACTTTACCCGGGAAGGAATTAATATCCATGAGGGTCGAGAGACGGCCATAATGAAGTCGATCAAGGTGGGCAAGGCAATCACTGAAGATGTGGATTTTATCAGTGAACGTGCCAATATTAATCACCTGCTTGAGATTTTCAGACTCGCTAAAGACCACTTTTACTTTCCGGTGGTCGATGACTCCGGGCGAATGACCGGGATCATCTCCATGCAGGACGTCAAGAACATTCTGCACCGAGCCAAGGAAGAGCGGGTCTGTTATCTGGTGGGCGGAATCTGCAACCGCGACGTCATCACCCTGACGCCGGATGACACATTATACACGGCCATGAAGCTTTTCGACCTGAAGGGTATCGAAGAGATTCCGGTGGTCGAAGATCTCGACAACAAATGGGTAGTAGGGATGCTCAAACGGCGGGACGTGATCGCAACATACAACCACGAGGTCCTCAAGAAGGGGATCAGTGAAAAGGCTGAGACCATCCGGATCACCTGCGGGGAATAATATTTTCCATCAACGATGGAAACCATAGCTCAACGAACAAAAAAGCAGTAAAAGACACTCCTCCAATGCGCTTGTAGCTCAGCTGGATAGAGCATCGGCCTTCGAAGCCGGGAGTCGGGGGTTCGAATCCCTCCGGGCGCACCATTTATTCAGGCAATCTTCGAATTCATTGCCATATTTCCTCCATCCAATAACGAACTCCCACAGGTTAAGTTCGAAGTAACATATCAAGATAACGATTGATTAATGGAACACTTCGGACACACCTTCTCACCACCCTTGCCCCAGAGCACTCTTCTGAATGCCGAATAGCAGGTTTTTGAGCAGGCGGCCAAAGAGTTAATGCTATCTGCCCAGCCTCAGGGGCATATCTCAAAAACCGCTGCAGAGCCGGAAGATCAAGATCAGTAATACAGTGTGCTCCAAAACTACGACACTGAAAGGCAAACTGTGTCGAAAACTTAGAGCACTCAATTCCTCGCCCAATCTTAGCCCCCATCACATCCAAATGAAACGCAAAGTAACCGTCTTCCCCTCCACACCAATGACATGGAGGAAACCTATCCAGACAGGATATCATTTTATCACTATCACGCACACTCAGGCCACCGACCCCACCATCCGCCAAAAAATTTTGCGGACGAAAACGAAACCATTCAGAACCAATATAATCGTAAGTCAAAAAGTCACTTAAGGCATAATCAGATTGCTCACAAAGCACGGAGTCTGTCTGGAAAACAAGGACCTTCTCCCCGCCAATAAATTGCCAAAACTCTTTGGTCAACAACAATGCATTATATTGACTAGCCGACAATGAATCCAGGGTCAGGGGGATCAAAACAACCTTACCTTTATCAATTAACCGGGAAATTGTTGTGGAAAGAATAAACTCCCTATTTTTAAGTCCATGAATAAGCAGAATAGGTATTTGCAACTTTAGCGCAACTTGATTAACTACAAATTCAAGTGCGGGATGCTCTCTGGTCTCGACAATTACTCCGGACACCGGAACATTTTTTTGATATCCACCTGAAACCTCCGGCAGCCATGTTCGACAATTAACCGAGAAATCAGGAACATTTTTCCAAGGTATCATTGATGAATATATAAAAGCAAGATGCTCACCTCGCACATTTTCCTGACCCACTCCATCTTTTACCAATGCCTGCACCGCATACTGAGCCGTAGTTAACCGGGCTCCGCCAAGTAATCGCGCAACCCGATACAATAGTCTCTGCAATTTAATGGACATGATCAGAGTCCCCTCAGAAATTCATCCATTCACACACAGCGCCATTTTATTAACCATAAACGGCACAGAGGTGCTGGTATATTTCTTGTTCCAAAATAGTGGTAGTAATTTTTTACAGGCTGTGTTTGTGTCGTTTTTTCATTATATAAAGGATCCGGTCTGACTTGTTGATAGAGACCTTATCTATTATGTCATAAAAATATGAAAAACAATCTTCAAAACCTTCGATATGATAATTTGGGAAAATATCTTTTCGGCTTGCTAGTAAACGACGAACTTGAGAGTCATTTTTTGGAACAAATTCTATTAGTAAATTATCACTTAATAAGGAAAAAAACTCTGCTATCCTGATAAGAGGTACATTGTTTGAAATGGCAAGGTGATGTATTAAAGCCAATGCCATGATCAAGTCGGCTGGACTTCGTTTTCGCAGTGAATCTCGTTCGGAATGTGCCCAGCCAATAGCAGAACTCGGATTTGTTAAATCCATTAATAATGGCGATACAGAACGTATTTTTTGTTTATGATTTATTTCAAGGTTTAGTTCCACAGCCATTGGGTCGACATCGAAGCTGATTACTTCTGCGCCGCAATTTGCTGCAATTCTACTGTAATAACCGTTGTTTCCCCCAAGGTCCCATACAACTCTTGGCTGAATACGTGTGACTAGCTGATCCACTATTTGTCTTTTATGGCGAGTTGCATCGCCTGAGTAATTGGTGTTGTCGTAATAATCTCCCCACTCAGTTTTAGGGAGATGCCATTTAAGTTTGTTGACTGATGTTAACAGATTGTCTAGCAATCCTAGTAGATTGTTTTTCTTGATCTGTACTACCGTTTTGTCTGTCTTGGATGCAATTTCACCCTGATTACCATACTTAGCCTGACTTTTTGCATGGGCATGAATATGCATCATTAATGAAAAAGATAATTTGCTTTTGACAGGTAACAGTTTGCTGGCAAGATCTAAAGGAATCCCGTCAATATATAACTTACTAAGTAAACTTAATCTATGGTCTTTTAGTGCCATCAAGGCTAGAGGAGCGAGAAAGTGTTGACAAAATTGTCTATACCCTTCCCAGGCGCGTCCCTCGCTATATATCTTAAAAGATCCTGTATCAATAAGAATGGGGTGTCCTCTCAGAAATTGAATATTGTAGGCGTTTGCATCTTTCAAGATCATTCCAAACTCAAGGGCAATCTGAGTAATCTTTAAAGTTAGAATCGCAGCATTTTTCAATTGAGAAAAGCACCATTCATAGGGGTAAGACACGAACCCAAGCTGTTCTGGCTGTAAAACGTGTGTGGCACGCTCATCAGCAGCGAGTGAATTGGAAACCTCTTTATGACTTATAAGGTAATTTAATCCTACTAAACGATCATAGAGACCGGACGACATAAGATGTTGATAATCCATTAATCCCGATGGGTTAATTTGTCTATAAACAAAACCATCTAATGTGTATACAAAACTTGCAGGATCTCGAAAGGATGAAAGGATGGGGCGAACCCCATCCTTTTTTTCTGTTTGTTTCATTTTGTCAGTGTCCTTTTTTCTTCCTTAAAGATTTAATGAAAGAAGAAATTCTTTTCCAATATATTTTGCCTAGATAGAGTCCTCCAGCAATAGAAGCAATTATTGACTGAATCACCATACTTCCGGTCCCGGGATCTAAGTATGCGTGAGCGTCAATGGGCCAAAATATAGCTAAAACAATAAGCAGAATTTCCATCGGAAACCTCCATGGTAAAATTTACTTACCCAAAATGCAATCTATAGCATTTTGGGTCGCTTATGATCAGTGCCGTTTATAGCTGTTTGGGCGGCAGTAATGCAATTCCATGTGAAAAAGTAGGGGCTGTAACCTTCACAAACTGTGGTTTATTTGAATCGTTGTCTTTTTTATCAAGAAAGACAAAATTATGTGTTTTATCTAATGAGTTTTTGTCGCCGAAGATAACAAAATTTAAGATAGAATCTAATGGCAACAAGTCGTTGTTATAACCGGCTACAAGCTTTGGTCCCCTGGCGACAAAGAAGGTGCTGAAATTCTGAACAAAATTTTCACTGATGGCATTATCGTCGTATGTTTCGCAGAATTTGCCCATGTCGCTATTATCACATATTCGTGATCCGTGATCCCCTTGAATCACAATGGTGGCTTCACGTCCATGAATGTTTAAATTCAGATCTTGGAGTAAATTGTCGATTAGTTTTTGGGTAAGTCGTAATTGATCTAGGTATTTTTGATAGACATTGTCCTGGTTGGGAGTATACCCTATAAATTCCCCACTTGAATTGAGCAGATACGCCCGATGGGGCAAGAATAAGTGAACAAAGTATGCTTTTCCATTTTCTGCTTTATTTAATACATTTAGTACGTTATCGAATGCCTGGTATCCAGCCAATGCATCCGAAGATGTTATCTTTTTTGATAAATCCAATATTGAAAGCCCAATTAATTTTCCAAAAGTAGAGTTTACCAGCGCTTGATATTCACTGTTGAGGTATAATTCTCTCGTAATATGTCCAAGAATTAATTGAATTTCATCCCGCCAAGTTGCATTTTGATTAACTGGTAACGAAACAAATTGTTGATAGGTTTGGCAACTCGCAATTCGATATTTGTTGTCACAAAAATTCAAATACGAATTTTGAATAACATTAATTTGATAACCACGTTCTGATAGAGTGGAAAACAAACTGTTTTTTAATAAATCAAATGAGTTGTTCTTGTTTTTTTTTATGTAGTCATCGATGTTGTTTTCAATTGGAGAAAAGTTCAGAAAACTAGCAAAAGAATTGATGGATGACATATATCGACTATACGCACTCCCGTAAACTTGAAATCCTTGTCGAATATATTTGTCTTTCAGACTGTTATACAATTCATGTTCGCTGTCTATTGTCTGAGGAATTCCTTCCAATCCAACATGTTCATCTAAGACAATATGAATATACGGAGGCAAAGTAGATTCGTTTTCACCGTTAGTTACTGGGTTAATTTGTATATTCCAAAAGGGTGGTACAATGAAAAAAGTTGTTAAGGTGAATGAACCTATGAATATTGTGAGGAATTTATCTAGATTTTTTCTGATTGGATATAATAAGATAGAGAAAAAAATGAGTAGCAAGGGTCCCACATGAGTATAACGCCACCCGGCAGGGAGTTCATAAATACTTATAATAAAAAGTGTAAGTAGACATCCTCCCATCAATAATCTAGCGAAAGTTCCACATGATACCATGATAAATCCTAGTACAAGCCCTATACTGATTAATATCAAATAAGATATTAATGAGGCTGGATGCATAAGTGATAAGTCGTACAGTTGCATCAGAAAGGATGTTTGCAATGATATGAAAAACAATGGATAGACAAAGAGATATAGCCATTGTTGGTGTTTTACGGAGGGTTCTTCGAGTGATTTTTCGTTTTTCATTGCATTCCGTGTCGTTTTCGGACTGGTGGCGACTTGGTCTGGTTGTTCAAACCGGGTTGATTCTCTGTGACGTAGAATTTCTCGCAAAGAACATCCATAACGGTGATTGTTTTGATCTGTTCTTGCAGGAGGTATTGAGTACATCGCTACTCAATACCTCCTGCAAGTTATCCTTCTTTTGTTTTGCCCATAAGCAAGCCAGCATTTTCATAAGTAATCAGAAAATGATATGCACACCATAGTAGCTCACCACATCTTTTCGAAACTCTTTTGAGTCACCTCCGTCGTAATATTTATAAAAAAGGAATCGCGGTTGCGGGAAAGCAGAAGGGAATCCTTATGCGTAAGACGGTAAAAAAAAGCAATCGGACAGAGGCAACAGAAATAGACGATTGTAAGCACGATATTGGGAACAATCAGACTTAATAGCCCAGCCAGTTTCATCCAAGCCCGCTCAATCATACGACTTGCAGAGATCGAAAGAACACCTGTGCATCCAACCAGCAACGACACAAACAGGAGCCATTGCCGGCTGAAAAGTAGGTACAGGATCAAAAAACCCATGGAAATGACAAGAATGGTTGCCAGCGGATTGTTCTTTTTCACGACTTGCCTCCTGTTGTCGTCTAAAATAAAGTATAGATGAATGGGGCAATAGCACTACCACCGCCTAAAACAACTAACATGCCAATAAGCAGGAGGATAAGTATCATGGGAGCCAACCAGAATTTTTTCCTCTCATTGATAAATTGCCAAAGATCTTTTAATAATTCCATTAGTGTACCTGTGATATAGCATTATATTTGGAGATGACCAGTTGATAAATACGCTCTGCAACCAAGCGGTTACCATTGGGAGAAACATGACAGAAATCGACATAGACCATCTCGTCCACATCAAAGACATTTGTTACATCTACAACTTTATCATTTAATTCCTGATATCTTGGTTCCTTGAGCAATTGCATGACAACTGGGTAAAAGTCATACTTTTTATTATCCTGTTGCAGTTCCAAGTGATCGAGCCGCGGGTGGCCCAAATGAGCGTTTGGTTGCAGAATAGCCAGAAAATCGGCTCCGTTCTGTTCAGCTAGCTGCTTAGTGGCCAACCAACTTTCCAACAGAATTCTGGCAGTCTGGTTGATCCTTTCCGTTGTGATAGATTGCGGTGGAGCCTCCGAAAGCAATCTTAGTCTCTCCGCTATCTTCGTGGTGACGACTTGCAAGGGTTTAATAAAAAACTCTTGCAAAGATGGTACTTGTCCTTGATCTGCCCCTTTCATCCTGTCTCGAATCTGGTTTTCCCGATGATGGCTGAACAACCGATTTTCTGGATAAAGGGTAGGCTGCTCATTGACACCGTCATAAGCAATGACGAGATCAGGTCGTAATCCGTTGATTATCTGAAGCTTAAGAAACAAAAAACCCTGAAAGGCATTGTAACCTGTTTCTGCCAGGTTTTGTGTCCTGTACTTACCTTTGGCATTCATACTGAAGTACGCCGGAATTGTCTGGTGATCCGGTGCTCCGGTGCCCCACATAGTCGATCCGCCCAGAAAACTAACCAAGAGTGCGTCATCTTTCGCCAGAGGTGACTGAGGGGTCTCTCTGATTCCCTGATGATTAATGGTAACGGTCTTCCCCTGGTACGGAAGGCGACGCCAACCAATATAGGATCGATATTCAGTCGGAATAGAGTTGAATTCCTTGAAGTGAATATCGGCCCAATCTAACCCGTTATAGTTGGGCAGTTCAGCACGCTTATCCAGTGTGCCTGGCGGACTAACTATCTGAACGGCCTGATAAAAAAGAATAACGCTGGCATTGAGAAAGAGTACAGCCATCACCAGGACAAGAATGTTGACAGAGATCAATTTCAGAACTTTTCTCATGAGATCATGATATGTACAACTGTCAATCAAGTTCGAACTTTTCCTTCCAGCGATTCCGGTTTTCCCAGTCGTTCTGGTCAGTCTTCTTTAGAAGAAAATTATTGACCACCAGACAATCCATTTCTGTACGCATGAAGCAGCGATAAGCATCATCCGGGGTACAAACAATGGGTTCTCCTCGGACATTAAAACTGGTGTTAACCACAACACCGTATCCGGTCATTGACCGGAACGTGTTGATTAACTGCCAGTATTTTGGGTTTGTTTCACGATGAACCGTTTGTACACGAGCTGAAAAATCCAGATGGGTGATGGACTGAACATCACTTCTCATCTGATAGAGCTTGTCCCAAAGAGTCATTTCGCTATAATCGGGGGGTAACTCTACCCGACGTTTTTCCAGAACATCAGCGATGAGCAACATATAGGGTGACGAAACAGTCAAATCAAAGAACTCGTCGGTACATTCAGCCAGAACAGAGGGTGCAAAAGGTCTGAACCCCTCACGATATTTTATCTTCAGATTAAGTTTTTTCTGCATCTCTGTATTGCGCGCATCCCCCAAAATACTCCGATTCCCCAAGGCCCTGGGGCCAAACTCCATTCGACCCTGAAACCAACCGACCACATTCCCCTGATCCAATAAGTTGGCGACTTCAACACACAGTTCGTCAAACTCTTCATATCGACTATAACTTGCTTTATAGCGCTTAAAGCAGATGATTGCTTCTTTATCGGAAAACTCAGGCCCCAGATAAGCCCCCTGCATGCTGTCACGACCCGCCAGAATATTCCGGGGTTGATTATAATACATGTGGTGTATTACCAAAGCTGCTCCCAAGGCACCCCCGGCATCACCTGCCGCTGGTTGAATAAAGATTTCCTTGAAAATATTTTCCTTGAGAATTTTACTATTGGCTACACAATTCAGGGCGACACCTCCAGCAAGGCACAGATAGTCTGCTCCAGTGACTGCCTTTGCCGTTCTGACCATTTTTATAATGATCTCTTGAGTTATATGCTGGATTGCATAGGCCAGATTGCAATGCTCTTGAGAGAGATCTCCATCAGACTCAACTACCGGAACGCCGAGCAGCTTTTTCCATTTTTCTACTTTAGCCATTTTTAGACCGAAGGCATAGTCAAAGAAATCCTGATTGAGCCAGATTGAACCATCCTCCTTGATGTCAACCATCTGCTCCTTGATGGCTTTAATAAAAAACCCAGTCTGGGCAGATTCTGGATTACCATATGGTGCCAACCCCATAAGCTTGTATTCACCAGAGTTAACCCGAAATCCTAAATAGTAGGTAAATGCCGAATAAAGTAACCCCACCGAATGTGGAAAGCGCATCTCTTTAAGCATGGTAACGGTCTGACCACGGCCGTGAGCAATCGAGGCTGTGGCCCATTCACCAACACCGTCAATGGTCAAGATAGCAGCATCTTCGAACGGCGAGGGATAAAAGGCACTGGCAGCATGAGAGAGATGGTGCTCAGGAAACAGAAGCCTAATGCCTGATGGGTCGCAGGGACCAATATCGGCTAAACCGTCACGAAGCATTTTCTTTATAAACATCTTTTCCCTGAGCCACACCGGCATAGCAGTAAGAAACTGCCTCAATCCTTTTGGCGCAAAGGTATAATAGGTCTCAAGCAAGCGTTCAAACTTGAGCAGTGGCTTATCATAAAAAGTGATGGCGTCAAGTTCGTCGACAGTATAACCGCCTTCCTCTAAACAATAGCAAATAGCATTGTACGGAAATTCAGCGGTATGTTTTTGACGAGTAAATCGTTCTTCCTGAGCCGCTGCAATGATTTTACCATCAACTAGGAGAGCTGCCGCAGAGTCATGGTAGAAAGCTGAAATACCAAGAATAATCTTTTCATGATGCAATTTTTTGATAGGCACTGATACAGACATACATTCATCCTTGGACACCATGACAATAAAAATCGAGAAGATTATTTTTCCAATAATATCATAAAAATACTTGCAAGATCAAGCCTGAATCCAGAACACACATTTTCACGACATGTTAAGTTATTGCCTCCGCCACAATCTATCTAATAACAATTCATGGGGGCAAAAATGTTTTTTATAACTCATAGCTGCCACTTCTTGAATGAAATAACCAAGATACAGACATCCAATCTCATGCTGCTCGCAAAGATCAAGCATGGTCAGGATATTAAAAGTCCCAAGACTGCGCCGTGCCTCATCCGGATCAAAGAAAAAATAGACCGCGTTCATCCAGTTCACGCCCATATCCACAATCCCGGTCCCAACCAAACGACCGCTGACCCGATAACGGATCTCCAGCGTTGAGACAATCATGTTGTTGAAAAACCCGAGGTAATAATTTTCAGCATTGTTATTTTTTTGGGGATAGCGACTGGTCAGGAAGCGGTCGCAGAGAGAAATATTTTCCGCATTTGACTCTACCGGACCAAACTCAATCTGGACGTCCTGATTTCGCTTCAACACCCGCTTCTGGTTGCGTTTGAGACGGACTTTGCCTGGATCAAGCCGAATCGGCACACAGAAAGAGCAGTCAGGGCAACGCATACAGTAGAGGTGATTGCCGTTACGCCGGTAGCCTGCGGCCAGAAAGAGTTCCATGGGACGGTCTCCCATCGGAGCAAAACTGGCCTGGTGAAAGCAGGCCTGCTTGGGCAGACCGTAGGGGCAGCTTGTCGAAATATCAACAAAGTACTGTTCAACCCCCTTTGCCAGCCTGGCAAATTCGCGGGTGCATTGTTCATCGTAACCTCGCATCACCCTCTCACCTTCTCACAGTCTAACCACCATGGCTGGAGCAGATTGGCCAGCCACAACCAACCAACAAAGTTCGTTCCTTCGGCATGGCCAGTTCTGGTCTCCGATGAACTTTCGGATAAACCGTTTCACCGTCTCAAAAAATGTGATCAGACCAAGCCCTGGTCAAGCATGGCATTCACCACCTTGACAAAACCTGCGATATTGGCACCGGCCACATAATTCCCCGGCTGACCATATTCGGCACCCGCATCCAGACAGGTCTTGTGGATTGATTTCATGATCTGCTTCAACCGCTCATCCACCTCCGCTCTGGGCCAGGACAACCTCATGGAGTTCTGGGCCATTTCCAGACCAGAGACCGCCACCCCTCCGGCATTAGCCGCCTTCCCGGGTGCATAGAGCAGACGTCTCTCAACAAAAAGATCAACCGCCTCAGGCGTCGAGGGCATATTGGCCCCCTCAGCGACGAGAACGACACCATTTCTGATCAGATTTGCAGCATCCAGCCCGTTGATCTCATTTTCAGTCGCACAGGGAAAGGCACAGTCAGCCTGATGACCCCAGAGCGGATTAAACTCCCGGCCCGGGTCAACCGCCACATACACGGCCCCGGGATACGCATCACAGTATTCACTGATCCGGCCGCGACGGATATTCTTCAACTGCTTGACAAAGGCCAGTTTCTCCGCATTAATGCCCTGTTCATCATAAATATAACCAGTTGAATCAGCCATCGTCAAGGCCAGCCCTCCCAGATCAATAATCTTTTCGATTGTGAACTGGGCCACGTTACCGGAACCCGAGACCAGGCAGGTCTTTCCCTCCATGCTCTGTCCACGGGTGGCCAGCATCTCAGCTGCGAAATAAACGGCCCCATACCCTGTGGCCTCAGGTCGAATCAAACTGCCCCCCCAGGCCAGACTCTTGCCGGTCAAGACCCCGGTAAACTCATTGCGCAGCTTCTTATACATCCCGAACAGATAGCCAATTTCCCGGGCACCAACCCCGATATCACCGGCCGGAATATCGGTATTGGGCCCGATATGGCGCTGCAACTCGGCCATAAAGGCCTGGCAGAAACGCATGACCTCGCCATCGGAGCGTCCCCTGGGATTAAAGTCTGAACCGCCCTTCCCACCGCCCATGGCCAGAGTAGTCAGTGAATTTTTAAAACCCTGTTCAAAGGCCAGAAACTTGATGATCCCCAGATTGACTGAGGGATGAAATCGCAGCCCCCCCTTGTATGGCCCGAGAGCACTGTTCATCTCTACCCGATAGCCACGGTTGACCTGGACCTGCCCCTCGTCATCCATCCACACCACCCGAAACGTAATCACCCGCTCCGGCTCAACAATCCGCGCCAAAATGCCCTGTTGGCGATACTCTGGATTCCGGTCAAGGACTGGCTGGACCGATTGGAGCACCTCCTGGACCGCCTGATGAAACTCACGCTGTTCCGGGTCACGGGCCTTAATCAATTCCATAATCTCTTTCATAAGTCTTCTCTTCACAATTCCTGATCAAAACGTAACTATTCAGCGGCACCCCATCTTCGCCCATTCTGACCTTCTCACATACACAA
>ERZ889078.2223-NODE-2223-length-14053-cov-8.101657_pt1 | contig 14053 bp, 12 predicted proteins | sample MGYA00521266_ERZ889078 | MGnify/ENA primary metagenome ERZ889078 (study PRJEB32303, sample SAMEA104408618) | aquatic metagenome | biome: Brackish water; feature: Pelagic; material: water | place: Baltic Sea | collected 2014-06-16T06:34:00 | depth 76,534 m ...
CTGTCGGTCGTGGTTGTGTCAGCGCTGCTTCCGGTGTCCGTCGCCGAGCCCGTGTCCGTGCTCGCCGTTCCCGCGGTCGTGGCTGGGTCGCTGCCGCAACCAGCGAACGACAGGGTCGCGATCAAACCCAACACCGCAAACAGACGGGGGATGTACTGCCTCATGATCCTCACTCCTTGGATTTGTCGGGGTGCCGGCAGGAATGCGGGCGGTCTCCACGACCTTCTAGTTGTTCCTCTCAGCCGGGTGAAACCGTAGTGGCGAAGCGTCCTTGAGACACGTCACCCAGTGAGAAGCGGCGAAACGATAGCAACGTCCCGCATCTCGGTCAACGATTCGAACGACAAGTCCTACAGGTTTTCGGGCACGTGGCGTTCGAACCACGATACAACTGGCCCGGGCTGGAGCCCTGCCGCGCGATGTTGAGATCCGGTGAGACACGGTCCTGGGGGATGGCGCGCGATGTTCTGCTGATTAGTGAGCTTCGCAGCGCAACGCATGTTGACGGCCGATCCGGCGCTCCTTTACCATCGCGGTTCAAGATTCCGGCGCGGTTCGCGGTCACGCACGCGTAGACGAGACCGAAGCCCGCCGCCTTGGAGGAAACGAATGGCCACTTGGAAATGCGAAGTGAAGATGAAATTTGGCAAGTACAGCAGCCACGTCTGGAAGGCCACCGAGCGCCCGGGCGATGCGGTGGCTGACGGCGTCGGTGACAAGAAGGAAGCGGTCGGCGAGTGCATCTCGGCGATTCAGAAGGCTGGCTTCACCGATGGCGATGAAGTCATCTTCCGTGACTCGGCGTATGGCTCGCTCCGCGAGTTGCAGTACGTCATGAGCCGCGCGCCCTACTAGGCGGCCGCGGACCAACGAAGCTGACCCTGGGCGGCGCGCTTCTCCTCAAAGGGGGCGCGTCGCTCAGGGTCGTTTTGACGGCGCCGCGAGACTGTGGTGCCGCGAGACTATGGCGCTTCGGGCCACAACCAGACATCGACAGCTCCGCCAGCTTCGACGGCGGCCGCGTGCGGCGCGCGACGAATCAAGGCGTCGCCACCAGCGAAGTGAGCGAGGTCGGCGGAGCCCGCCATATGAACCGGGGCGACAGCCGCCCGACCCTCCCACTCAGACCACAGCCCGGGCCGCATCTCCTCGCGCGGACCCACGCCGCGCATCGCATCGGCTGCGGTGGCCGTGATCTGAATCCAGCGCTCACGCCGACTGCCGAGGAGCCGCGCCACGGCCGTGCGACCAAAGAGGAGCGCGCCGACGGTCGCGCTGACTGGGTTGCCGGGCAGTCCAAGCACCGGGGTGCCGTTCAGCGTGGCAAAAAGAACTGGTTTTCCGGGCTTCAAGCTGACGCGGTGAAAATGCTGCTCGGCGCCAAGGGCGTTCAGCGCGCCGACCACAAGATCGTAGTCGCCCATCGAGACGCCGCCGCAGGTGACGACGAGGTCGCTCTCGGCAGCGGCTTGCAGCAAGGCGGCCGCGAGCACTGGCGCGTCGTCGATCACCGTGTCGGCGACGACGCTGCGCGCCCCGAACCGATCGAACAGCGCGGCGAGCGCGTAGGCGTTGCTGTTGCGGACCTGACCCAGGCCTGGGGTGCTGGAGACCGAGACGATCTCCGTGCCGGTCGGCAGCACTGCGACGTTGGGACGCGCCGCGACGCTCACCTCGGCGTGCCCAAATGAGGCGAGGGCGCCGAGACGCGCGCCGCCCAGACGCTCGCCGGCGGGGACGACGAGGTCGCCACAACGCACCTCGCTACCCTTCAGCGCGACATGCTGTCCTGGGCGTACCGGGGCGTTGATCTGCCAGGTACCCGTCGCGGGATCGCAGGCATCGCCGTCGATGCGGGTGATGCGCTCCACCGGCACCACGCTGTCGGCGCCGGGCGGCACTACGCCGCCAGTCATAACGCGAACGAACGTGCCGGGCACCACGGGGGTAGTGTGCGGCGAACCGGCGGGCGACGCGCCTGCGCCCACCAAGCGGGGCATCTCACCCAAACAGTCGGCAGACCGTACGGCGATGCCGTCCATCATCGAGCGTGGGAAAGCCGGCTGGTCCAGGTCTGCGAGCGCGTCGACGGCGAGTATGCGGCCGGCGGCGAGCGCGAGCGACACCGCCTCCATGCGACGGTGGGGCTGGACACAATCACGGACGATCGCCAAGGCTTCTGCCACGGGCACCAGCGGCGGAAGCCCGCTGATCGCCTTGGGTTCAGGCGCTTGCTGCGTGGTGCGCAGCATCGGCGATGCCGCTGATGGCGGCCGTTGAGTAGGCATGAGGCGCTCCGAGGAAGTGCGCCAGAGACGGCGCGACGCTACTGGTCGGTGAAGCAGTTCTGCGATTCGTTGCCACAGAACTGCCCTTTGATGATCCCGATGCACTTGGCTTGGTCGTACGGGAACTTGCACCCCGCCGTCTTGGCCTCTTTCGTGTTCATGTTGCGAATCATGCAGCCCTCATAGTTCAAGTAGGCGCCCTGAGACGCCGGTTTGCTCTTCGGCAAGCACTTCTTGATGCAATCGGAGCCGCCGCCGATGCCGTCGCACGTCGCGATGACGCACTTGTCGATGTCCTGGCAGTTGGCCGTGCCGCTGTTGTCGAAGCAAACCTTGGCCTCGCCCGAGCACTTGTCGCCCCAGCAGCCGATGATGTTCACGGCACCTTTGCACTGCTCCTTGCACGTCTCGTAGCCGTCGTAGGCCTTTCGGCTCGCCTCGTCTGCCAAGCCCTTCACGATCCCCTCACAGTTGTTGGGCTCCAGGCTCGACGACTGCGCGCATTTCGAGATCCAAAGACTCACATCCGTGCATTCGAACGTCGCCGCGTTGAGGCACTGGGCGACCTCAGTCGCGCATTGCTTCGTGACGCAGCTGGCCAGCTTGTCGGGATCTGCGACGCCTTTGCACTTCGTCGCGACGCAGCCAGCGACCGTCTTTGCGGCCGTGATCTCGGCCTTGTCGGCGGCGACCATGCAATTGAGGCGGCAGCCGAAGTCTGTCAGCGTGCACGAGGCCAAGCAGCCGACGGAGCTGACGCAGTTGGAGGTGCCCGTGCCGAATCCGGCGCACGACGCGTACTTGTCGTAGCACTTGTTGAAGGCGCACTCCTGCTCCGCGGCGGTGCCTTCCGTCACGTCTTTGCACAGGTCGACTGCGCATGTCGCGATCGCGTCGAGCGCCGTCTTGTCGGCGGCCGCGGTGTTCGCGCTGCACGCGATCTGGCAGGCTGTATCGCTCTTGCCGCAGGCGGTCTTGCACAGCAGCGCGTCACCGCAGCTCGTCTTTGGAGCTGGGCCTGCGTCCGTCGCGGTTGTTCCGGTGTCCGCGCTGGCGACGCCTGTGTCCGCGCTGCCGCCTGTGTCGGTGCCCGCAGCGCCCGAATCAGCGACTGCGTCGCCCTGCCCTGCGATCGTGTCGGTCGCGGGCGTCGCCTTCTTGTCGTCTGCGCCGCAGGCCGACAGCAGCGACGCCGCAGCCAGCGAGGCGAGGAGGGGGTAAAGGTAACCTGCCAATAAAGTTCGCTTCATGACGCATCCTATCGTTGTTGGCCGCCAGCTCCGGCGCGACCGACTTCCCCGGCGTGGCGGTTGGAAGTGCGTGAAGCCTAGGGAGTTATTGACCTTTGTCAAGCGTCCGCCACTGCGTTGGAACGATGGCCAAAAACCGCGAAACCCCGCGCACCTGGTGAATGGTGGCGGGGCCGCGTGGTCCAAGAAACGCGGGAGATCAGCAGATCTCGAACGCCGCGCCGAAGAAGTAAGCGAGCTCGCGCGCCGCGCTCTCGGGCTTGTCGCTACCGTGGGCCGTGTTCTCGCCCTTGGAGGCGGCGAAGAGCTTGCGGATCGTGCCGCTGGCGGCCTCCGCCGGATCGGTGTCGCCCATCAGGTCGCGATTGCGTTTGATGGCGTCCTCGCCTTCGAGCACCATCAACACAACCGGGCCCGATGTCATGAAGTCGCACAGCTCGCCGAAGAAGCCCCGCTCGGAGTGCTCGGCGTAGAAGCCCTCGGCTTGCTTGCGCGTCAACACCACCATCTTCATGGCGGCGATCTTGAGACCAGCGTCTTCAAAGATGCTGACCACGTGGCCGATGTGTCCGTTCTTGACGCCGTCAGGCTTGATGATGCTCAGGGTGCGCTCGGTGGCCATGATGGAACTCCTGTGGTGCGACGTTGCGCACGACCGTGGCCGCGGGGTGCGCGGCGCGATTGGGTGTGAATCTGAAGGGGAAGCATGATCGACGCTGCGATGCGTCAGGCCGGCTGCCAGATCGAGAGCAGCGTCTCTGCCATGTCGCCAGGTGTCGGAGCGACGGCGATACCGTTCTCCTGAAGCGCGGCGACTTTGCCCTGCCCGGTGCCCATGCCGCCGGAGATGATCGCGCCGGCATGGCCCATGCGACGGCCGGGCGGGGCGGTCAACCCGGCAATAAACGCCGCGACCGGCTTCGTCATGTTGGCTTTGATCCAGGCCGCCGCTTCTTCTTCAGCGGAGCCGCCGATCTCACCGATCATGATGACCGCGTGCGTCTCGGGATCGTCATTGAACAGCGTCAGCGCCTCGATAAAATCGGTGCCCTTTACAGGGTCTCCGCCGATACCGATGCATGTGCTCTGGCCGATATTCCGGGCGGAAAGCTGGCCGACGGCCTCGTACGTGAGCGTGCCGGAGCGGCTGATCACGCCGACGTGCCCGACCTTGTGAATGTGCCCTGGCATAATGCCGATCTTACATGCGCCGGGGGTGATGATCCCGGGGCAGTTGGGTCCGATCAGGGTCGAGGTTGAGGTGGCGAGGTACGTCTTCGCGCGGATCATGTCGTTGACCGGGATCCCCTCGGTGATGCAGACGATCAGCTCAACGCCCGCATCGGCCGCTTCCATGATCGCGTCGGCAGCGAAGGGCGGCGGCACAAAGATCATCGTCGCGTTGGCGCTGGTCGCCGAGACGGCCTCTCGCACCGTGTTGAAGATCGGGATCGACTGGCCGGTCCCCTCGTCCTCAAAGGTCTGCCCGCCTTTGCCAGGGGTGCAACCGGCGACGACGTTGGTGCCGTAAGCCATGCACTGGCGGGTGTGAAACCCGCCGGCGCTGCCGGTGATGCCCTGCACGAGCAGGCGAGTGTTTGTGTCGACGAGAACGGCCATGATGGTCCTCTCTGGGCTGGTCGTCTGGAGACGACGTGGTCCGGTTTGGCGACGGCCGCCATTGTGGCGACGGGCGCGGGTGGGGCGCGAGGCCCGCGGCTACAGGCGTGCGGCGTATTCGGCTGCAGCGGCGACGGCCTTCTGCGCGCCGTCTTTCATGTCCAGGCCGGACACGATCGGGAGGCCGCTGTCGGCTAGCATCTTGCGACCCAACTCAACGTTGGTGCCCTCGAGGCGAACGATGAGCGGGCGGTCGATGCCGACCTGCTGGGCTGCTTCGATAATGCCGGCCGCGATGGTGTCGCACTTCATGATCCCGCCAAAGATGTTGACGAAGATGGCGTGCACGCGGGCGTCCCCGAGGATGATCCGGAAGGCTGCGGTGACTTTGGCTGCAGTGGCGCTGCCGCCGACGTCGAGGAAGTTCGCAGGCTCAGCGCCGTAGTGCTGAAGGATGTCCATGGTCGCCATGGCCAGACCGGCGCCGTTGACGAGGCAGCCGACGCTGCCGTCGAGATGCACATAGTTGAGGTCGTACTTGCCGGCCTCGACCTCGCGGGGATCTTCCTCGTCCATGTCCCGGTACGCCATCACTTCGGCGTGACGGTACATCGCGTTGTCATCGAAGTTGACCTTCGCATCGAGCGCGATGACGTCGCCGCTGCCGGTGACGACGAGGGGGTTGATCTCCGCGAGCGAGCAGTCTTTCTCGACGTAAAGCTTGTACAGCGACTGAAAGAACGCGCCGGCCTTGCGAACGGTCTTACCCGTCATCCCGAGGGCAAACGCCACCTGCCGACACTGGAAGTCCTGCAGACCGACCGCGGGATCGATCCAGACCTTGAAGATCTTCTCAGGCGTGTTGTGGGCGACGTCCTCGATGTTCATGCCGCCTTCGGTCGACGCCATCAGCACCGTGCGGCCGGTGTCGCGATCGAGCAGCATGCTGACGTACATCTCAGCGGCGATATCTGCGCCGTCTTCGAGGTAGAGGCGGCGAACTTGCTGACCCTCAGGTCCGGTCTGGTGCGTAACCAGCTGCATGCCGAAGATCGCTGTGGCGGCGGCCTCGACCTCGGCCATCGTCTTGCACACTTTGACGCCACCGCCGAGGCCACGGCCGCCGGCGTGAATCTGCGCCTTCACGACACGAATCGGTCCCGGCAGCTTCGCGGCAGCCACGACCGCGTCAGCGACCGAGAACGCGGCGTAACCAACCGGGACGGGCATGCCGTACTCGCGGAACAGCTCTTTGGCCTGATACTCGTGGATCTTCATGGCGTTCCTCTGTGACGGCGGGCGCGCGTAGGGGCCCGGATGGGTCAGGCCGCCAGCGGCGGCTGCGAAGCGCGGTGCGAATACCACGAAGAATCATGGCCGTGCAACTGAGGCCTGAGGCCCTGCAAGCGATGCGGAGCGGCAGCGATTGGGGTGACACCTGCCCCAACGGCCGGTGCGACGGACTTCGTGGTGAGGTAGAGTCGGCGCCGGAGGTGCCATCGTGGCGAATTCGCGGACTTGGCTGGCGAAAGCGCGCCGTGGCCACATTTGGGTGACGGACTACGCCATGGCGAGGCTGGCCGCCGTGCGCGCGCGGCTGCCCGTGCTCGCCGGCGCGGTCGACATCGCAAGGGACACCGATCTCGCGGACCGTGCGGCGGCGCTGGCGCTGTTTTGCATGCTGACGTTTGTGCCCGCGATGTTCGGCGTGTTCTCCGCTCTGGGCTACATCTTCGACCACATTGAGGTCGTCGCGGACTCCGCGGGGCTGCAGGTGACGAGCGCGGAGTCGGTCGTCGCGCAGGTCACTCAGGTCATCCGCGAGGCGTTGCCGGGGGTGACCTGGGATCCGAGCGCCCTGGCGAACGCCCTGGTCAGAGATCGCGCCTCGAACGGCGCGTACTCCAGCATCACGGCGCTCTTGCTGGGGCTCACGCTGTTTTCGCGCATCGACAACGCCATTCGGGTCATATTTCGGCGGCGAAAGCGATCGGCGCTGCGTGCCTCGGGCGTCTTCGGCCTGTTTTTCCTGGTCGGCAGCTTGCTCACCCTGGTCCTCTCGATCGCCGCGCCCTTGATGGATTGGGGCCTGCACTTCGCTGCGGAGAGCATGTCCACCCTCAGTCTGGGCTGGGTCGACGGTGTGACCCTCGTCGTCGCCGCCACGCAGACGTTCCCGATCGTAATGGGATTTTATGTGCTGGTGCGCTGGTCAGCCGGTCGACAGCGCCTCTCGCGCCGGCGGCTGCTGGCCGTGGCCCTGGTGTTTGGCGCGCTCTGGTTCCTTGGCCAGCGGGCGTTCAGCCTCTACGTGGGTCAGATCATTCGAATGGACGCGGTGTACGGTGCGCTGACGGGCGTCGTCGCCCTCATGTTGTGGCTCTACTACGCCTCGCTCGCGTTTCTGACGGCGGTGGCGCTGCTCGCCTCGTGGGAGCGCTATCTGGCGGGGAATTCAGCCCTTGCCGACCCCGATGATGCAGACGTGCACGACGCGCCAACCTAGCTGTTTGCGCGATAGACAGGGTCTGGCCGTTGTCTTGACCTCTTGGCCAGCCTAGCCTGCCGCGCGGCCGCTGTGATCTTGCGGCCACCGTCCTGGATTCAAGGCCGATGCGGAGCACCGATGAACGACACGAAAGCGCCCGAAAAATCAGGACACGCGGCGGACTCGGTGCGGCCAGAAGCGCGGCCATTCACCGAACGCCACGGCATCCGGCTGTACAAGGAGTACTTCAACTTTGGCTCCGCGCATTTCCTGATCTTCGCCGACGGGACCCGCGAAGAGCTACACGGTCACAACTATCGCGCGACGTTGGAGCTGGACGCAGACCTAGACGACGCGTGGCTGGTGGCCGACTTTCTGCGGGTGAAGCCGATCTTCCGCGAGGTGTGTGATCGCCTTGACCACCGCACGCTGCTGCCGCTGCGCAACCCGCACCTCCGCGTCGAAGATGGGCCGCAGGAGGTCGTCGCCTGGTTCGGGGAGGACCGTTACGTGATCCCAAAGCGTGACGTGCGGCTCCTGGACATCGAGAACACGGCGAGCGAGCTGCTGGCCCGGTGGGTGTGCCATGCGTTTCTTGCCGAGACAGCGGCGCAGCTGCCCAACTTACGGCCACATCGCATCTTGGTGTCGGTGCAAGAGTCGCCTGGCCAGAGCGCCATCTACGAACGGACGTGGGGCTCATGACGATCGCACTGCCAAAGCCAACTGAGGCCGCGGCGACGCCGGATCCGGTGGTCTGGCTGGTCGGCGCGTTTGTGGCCGCGATGCTCGTCCAAGGCAGCGCCGGGGGGCCGAGTTTTCTCGACTCCGGCGAGCTCATCGCGGCGGCGAGGGAGCTCGGCGGCGTTCATCCGCCTGGGCACCCAGCGTGGCTCTCCTTGTCCGGGCTAGCCGAGTTGTTGCCACTGGGTGCCTACGGCGCGCGCGTGGTGTGGCTGAGCGCCCTGTTTGCCGGGATCGCAGCTGGCATCTCCGTGCGAATCGCGCGGCGGTTGCTCGGCGCCCTGGGCACGCGCTGGGCGGGGCACTTATGGAGCGCTGCCGTGGGACTCAGCCTCGGTTGTAGCGCGTCACTGTGGTTGGTTGGCACCCGCGCGGAGGTCTACACCCTGGCGTTGGCGACGAACTTATGGGCGCTGGATGCCGCGCTGCGCGCTGGGGATGCCAAGGCTGCGGGCGGCCGAGCGTTGCCAGCGTCGGTCGAGGTCGCGGTCGCGATCGCGCTGGGCCTACTCAACCATCACTACGTCACGCTCTTCGCGCTACCGGCGGTGATCATCGCTGGGTGGCCCGCTGTCCGTGCGCTCGTGACGTCGCCGCGCCAGTTGGCCCAGGTTGTCGGAGTGGCGGCGTTTGCTGGCCTCGGCTACCTCGCGCTGCCGCTGCGCGCCCTCGCCGATTCCGAGATGCGCTGGGGCAACCCGGGGACGCCGGGCGGGCTCTGGGACACGGTCACTGCGCGCCACTTTCAGCGCAGCTTGACGGAGGCGCACGTCGACGTGGCCGACAACGCGATGGTGCTGCTCGGTACGGTGGCAGACGGAATGGGGATCTGGCTGGCCGGCGCGGGCCTCGTGGGCCTAGGCCTCGCGACCGTGCGGCGGAGCAGGGCCGCGGCGGCGACTTGGGCGGCGCTCGTCGGGGGTCTGCTCACCAAGGCGCTGTTGGTGGTCGATACCCGAAATCCTGACGACCACGGCTACATCTTGTTCGCGGCGGCGGCGCTCGCCCTGGGCCTCGCGCTCGGAGCGCGCGCGGTGTTTGGCGACGACGGTTTCCTGACCAACTTGCCGCAGCAGCGCCGCAGGTGGCTGGCGACGATCGTCGTGCCCTGGTTGCTGCTGTTCGCCATGCTCGGCTTTGCGCTGCGCACGACGCAACCCTCGATATGGCTCGCGCCACAGCGCGGCGCCGACCTCGTCGACGACAGCCTGCGCATGACCCTCGCTCCCGGCGCCGTCTACATGAGCAATTATTTCGGCCTGCAGTTCAACGAGGCGGCGTGGCGCCTCGCAGAAGGCCGGCGCCCAGATATCGTCACCAGTCATCTCAGCTTTCGTACCGGGGACACGGATGGCGGCGTCAGCTTCACCCGCTGGTTCGCGCGGCGTTACCCCGCAGAGGCCTCGCTGGCGGTGGCGGCCGAGCGTCTGCACCGCGCGCCTGTCGGCAATCTGCTGGCGATGGCAGAGGGGGGGCGAGTGTACGTGGAGCATGATCCCGATGTCCGCATTCCAAGCTCGTTGCTCGGCTTCGACGGCTTCGCCAATCGCCTCAAGTCCACCAAGGAGCGCTCCCTGGAGTACAATCTGGGCGTCGAACAGACGCGCCACAAGCGCACGTGGGCGCGCCTGTATGGTCGCCTCGGCGATGTCAACAAGCTCGATCACCAGACCCGCGCGGTGCTCGCTTGGCAACACGCTCTGCAGCTGGCTCATGCGCTACGCCGAGGATGGCGCACGATCGGCCACGACGAGCTCGCACGGGCGCGCGCGCTGGCGCCGACGGATCGCACGCTCGATCGCTTGGAGGCCCGGCTTCAGCTGCTCGACGGTGCGTGGACCGACGGCAACATCAAACGGTTTCACCAGCTGTGGCACGGCAACGCACGCCTGAATCTGAGTGAGCTCACCGCGCCGATCGGCGCATCTGCGGCGACGGACACCCCGCCGTAGACCGCGCGCGACAACCGACCCGAGAGACCGGCGCCGCCGCGGCAGCGCCGACGCTCCGACCTGTCAGCGTCCGCGCAACACGACCTCGCCGGCGCTCACGCTGCCATCAAACGGCCGCAGAAAGACGTGACCCTCGTGTCCCGGCGCCGGAACGCGCACGGAGAAGGGCGCTCGCTCGGTGACCTGCCGCAGAATCGGGTCGGCAGCCTCGTCCTCAGCTGGACCGTCGCGGCGGTCATCGGGATCTTCCTCGGCCAGCGCCAGCATGCTGAGACGCCAGGCGCTCTCGGCCCACGATGTGGCGGGGACCAGATCCGCGATGCGACAGCGCCCGCCCGTGTCGTGCAGTCCCTCAAGGTCGGCCATGAGCCGGTCGAGCGGCGAAAAGGTCGGCGCTTCCGGCTCTCCCTCCGAGGCGTCCTCCGGCGGGCCCAGTATCCAGCCGCGATCGTAGCCCTGATCCTGCCGAGGGTCGGCGTGAACGAGCTCGTACTCCGCTTCGGCCAGCAAGTTGTCGACGATCACGAACGAGGGCGCGATCGGGTGACTGATCAGCGGCGCGCCGAAATCGGCGAGGACCGGCAGATCACAGCGCATGAGAAACTGCGTGATGTCCAAGACGCTGAGCCCGCTCTCACCCAGCTGAACCCGCTTGTTGGCGAGATCGCCGATCGCCCGGTACAGCACGGCATGCCATTGGTGTAGCTCACTGAGCACCTGCCCCACATTCTGAGCGACGCGGTAGGCCGTATGATCGCTGAGGTCGACACCTTCGATGCACTCACGCGCGCGGCGCGCCCAGGCCAAGTTGCGGTCTAGCCTGTCACGGGCCTCGAGCAGCCGGACTTCGGAGTGGCTGTCGAGCGCGGCCTCGGACTCTTCGACGATCCGGCACAGGTTGTGGTGGAGATGGCGCAACGCCGGCGTTTGCGCGCTGCCCAGGTCCCGCGACAGCTGCACGTTGAGAACGCCGAGGGCCAGGTCGCCCTGCTCCGGGGTGATGTGCGCGACGCGGCTGACGATCGGAAACAGGGCCTCGCCACGCTCCGTGATGCGATGCTCACGACCTGTCAGCTCGAGCCAGCCAGACTTTCGCAGACTGCGCAGCAGGTAGAGCAGCACATCATCGGCGAGCCACGCGAAGTGCCGCGAGAGGCCTTCGCTCGTCCAGAGGCCACGATCGCTCGTCGCCAGCTCGGAGAGCACCGCCATGCGCACCACAAAATCCGCTTCGCCGAGCCGCGTGAGCTCGCGCAACAGGCTAAACCAGGGCAGCCCAGCCTGCGCGTCGGCGATCGCGGGGATGTCGAGGATATTGAAGCGGGGGTCGAGCAGCGCCTCCACGTCGCGCGTCGGGCGCTCGGGTCGCTCCTCCACGCGGGGCTGCAAATCTGGGCCCGAAGTTGTCTTGCCGGCGTCGCTCATACAGGCCCGGTAGCAGGACCGAGGGTCGACCGTCAACGCCCTGTGTCGTCGCATCGACATAGATGCGTCGGCGCGGCATCCTCCAGCCCCCTCGATACCTGACGGTGCACGCCATGAACGAGACGCTTGAGCAGGCCCAGCGGCGCAAAACCGAGCACCTACGGATCGCCCTGCGCGACCCATCGGTGCAGCGGCCCGGGCGAGACAATGGGCTCTCGACCCTCGATCTGGAGATGCTGTCGCTGCCAGAGCTCGATCTCGACGCGGTGGACACCCGGTGTCATCTGCTGGGCAAAGCGTTGAACGCGCCGCTGCTCGTTGGCGCGATGACGGGCGGCACAGCTCACGCTGGCGAGGTGAACCGCATCCTCGCCGAGGCAGCGGAGCGCACCGGCGTCGGGTTCTGCCTCGGTTCGCAGCGCCCCATGCTGATCGGCGACCCGACGGCGACCCGTAGCTTCCAGCTGCGAGAGGTTGCGCCGACGACCCTGATTTGCGGCAATATCGGCGCGATCCAGCTGCGCGACCGGCTCGATGGTCTACGGCTTGCGCATCTGGGACGCGAGGTTGGCGCTGACGCGATGTACGTGCATGTCAACGCGCTGCAAGAGGCGATTCAACCGGAGGGCGATCGCGACTGGCGCGGCGTTTTTGATGCGATCGCGGAGAGCGCCAGCGACTGTGAGCTGCCGGTGCTGGTCAAGGAAGTCGGCGCCGGACTCGGTGAGCAGACGCTGCGCGCGCTCGCCTTGACTGGGGTCGCCGGGGTCGAAGTCGCAGGGGTCGGCGGCACGTCTTGGGCGCGCATCGAGGCCCTTCGCCACGCGGTACGAACGCCACGCGCGATCGCTGGGGCCGTGTTGGCCGGTTTTGGCACCCCCACGGCGGAGAGTGTGCAGCTGGCTCGCCGTGCGTTTCCTGGCCGCATCGTCATCGCGTCGGGTGGGATTCGCGACGGTCTGGAGGCCGCGAAGTGCATCGCACTTGGCGCGGACGCTGTCGCCCTGGCGTATCCTTTCCTGCAGGCCGCACAGTCGCATGGCGACCGCAACGAGGCGGTGCGAGCGGTGATCACCGAGATCGAAGGCGTGATCGAGACGCTGCGAATCACGATGTTTCTTGTCGGCGCGCCCACGCTCTCGCACCTGGGCAACACCCCCTTGGTCGCGCGTCCGTGATGCAGCGACCCGGCGTCGGACGCGCGTGTGGCAAGGTCATTGTCGTGGGTGAACACTTTGTGCTCGACGGCGCGGAGGCTTTGGCGATGCCGTTGCCCAACTTCTGGACAGAGGTCACATGGACACCGAGTCGTCAGCCGCTCTCCATCGACTCGGACCACAGCCTCTCCGCCGCCGCTGAGACGGACGCCTTGCGGATGTTACGGGCGGCGGCCATTCACGCCGGGATCTCACCCCTCGGCGAAGTGGTCGTGCGCTCGACGGTGCCGCTGCATCGGGGCTTTGGCTCGTCGGCCGCGTTGGCGGTGGCGGCGCTCCGGGCAGCGCGGCAGCTGCGCGACAAGCCCGAAAAACCAGGGCTCCAGGCCGACATCAGCGACGCGGTCGACGACACGCACGACAGGGATGATGCCGATCTCATCGGCGCGGCTCGGGCTGTGGAGAACGTCGTGCACGGCAGCTCATCGGGCCTCGACCCGGCCACGGCCATGGGCGACGGCGCGGTCGTGTTTCGCGATGGCAAGGTGCTCGCTCGTGTGCGACCGCACCCAAGCCTGCGTGACGCGCGGTGGGTCCTGTGCGACGTGGGACAGGCGCCGTCTACCGGCGAGGCCATCGGGCGTGCCAACGCGGCGCGCCAGCGGATGGGCGCCGAGAAGACCGCCGCGCTGGTCGCACGGATTGGGGCGGCCACGCAAGACGTGATACGAGGCCTGCGCGAAGGTGAGCTCACGTTCATCGCCCGCGGAATGCGGGACGCCGCCTCGTGTCTCGAGGCGATCGACGTCGTGGACGCGCGCATGCGTCTGGCGATGACGCGGTCCCTCGACGCGGGTGCGTTGGCGGCCAAACAGAGCGGCGCTGGCCTCGGCGGCGCGACCCTCGCCCTTGCGCCGAACGCTGAAATCGCCGAGATCATCGCGCGGCACCACCGCGAAGCGAATTTGCCCACCTGGACCCTGGAGATCGCCCCATGAGCCTGACTCGCGCCGCCGCATTCGCGCCCGTAAACATCGCCTTGACGAAGTATTGGGGCAAACGCGACCACGAGATCAACCTGCCCCTGGCGCCGTCGATCTCGATCACGCTGTCGGATCTCGGAACGCTG
>ERZ889078.2226-NODE-2226-length-14033-cov-11.180069_pt1 | contig 14033 bp, 10 predicted proteins | sample MGYA00521266_ERZ889078 | MGnify/ENA primary metagenome ERZ889078 (study PRJEB32303, sample SAMEA104408618) | aquatic metagenome | biome: Brackish water; feature: Pelagic; material: water | place: Baltic Sea | collected 2014-06-16T06:34:00 | depth 76,534 m ...
TGATCTGACTGGACCCTGCACCAGATCCTATGGTTCCTCCCGTAACTGTCCATGCATAGGTATGTCCGGGAATATCAGGAGTGGAATAAACCACTAACGTTTGGTTGTTACTGACTACTCCGGGGCCAGTGATAACGGGCGAATTATCAGGACACTGAGCGAATGAACCGGCAGAAATACTTGCCACCAGAAAAAGAGCCAATACACTGTGTAAAAATCTTCGGAACATATTGTTGCGATTAGAAACGTGTGTTACAATCTAGGTGTTATCATTATACTTCCAATATATAACAAAGGTTTCATACAAAGGTTGCTTTTCCCATTGTGTGAAATCCATAACAAAAAATAATTGGAACAAAAATAAGACAAATTTCATTGAAAGATAAGCCCCTACGCAACTTTATTGTTTTTTTTTGTCATTACAAATAGCTGTTACCTATTTCTTTTTCAAAAGAATCCTGTTACTTTTGCAACGAATAATTCCACCCCCTATGAAAAAATCACTCCTGATCGTTCCCGGCATTCTGGTTGTAATCCTTCTGGTTTTCTCAGGATGCAATAAGAAGACAACGCCGGATCCATGTGAAAACAAAGGCCAGATCTGTATCACTAACAAACTTGATTCTACTGCAACTATCCAGGTTGTTCAAACGAATCTTGTATTTGACCTTGACAAAGATTACATGCAATGTCTGGTGCTAACAGGTGACAGTCCCTATAATTTCAAGATTACCAGCAACAAATTTCACCTGGACACCACCTTTATACTCCTCTCATGTGATGACAAACAGTTGATTCTGGAATAATTTTTCGGATTTGTCGGGATTGGCAGGTTAACGGTCGAACCTGACTTTGTTACAGAAAAAGACCATCCGCTTATCGTTTCCCCCTATTGATATATCCCTGATCTCCTGGTATCCCCAACACAGGAAATATTCGTCAAACCAGTGTACCATAATACTTCCTGACTCTGCAAGCAGTTTATCGTTTGCAGTCATTAACTCCAACTCAGAAAAGGAGGTCTTTTCGATAGTCTTGTCCTTGTCAATAATCCTGCACGCAACTTTTCCTTCACTGAAGTAGGTAAGGATTAGTTCATTTCCCGATGGATAAAGTGTCACTTTTGGTTCCAGTTTGAGTGAAAGCACGTTCCTGAGTTTCATAGCGTTGTCCCAGATCAACTTCCCTTCTTTGTCAAATGATGCCAGGATGATGCCGGTAAATCGGTATCCGTCAAACACAGAGTATGAATTGGTATATGGCCGGCCATAAAAATCATAATCGGTAAAAGATTCCGTATGATATTGTGGATTATAGGCTTCAGCTGCCACAATAAACTGATTATTCCATGGTAGAATATCGTGAAGCAAAAGGGAGAAGTCAAGCGAATATTCCTGATCGGACCGGCTTTTTTTCATGCTCTTTTTACGCAGACTGAGGATATCATTCTCACTCAACAGTTGGCTGATGTTCTTAAAATCCAGGAAATTATAAAAATTCATCGATTCCTGGATTGATGAAATAAATGGTGATACAAAAACACCTGTTGATTCAATCTCCTTTGATTTTTTACCAGCAGAAGCGACAGTGTATGTACCTGCAATCAGGGTTTCAGTATTGGATATGTCTATCTCTGAAGTATGAATAAAGTCGCGACCTGAATTCTTGTTGCTAACCTGTGACTCAAATACCTTTTTCCCATCTGAAAGGTATCTGCACAAGAAAAGAACGTTGTTATTCTTCGACAATTGCTTGTATATAAGCGCGTTAATCATTAAATCAGCAGGATCTATTGAGCAACGCACCAGGGAAGAAGGCTCTCCTGGCATCAAAGGGACTAAAGAGGGCTTTCCTGTTGGAAGATCCATAATCAGAATTGCAGGTTCATTATTTTCATTGTTTATTCCGATGTAAGCTTGCCGCCTGATCACCTCAAACGAAACCATTGTCCCCGATTCAGGAGTTTTACCGTTGTTGAGAATAAAAGAACCTGTTTGAAGAAGAACACTAAGGATCTGAAATTCAACCTCTTTGTTCTTGTTTTTCTTGTTTGTCTCAAAATAAAAGTAGAGTGTGTCTTCTCCTGTTGCTACATCCCTGTAATCCAGTGATGAGAGGATTGGGGCGCTTTTTACCCAGGATTTCTGCAGGTTACGATCGTAGAATGTAAAGTACCACCGGGTAGAGTTATCGGGGGTCACCTCTACGCTTTTATAAAAAAGGATCATCCCTGCCGAACCGCATGGGATGATCCTGTATGTCTCCTTATCTGAATGAGCTGTAATTTCGATGCGCAATGGCTTGTCGGTTACCGTGAATGGCTCCTGGCTCTGCCCGGAGGTCATCCATGTGAACCAGAACAGAAATACAGCGATAAAACCATTGTGGTTCATTCAGTCAAGGTTTTGCTATTCTTTGATAAGCTTTTTTACACCTTTTTCTCCTTGTGCTCCGGTTACCCTGATAAAATAGACACCGGGTGGCAGGTCAGTACAGGAGATTGTACCGGAAGTTCCTGTGATTCTCTCATGTTTCACTTCGGAACCAAGTAGCGAAAGAAAGATCACATCCTTTTCACCAGGTTCAGAGAAAGTCAATGTTACCTGTTCCCTGGCCGGATTCGGAAAGAGGCTGAACGAGACCTTCTTTTTCACCGGATCGGCTACACCAATAAGTATTTCACCGGTTATAAGGATCTCATCCATCTCCCAGGTTTTGGCTGCGGTAGAGGTGGAGGTATACATAAATCCAACATAGACACTATTTCCCGTAATTCCGGAGACATTAACAGCTCCGGAAGGTGTCCAGGACCATCCTCCAGCCGAAATTGTTGCTGAAAGATCTACCCACTCATAATCATTTGGATCTCCGACTCCGTCATACTCATTCGAAATCTTTACTTCAATATCAGGACCATCGTAGTTGCAGGCACTCTGAAAGGTAAGTTGCTCATTGATATAGGTATCAAAATTCATAGCCGGTGAGATAAGCCAATCCTCATTTACCACAGCCGCACCGCTGAATCCACTCATTTTTGCACAGGGAGAATCTGCAATGCCATGAATCGAATCAATCACCCAGAATTGCTGCTGACCGATAACGTTCTGGGTACTCCATGTTCCCATTGTACCATCGTTAAAATTCTCATAATTTATGATCACAATATTGGGTGTAGTGCTCATTACAGAAGGAGGTGTTCCGTCGCTCTTGTAGTCAATGTTTGCGCCTGTGTTGGTATACGGAAATATCTTAAAATAGTAAGGCTGATTGCTTGGAAGATCGTAAAATGTGTAGGTCCCCATACCCTGAAGCACATTCACGGCAGCTGTACCATCACCCAGGTCCGGATCATTGGCTACCGGAGTCCCATCGACAGGGAGCGAGATGTTATTCTGATCACTTGCTTTGATGAGGTATGCAGTAGGTAACTGGGTTCCCACAGCATCAGTCCATGTTAATGTAATTGAGAATGGGAACGGTTGAGCGGCAAACTCAGTCGGGTAGTTGGACGGCTCAGGAAGCGGTGCGCCCCCAAAGGCTGTCCATGTAACATTGTCGATAGCTACCTGACCCGATGAGGTGTTTTGTTGCTTGAAATCCAGGGTAAAATCTCCGGGAGAGTCAACAACGATTGGTCCTGAGTTCAGGATAACTCCCTGCTGCGCACTGCTTGTTACTGTGGCTACCAGGAGTCCGTTGACATATACATCCATGTTGACATTGGTGGAAAATCCCTGCATGTAATCAAAACTTAGTGTGCCGCAACCGTTATGCAGGAGTCCTGAAATAACCTCGGCTTCAGGTGTTCTGTCTTTCCCCAGGCAGGGAGTCGGAGGATTGATTAAAATATCTCCACGGCATTGCCAATAGGTCCAAATAGATCCATCCTGACCTGTAAATGTTCCGTCCTGATATGAGTTGCCGGATTCAGGGAAATTGGCGAAATTCTCTGTTCCCTGGGCAAATAACAGGATTGCCGGAAGAAAAAGAATGATGAAAATGAATGATTTTTTCATGATATTTTTTATTATTTGTTATTGAACAACTACCTTTTTAATTCCGGATTTTCCATTGACCAGGTCTATCACACGGACAAAATAAATACCTTTCGTGAAGCCTGCTGTAGAGAGTTTATGTTTGGGAACGGATGTATGGGTTGACAGAATCACTTTTCCCAGTTCCGTAATCAAACTAATTTCATAATTTGACTGAACGGGAAGCTTCACAGTAACCGAACCATCAGTAACCGGGTTGGGGTATACCGCGAAGTTAACGTTGCTATTCTGATCATTCATTGCATTTACCCCTACTTCGATGTAATCGTAACGGATAAGAGTGGTATGACCTGCAATATTGGAAACCTTCAACGACACGTTGAATTCCCCCATATCATTGTAGGTGATGGGAGGTGGAGTGGCACCGTTATAGCTTGACGGGTCTCCCCCTTCAAAGGTCCATTCGTAACTGTCAATTGTTCCTGTTGATGCATCCGTGAAGTTGACCACTCCTCCAGTTACAAGAGTCGTATCATCAGCAAAGAAATCAGGAACCGGAGGATAAGAACATCCCTCCAGAGGTGTAGCCCAGATGGTATCTCCTGCCCCGTTTATAGCTGCAAACTCAATAGCATGACGCCAGTTCTCGCCTAACGAGTTGTTAGAACCGGGGTCGCACAGCTCCAGCGAGGGGCCATATCCGTCGGCCAGGGAATCCCAGGGGATCATATCGTCATAGGTGACCGAATCGATAACGTTTCCTGTCGGTTCATTGAGGACGATCTCTTCACCCCCATTGTTCAACGCTCCATCTGTCCATTCCAGGGTGGTAATACCAAAGGCATTTAGCATCGCCTGGGCACTTTCTGCCACGATGACATATGCCCCGGGTGCAAGTGTATAAGAGGGGAATGTAAATGTCACTCCTTTTGAGAAGTAGAAGTTTTCCAGGTTAACCTCTGCCACATCGTTGTTATACAATTCGATAAATTCGAGCGTATCTGTTCCGCTCTCAGGTGGGTTGTACATAATCTCTGTGATTACGATATCCGCCTCAACCGGCGCATTCACAGTAATGTATCCCATCTTGCAGAGCACATCAGTTCCGTATGCATTCGTGACGGTAAGGCAAACATTGTAGACACCCGGGTACTCCCACATGATATTAACCGGGTTAGGATCGTTAGATGTCATCGGATTCCCCCCCACGAAGCTCCAGTTCCAGGTATCGGGACAGAACTCTGTTGCATCAAAAAAATCGATGGTTTCACCAACCATGATTGTTGTTTGACTGGCCGAGAAATCGCATATCGGGGGGCCCGGATCACACAATGTTGTAAATAAAGCATTGTCGCCATATGAGGTCTCAAGTGCATTTGTGGCATATGCCCTAACGTAGTATGTTGTTTGGGGTAAGAGGCCGGTCATGACACTTGTATAAGCCCCGGTGGTTCCAGGTTCGACAGTAACCATGTCTGCCAGGGTTGGATCGAATGTTGTTCCGTAACAGAGTCCTCTTGCAATAACAGGTGAACCGCCATCATCAGTCACATTTCCTCCACCGGTTGCTGTGATGTTCGTTATGTTTGTAACGGCAGGATCGGTGATTACCGTTGGGCCGTAGAAGTCAGGGACACCGGTCACCAGTATCTCATCTACCTCCCAGGTTGCCGACGCTGTGCTGGTGCTGGTAAATTTAAACGCTAGAAAAACACCGGATCCTGATGTCCCGGAGATATCCAGTGAACCGGATGGAGTCCAGGCCCATCCTCCGGGGCATAGTGTTGCAGTCAGCATCGTCCATGTGGCCAGATTCGGATCGCCGGTACCGGCATAATCATTTGAGATATACACTTCAAGATCAGGACCTGTATAGTTTTTGGCAGTCATGAACCGGAAGTGTTCATCTGTATAATGGTTGAAATTCATGGATGGAGAGATCAGCCAGTCTTCATTGACATTATTTCCTCCCGCATATCCGCTCATCTTTGCACATGGAGTCCCTCCAAAGCCATAATTCTGCTCAATCCCCCATACCTGGCTTCCCGTCACACTGATTGGAGTCCAGGAGCCAAGTGTACCGCTGTTAAAGTCCTCTTCGTTGATGATCACTACATCAGGTGTGGTGGCACTGGCAGAAGGAGGGGTTCCATCCGTTTTATAATCGATGGTAGCACCAGCATTGGTATAAGGGAATATCTTGAAATAGTACATCACGTTGCTGGGCAGTCCGCTGAAATTGGCTGCCTCATTTCCCTGAGTGATGTTGAGCGCTGCAGTACCATCCGTCAGGTCCGGATCATCAGCAACTGGTGTTCCGTCAACCGGAAGAGCAATGTTATCGGCATCGCTTGCCAGGATAAGGTAGGCCGAAGGTAGTTGTGCCCCAATAGCATCAACCCAACTCAGATCGACAGCGAAAATATCAGGAGTAGCCATGAAGTTAGCCGGATAGTCTGTTGGCTCGGGGTCAACGACTCCTGTCATGACTTGATTTGCATTGAGGTTCCCGGGGGTCTCCGGTTGAGGAGCTTCCCACGTGAAAGCCGCATAGGCTGCTCCTGTTCCACCCAACTGGAGCGATTCGCCGATCGGGGTTGAAGAGGTTTCTGCCACTCCGATATCCGTAGATGTTACACCGTTTGCAACTCCGTTTGAGGCAGTAAATGAGCCTTCATAGCTCAAGAACTGTCCACCAATAAGGGTTCCCTGGTAATCGAGTGCCAATCCATCCGGGGCTCCGTTCTGGAGTCCGTTGGATGGGTAGGTATAGTAAAAGAATGTAAAACCACTGATTGTTGATCCGGCTGTAAAGAGATCCAGTGTTTTTGTATTGTAGCTTGCTCCACCGTTTCCATTGTATAATGTCACGGTAAAATCCGAAAGGGTATAATTGCCTGCATCCTGCAGTACAACCTCCACAAACTCTCCAACATCTCCACCGCTATTATCATAATGGAATTCATTGATCCAGATGTTCTGAGCGGTTAGGGCGGATGAAAAACCTACTGCAATCAACATGAAAAAAAGTACTTTTTTTACATTCATAAGACTAAGGATTTTTAACAAATTATTATTTCGTGCATGCAAGTGATGAAAGTAATGGTTTTATCGTTTACAGCCAAATGTTTTGATAAGTTGTTAATAAAAAAGGGGCTGTCCCGATGTGTTGAGACAACCCCTAAGATTTAGGTTATAGAACCGATTGCTTACTTTTTATCATCGACCTCTTCAAAGTCGACATCGGTTACCTCATCGTCACCCGGACCTTTTGACTTGCCAGGGTCAGTCTGAGAGTCTTCCTGCTGGCCTGGTTGCGGTTCTGCCTGTGACGTGTTTTGATACATCTCCTGGCTTGCTGCCTGCCACATGGCGTTCAGGTTAGCCATTGCACTATCGATACCGGCAAAATCCTGGCTCTTATGAGCGGTTTTCAGCTCCTCAAGGGCTTTTTCGATCTCTCCTTTTTTATCTGCAGGTACTTTATCTCCAAACTCTTTCAGTTGTTTTTCTGTCTGGAAGATCAGGGTATCAGCTGTATTCAGCTTATCCATCTCCTCTTTCATCTTCTTATCGGAATCGGCGTTGACCTGTGCCTCCTCTTTCATTCGCCTTATCTCCTCTTCGGACAGACCGGATGAAGCTTCGATCCGAATATTCTGTGACTTACTGGTTGCTTTGTCTTTGGCAGTTACGTTGAGGATCCCGTTGGCATCAATGTCAAAGATCACTTCGACTTGCGGAACACCTCTTGGAGCCGGGGGAATTCCATCGAGATGGAATCGTCCGATGCTCTTATTCTGGTTCGCCATAGGCCGTTCACCTTGCAATACATGAATCTCAACAGATGTCTGGCTATCAGCTGCTGTAGAAAATACCTCCGATTTCCGGGTTGGTATTGTAGTGTTTGATTCAATCAACCGGGTCATAACACCTCCAAGTGTTTCGATACCCAACGACAATGGAGTAACATCAAGGAGCAGGACATCTTTGACCTCTCCTGTGAGAACGCCACCCTGGATAGCTGCTCCGATAGCAACAACCTCATCGGGATTAACACCTTTTGAAGGTTCTTTACCAAAGAAATCCTTTACGATCTTCTGGATAGCTGGGATCCGTGTTGAACCTCCAACAAGGATTACCTCATTGATATCAGAAGCTTTCAATCCGGCATCTGCCAGGGCTTTCCTGCAAGGCTCAACGGTAGCCTGCATCAGCGGGTCGATGAGTTGTTCCAATTTAGCCCTTGACAGTTTTTTTACCAGGTGTTTTGGCACTCCATCAACAGGCATGATGTATGGAAGATTAATTTCGGTCTCTGTTGAACTGGACAATTCAATCTTAGCTTTTTCAGCTGCCTCTTTAAGCCGTTGCAAAGCCATCGGGTCTTTCCGCAGGTCAAGACCTTCGTCTTTCTGGAACTCATCGGCCAGCCAGTTGATGATTTCATGATCAAAGTCGTCTCCTCCAAGGTGGGTATTTCCGTTGGTTGATTTTACCTCAAACACGCCATCACCCAGTTCCAGGATAGAGATATCGAATGTACCACCTCCCAGGTCATACACTGCAACTTTAATGTCTTTATGCTTTTTCTCAAGTCCGTATGCCAAAGCGGCTGCGGTAGGTTCATTGATGATGCGTTTTACATCCAAACCAGCGATTTCTCCGGCCTCTTTGGTAGCCTGGCGTTGTGAATCACTGAAGTAAGCAGGCACTGTAACAACAGCCTCTTTGATCTCTATACCGAGGTAATCCTCTGCCGTTTTCTTCATTTTCTGCAAGATCATTGCTGAGATCTCCTGCGGCGAATATTCTTTATCGTCAATCTTGACACGAGGAGTATTGTTCTCGCCTTTTATCACTTTATAAGGGACCCTCTTAATCTCTTTTGTTACCTGGTCATATGTTTCACCCATAAACCGTTTAATCGAGAAAATTGTGTTTGTGGGGTTGGTAACAGCCTGGCGTTTGGCAGGGTCACCTACCTTACGTTCACCTGTATCAGTAAAAGCGACAACTGAAGGAGTTGTTCTTCTGCCTTCACTGTTAGGGATTACAATAGGCTCGTTACCCTCCATCACAGCAACGCAAGAGTTCGTAGTTCCTAAGTCAATTCCAATTATTTTTCCCATGATGAAATATGTTTATAAAATATACTATTTGGTTTCTGAATTTCCTTCAGCACGTCAATGATTGTGCCACACTTAAATTCATAACGAAAATCTGACAAAACGACAGAATTCAGGGAAGAAGGAAGAAGGAAGAAGATCTAGGATCCAGGATCCAGAATCCAGGATCTAGAATCCGAGATCGCTGGTAAGGGGATTGTTGGCAATCTCGTCTTTGGTCCGTTGTGAAAGCTGGATTGAATCTATGACCTGTAAAAACCTGGAAGAGAACAGGCCGATGCCATTTTCGATATTCGAGTAGGATGGTTTTTCCTGAACGATCGAATTGGATGGCTGGGTCACTTCAATGTATGTATTGAGTTCATTAGCGGCTACGATAAAAAAGTATTGCAGGCGCCTTGCGACACGAACTACATCAGGATTGACATCCAGTTTGGAGGCCAACGTGGCATAAAAAGCATCATTGGAATAAAAAGCTTCCATCATCTCTCCTCCAACATCCAGCTTTGACAGTTTACTCGGGAGAATAAGCCAATCCAGATACTTCTCTTCGGTATGGGAAGGATCAACCACCGAAGTTTCCTGATAAAAAAAACGAACGATAACCTGATAACGCTTCCCACCAGCAGCAGAGGTCCATTCCAGCTTACTGTTTTTGCCGGGATCATAGGAGATCGCCTGAAATGCAAAAGGTTTTTCTACATAGAAGGGTTGTACCAACGATGTTTGAGCAGTGATCAGGTTTTGTGTTTCAGGATTTACAATAACCAGTTTATAGTCGTATTCAGGATTCAGGACCGAATCATTGATATAGAGAAGCTGGTTCGGAAAGTAGAAAGTACCGCTGTCTTTTTCAGCAATGGTTGTGGTATCAAACAAATAACTGCCAATCAGAGTACTGCCAGACCAGGCTTCCAGGGTCACATTCAATTTCATTGGATAATTACTGGAATCGGAAATCTGAGCATATTGCAGAGCATTGCCGGGACCCAGAAAAGCTTTGGTTACTTTGATATAGTGAACCGAATCAAGTTGATTCATTACTCCATATACAATGGTCACATCTTTCCATTCTGCATTTAGATTGAGTTCTTTTTTACAGGAGTGAAGAATGAATCCTGGAATCAGGAGTAAGACTAAGATTTTGAGGAATCGCATAATCAAGGAGCTGGTTAAGAATGCAAAAGTACAATTTTTTCAATAATGTCGTAGCTTTGCAAATTAAACAAATCAATATGTCCAGCTCGTTTTCATTTCGCAACGTTCAGAAAGTCACAACCCATGTTCTTCAGGAGATGAAGTTAAAAGGGGAAAAGATCGCCATGCTCACCGCCTATGATTTCTCTTTCGCCCGGATCCTGGAGGACACGGGGATTGATGTAATTCTTGTCGGCGACTCGGCTTCCAATGTAATGGCCGGCCACGCCTCCACATTGCCTATCACTCTCAATGAGATGATTTATCATGCCTCCTCGGTGGTCAGGGCTGTCAAACGAGCTCTGGTGGTAGTGGATCTCCCTTTCGGAACCTACCAGGGGAATTCCAAAGAAGCATTGGCTTCTGCCGTCCGTATCATGAAAGAGGCTGGAGCGGATGCTGTTAAACTGGAGGGTGGAAAAGAGGTTGTGGAGTCCATAGACAGGATCCTGACTGCCGGGATACCTGTTATGGGACATCTCGGATTAACTCCTCAGTCTATCCATAAATTCGGCACTTACGTTGTAAGAGCAACCACCGAAGAGGAGGCAAACAAGCTGGTTGCTGATGCACACATCCTTACTGATGCAGGATGCTTCGCAATCGTCCTGGAGAAGATTCCGGCAAAACTGGGCAAACAGGTTTCTAAAGAGGTTAATATCCCAATTATCGGTATTGGAGCCGGGCAGGATGTTGACGGCCAGGTACTGGTACTGCATGACATGCTTGGGATTACCCAGGAATTTTCCCCCAGGTTCCTGCGCAGGTATCACAACCTTTCCGAAGAGGTAAAAGGAGCTGTCAACTCATATATTCATGATGTGAAGAACCTTGAGTTCCCGAATGAGAGGGAACAGTACTAAACGAGGGACGAGGGACGAGGGACGAGGGAGAATCCAGTAATCCAACTTTGGTAATCAATGGCAATAATTAACTCTTTTGTGCTCTTTGAAGACAATCATCTGCTGGTTTACAACAAGCAACCCGGTGACATTGTTCAGGGAGATAAAACAGGAGACACTCCTCTGAGTGAGCAACTAAAACTATACATTAAAAACAAGTACAACAAACCTGGAGATGTTTACCTTGGGGTACCACACCGGCTCGACAGGCCTGTCAGCGGGGCTCTGCTATTTGCCCGAACGTCGAAGGCACTCACACGTTTGAACGGGATGCTCAAAGCGGGGACAATCCAAAAAACATACTGGGCAGTGACATCTAAACCGCCACCCCAGGATCATGATCATTTAATCCATTACCTGATTAGAAACGAGAGACAAAATAAAAGCTACGCTCATACCAAACCTATTGGGGAGGCAAAAAAGTCGGAGTTGACCTATGAACTTAAGATGACAAGTGATCGCTATTACCTGTTGAAAATCAACCTGCTGACAGGGAGGCATCATCAAATCAGGGCACAGTTATCACAGATAGGTTGCCCAATAAAAGGCGATCTGAAATATGGGTCACCAAGGTCCAATCCGGATGGATCAATACATCTGCATGCCCGGGCCATTGAGTTCATCCACCCGGTTCGTCAGGAAGCTGTTAAGATCCTGGCCGACCCTCCCGAAGATTCACTCTGGAATCACTTTTTAAAACAAGATTGTTAACCTTTGTAGCCAGCCATGTCCCCGGATATTCTGATCATACAGCCCACTCCACTGATTCCCTACCAACCTGACTGGGTTTTCTGGGTGTTTCTGATGATATTCCTCATTCTCGCCTGGACACAGATATCTAACGCCCAGCGTTTCAGAACGGTCTTGAGTGCTACTTTCACCACCCGACATCTCCATCAGATAGTAAGGGAGGGTAACTTGTTTAATGAGCGAATATCAATTGCTCTCTCTCTGATCTATGTTTCAACGGTGGCAATGGTTATCTACTATGCCATTCAGCTGATCTTTCACCAGACTACCTCCTCCATACCACAATTTCAGCTTTACTTACTCCTGACATTGGCAGTTACAGGCTTCTGGGCATTTAAGATCCTCATAATGAATTTATTAAGTGTCATATTTAAAACAGATAGCATCAACAATGAATACAAATTGAACATCCTCGTCACGATAGCATTCCTGGGAGTTCTGCTGGTTCCCGTTCTGGTTTTTGCTGTCTACATGAGATCTTCCTGGCTGATCTATTTCGCTATTGGATTGATTGGATGTTTTTCTCTTTTCAGAGTTATCAAAGGGTTTTTTATTGGAATATCTCTTACTGGATTTTCCTATTTCTTTTTATTTGTCTATCTTTGCACCCTCGAAATTCTACCATTGCTGGTTGCTGCAAAATTGATCCTGGATTACTTTTAAGACCCTGGTGAAAGGAAAAGATGTTGAACCCTTAAAACAAGTTAAGCCTTGAAGATCAAGAAGATTCTGATTAGCCAACCACAACCTTCCGATTTTGAAAAATCTCCTTATGGAGAACTTTCTAAAAAGTACAATCTGAATATTGAGTTCAGGAAATTTATTAAGATCGAAGGTATTGTAGCCAAAGAGTTCCGGCAAGAGAGAACAAATCTTCTCGATTATTCAGCCGTTATCTTTACTTCCCGCAATGCCGTTGACCACTACTTCAGGATTGCTAAAGAGATGCGTACAGAGATACCTGACACCATGAAATATTTCTGCGTCTCAGAATCAACTGCTTATTACCTTCAGAAATATATCCAATTCAGGAAGAGGAAAATCTTTCACAGCAAGGAGAGTTTCGATGTTCTGATGGAGTTGGTTAAAAAACATAAAGGTGAGAAATTCCTCCTGCCCTGTTCGGATGTCCACAAAAATGAGATTCCCAACATCCTGGATTCGTTGAAAGTGATCTACAAAAAGGCGATCATCTACAAAACTCTGGCTGTTGACCTTTCTGATGTGGATATCAGTAACTATGACCTGCTTGTCTTTTTCAGTCCGGCCGGGATCCATTCGCTCTTCAAGAACTTCCCTGAATTCAAGCAAAATAGTTGTTCTATCGGGGTTTTCGGACCTACAACTACCAAAGCAGCTGAAGAGGCTGGCCTGAAACCTACAATCACAGCCCCTACCTGCTCTGCCCCATCGATGACTATGGCAATTGAACAATACCTTACCGGCAAGGGAAAGAAAGGGTAATTGACTCTTTCCAGGACTGCCAGTTTGCATGAAAGAGACCTTTTTCAAAGAAGAACGGCTATGCCGTCAGAAGCTGATCCAGGAGATATTTACCACGGGATTCAGCGTTTCAGTTCCCTCGCTTAAGGCTCGCTGGCTTTTTACATCATTTCCATCAAATTTTCCCGTACAAATCATAATTACTGTCCCTAAATCCTCATTTCCGAAAGCTACTGACAGGAATCTGGTCAGGCGCCGAATCAGGGAGAGCTATCGAAAGAATAAATCACTGCTCTACGAATCCCTGACAACTTCAGACAGAAAAATGAACATAGTCATCATTTATACAGGCCGTAAGATACTTCCCTATCCTGGGATCGAGGAGAAAATAATAGTACTTTTACAGCGTTTAAAGAAAGAGAATGAAAAAGCTTCTGGGTAGTTTTTTCATTTTATTGATCCGCATCTATCAGGGTGCAATCTCACCATACCTGATGCCGGCTTGCAGATTCGCCCCATCCTGTTCTGTTTACGGGTTGGAAGCCATTCGATTGCATGGTCCTTTTAAGGGAGGTTGGCTTGCCTTGAAGCGTATCGCACGATGCCACCCCTGGGGA
>ERZ889078.2227-NODE-2227-length-14030-cov-8.664758_pt1 | contig 14030 bp, 9 predicted proteins | sample MGYA00521266_ERZ889078 | MGnify/ENA primary metagenome ERZ889078 (study PRJEB32303, sample SAMEA104408618) | aquatic metagenome | biome: Brackish water; feature: Pelagic; material: water | place: Baltic Sea | collected 2014-06-16T06:34:00 | depth 76,534 m ...
TGTTCGCGAGACTGCCTGGTCTACCGTCATGGACGAAACGATGATCGAGGCCCTGGAAAGACCCTGGGATCAATCCTCAGCGCTGTGCTACACCGGCGACGATGTCCCCCGCCACCCGTGAGGCTGCCGATGCTCGCTGTGCTCTCCCCCGCCAAGAAACTCGACCTAACGCCCGTATCGCTCGATCAGCTGCCGACCGAGGCGCCGTGGACGACGCCGGCGTTGTGGCGGGAATCCGAGCGCATGATGACGAAGCTGAAAAACCTCAGCCGGACCAAGCTGCGCGCGCTGATGGGCATCTCTGCCGAGCTCGCGGAGTTGAACTGGCAGCGTCATCAGCAGTTTGAGAAGCCGTTCACGCCGCTCAACAGCAAGCAGGCCGCGCTGTGCTTCAACGGCGATGTGTACTGGGGGCTCGACGGCAAGACGGTCCAAGCCGAGGAGTGGGCCTGGGCGCAAGATCATCTGGCGATCCTCTCCGGTCTGTTTGGCATCCTGCGGCCGCTCGACGCCATCCAACCCTACCGCCTGGAGATGGGCACGGTGATCCCGACCCGCCGAGGCGCGAATCTCTATGATTACTGGGGGGACAGCGTCACCAAGCAGGTCAACGTGACGACTCAGCGCCACGCCGATCGCACGCTCGTGAACCTCGCCAGTGGCGAATACAGCCGCGTGATCCGGCCCAAGAAGCTCGCCGGCGGGATGATCACGATCGCCTTCAAGGAGCTGCGACCGGACGGCCCAAAGATGATCGGCGTGGTCGCCAAACGCAGTCGCGGGCGGTTCGCGCGATGGATGATCGAGCAGCACATCGAGACGCGCGACGGGCTGAAGGGGTTTGACCTGGACGACTATGCCTTCGACGCGTCGCTGTCGGATGCGGACGTCTGGACCTTCTCGCGCGACGAGGTGCCGGGACGCATGCAGGCCGAGTTTCAGGCGCGAAAGCGGCGTGATGAGGCGATGGCCGGGTGACGGTTTCTCGCGGGGGACTTGACGCGACGACCTCGCCCAAACGTCGCGGCTCCGCTAGGCTCGGCAGCCCCCCATTCGCAGAGGTCGCTGTTATGTCATTCAAACCAACGGTGCTCGCCATGGTGCTCCTGCTCACCGCGCCGGCTTGCGGCGAGGACGAGCGACCCGCGGCCGCGCAGGACAGCCACGCGGCGGCGGCGGATGTTGCGGCAGGCGACGCCGCAGCCGGCGACGCTGGGAACGGCGACGCTGGGAACGGGGCGACGACCGACGCCGCCGCGGCGGTTCCAACGTGGCACGCGACGGTCAACCCCATCGTCATGAACCGGTGCGGCGGCTGCCACGGGTCGGGCGGCATCGCGCCTTTTCGCCTGGATCGCCCGGACGACTGGAAGATGATGGGCGCGCCGGCCCTGACCGCGATGGAGGCGGGACGCATGCCGCCATGGCCCGCCGATCCGACTTGCGGCAAGTTTGGTCACCGTGGCGACATGCCAGCGGCGGAGATCGCGACGGTCGCGGCGTGGCTGACGGGCGGGCGCCCCGAAGGTGACCTGAAGGACGCGCCCCAGGTCGCCACGCCGATGGTGATCACGCCGACCCACAAGTTGCCGATGAAAGAGAGCTACACGCCCCCCAAGGGCGACCTCGACACCTATCGCTGCTTCTTCCTCGACCTCGACACAAGCCAGAAGGACTGGTTCCTCAAGGCCTCGCAAGTGGTCCCCGGGTCGCGCAAGCTGGTGCACCACGTCCTGATCTACGGCCTCGAAGGCGAGCATATCCAGGCGGCTGAGGCGGCTGAGAAGAAGGAGGCGGGCCCGGGCTACAGCTGCTTCGGCGGGCCGCTGCCCAGCACCGCGGGCGGCAGCTTGCTTGAGTTTGCGACCGGCTTTCCTAACCAGATCGCGGCCTGGGTGCCCGGCTTGCAGCCGCGCGTGCTGCCCGACGCCTACGCCATTCGCATCAAGAAAGGCAGCCGAGTGGTGATGCAGGTGCACTACAACGTCGCCGCGGGCGAGACGGAAGCTGACACGACACGGCTGGACTTGGTCCTCACCGAGAAGCCGCCCGAGCGGATGATCGTGACCCGTCCCCTGGTCATCCGTGACCTGAACATCCCGGCCGGCGCCGCGGCCGCAGCCCACGAGGCGACCTATCGCTACTACGGCAAAGGCGAGGTGCGGATCCACTCGCTCACACCGCACATGCACCTGCTCGGCAGCAGCTTTCAGTCCGAGATCAAGCGCCACGATGGCGCGACTCAGTGCGCGGTGCGGGTGCCCAACTGGGACTTTTCGTGGCAGCAAGCCTACGCGCGACCGCAGGACGATCCGATTGTGCTCAAGCACGGCGACGGCCTCAGCCTGCGGTGCACCTACGACAATACGCAGGCCAATCAACCGCGCGTGAACGGCAAGCAGATCACACCGAAGAAGGTGGCGTGGGGCGACGGTAGCCTCGACGAGATGTGCCTGCTCTATCTCGACATGTCGGTCCCCTACGCGCCGGGTTTGCCAGCCGGAGCCGCCGCGTGCACGGGCGTCGACACCTGCCAGAAGACCTGCGACGCCAGCAGCCCGCTCGACTGCGTCTACGGCTGCACCGAGACCGAGGCGGTGTGCGGCACGTGTGTCATCGGCAAGGTCGTGTCCTGCGCCGGCTTGGCGTGTGCGGGCCCCCTACTCGCCGCGCAGACCTGCTTGACCAACTGCCTGATCAGCTCGTTGATGCTCGACACCAACGCGTCGCTGTGCCTCGACGCGACCTGCGCGGACAAGTGGTCGAACGTGAAGGCCTGCGTGAACCCCAAGCTCGCCAAAGGCGAGTGCGACAAGCAACTGAAGCCGTGCGGCGTCGCGTTTGGCACGAAGTAGGCTGCCGGACGTGAACCATCGACACCGGATGAAGCGGTTAGGCCTCGCGTCGGTGCTGATCGCCGGAGTTTTGGGGCTATTCGCCGCTTTTGGTCCCGATCCCGCCACCGCTGCGGACGCCGCCCTGGCGCGTGTGGTGCACAAGAAAAAGACCGCCCAGCCCGTACAGGACCCCGATGGCGTGTGCCCGCAGACGGTCGCGGCGGCCGCGGCCAAGGCTGCCGGCACACCGCTGGGCGTCGCGTGGCGCTGTGCTGTGGTGGACGAGACGGTGGGCCAGCGACTTGTGCTGACGGTCGCCGCCGTCGCGCCGCCCGGCAGCGTCGAGATCACGGGCGTGCGTGTGCCAACCGCGCTCTCGCTGGTCGGCCCCTTGGCCGCGGTCGCCTTGGTCCTCGCGCTGCAGCGCGCTGCGCTGGGCCTGTTCCTCGCGGTCCTCTTGGGGGCCGTCGCGGTGTTCGGTCCGCTGACCGGGCTGAAGGTGGCCGCCGTCGACGTGTTCGCACCGACCCTGACGAGCACCGACAACCTGCTGATCCTCGCCTTCACCGCGACGATGCTCGGGATGGTGCACGTCGCCATGGCCGGCGGTGGGTTTCAGGATCTCGCGTGGCGCATCGCGCGCAGCGCGGGTGGCCACCCGGCGAGCGCGCGGCGACGAACCCGCATGGCGACGTGGCTGCTGGGTTTGGCGATTTTTTTCGACGACTACGCCAACTCGCTCGTGGTGGGCAGCAGCATCCGCCCGCTCGCAGACCGCACCGGCGTCAGCCGCGCCAAGCTCGCCTATCTCGTCGATGCCACGTCAGCGGCGGTGGCTGGCGTGGCGATCGTCTCGACGTGGGTCGGGTTCGAGGTTGGGCTGCTCGACGACCAAATAGGCCGCTTTTCCGGCATCGCAGACGCGGGGTACGGCGTCTTTCTGGCCGCCCTGCCCTTTCGGTTCTATTGCCTGCTCACCGTCGTCTTCGCGGGTCTAGTCGCGTGGACGGGTCGCGACTTCGGCCCCATGCGCGCCGAGGAGGCCCGCGCACAAGCGGCGTACGACGAGCCTGAGGCGCCAACTGGGGCCGCCCATTGGCTCGACGCGATGGGGCCGGTGTTGGTGGTGCTCGCGACCGTCATCGGCCTCGATCTGTGGTTTGGACGCGCCGCCGCGGGCGATCTGCTCGCCCGTTTCATCGCTGGCGCTGACGCCGCCGGCCTGCAGGTCCTCGCCGCGGCCGGTGTGGTTGGCTCCGTCGGCGCGATCGTGGGCGCGATCGGTCGTCGACTGCTGAGCCCGCGCGCGGCGCTAAGCGCCTGGATTTCTGGGGTGCGAGCCATGCTGCCGGTCCTGGTCATCCTGATCTGCGCCATGTCGATGCGCGCGGTGTGCGACCAAGCCGGCACGCCAAGCTACCTCGCCGCGATGCTCACCGGTGTCGCCGGCGCTTGGGTCCCGCTCATCAGCTTCTTCATCGCGGCGCTCGTCGCGTTCATGACGGGTTCGAGCTGGGCGACGATGGGCATCCTGCTGCCGATCGTCGTGCCGCTCGCCGCAACCCATCCCGGTCCGGCGAGCGTCTGGCTGCTCGGCGCCACCGCGGCGGTGTTGGACGGCGCAATCTTCGGGGACCACTGCTCCCCGATCTCTGACACGACGGTGATGAGCTCGGCGGCGTCAGGCTGTCCGCATGACGTGCACGTCTGGACCCAACTACCCTACGCCGCCACCGTCATGGTCGCCGCGGCGCTGTTTGGCTACGCCGGGACCGCATGGCTCGACTTGTCCGCGCCCATGGCGCTGCTGCTGGCGACCTTGGCGCTCGCGGCGGTGATCCGCGGGTTTGGGCGGCGGCAGCCACAGTCGACGGCGGCGGTCTAGGCCGCCATGCGTGTCCGTCTCGGCCAGCACATCCGGTTGGCGTGAGCGCCGCGACGGGAGCTTTCGCCGCGCTGATCGCTACTTGGCGGCGGCCTTCGGCGCGGGCTGCGCGGCGGGCTTTGCGCCTTTATCCGACGCGCCACCAGGCTGAAACTGCGCCGGAACCTGACCACCATGGGCCGGGTTGTAGCGCTTGTGGAACGCGGCGTACTGCCCCTGCGTCTTGGCCACCTGTTCCCGCAAGCCGCGCAAGGTATGCAGAGGGATCTTCTTGGAGGCGGCGGCTACCAGCCAAGCCGGGAGCCAACCGCCCGGATCGCTGAACACTTGGTACGTGGCGCGAATCTGGCCAGGCGCGATCAGCTCGAACTTGAAGAACCCATACATGCGCGTGATGCGCACCACGCCCGACTGCACCTTCACCATGCCGCTCAGCGCACGAAATCGGCTCCAAACGACTTTGCGTTTCCAGTCGACGGTGACGCCGCCCTTGAACACCACGTCGCGATCACTGACTGGCCAAGGCGAGTCGAGTCGATGGTAGAGGACGCGGTTGAACTCGTCGTAACGCTTCACGATACGCATGACTTTACAGCTCGCCTGCCACTCGCAATGGCGCGGCGCGTCGTCGAGGATCGCCAGCAGCTGAAACATGTCCGCCTTCATCACCGTCACGCCGCGAAACTCGGGAAACGCCTGGCCTGGGATCTTGCGCGCGCTGACCCGCACCCCGTCCGTCGTGGCGACAGCCTGCCACGCGCCGCGGTCGGCGGCAGAGGCGCGCTCCGGAACCAGGATCAGCGCGCCGACGACGCCCACCACTATGGCGATCAGGGCCACCGCGACGACACGGCTACGGCGCAGCGTAGACATTGGGCCTCCAGCGTTGGGGTGGCGCCGAAGTCGCCGCAGCCGCTGACTTAGTTGTTCGCACGCACCGCCGTGGTCGCGCCATTGAAGGTGTGTGGTATACGGTGTTCACTCTTGGGTCGGCAAGACCGTACAATTCCGCGCTGAGTTGCCCTAGGGTTGGCGGCGTTCGGCTGGTAGGCTATTGACCCCTACCCCAGCGTCCCCCAACGCACGGAACCTATGGTCAGACCTCCGCCCAAACGCCCATCCACTCGCGACACCGCCGCCTACGACCCGGCGACGGCGCAGCCCGATGATCCGACGCGGCAAGAGCGCTACCGACGCGCGAGCGGGAACTTTCGTTCGCGCGACTTCCGCAAGCCGCAGCTCTCGGCCGAGGTCGGCGCGCCGCTCGCTGATCACATTCGCCGTCGTTCCTCGGCGCAGCACTCGGCCTACGCCCCAGACGTTGGCCGCGATCCGGTCGAGCTGCACGACGCGCAGACGCGGATGAGCCAAGCGCCTGCATCGCGCGTTGTTCAAGGCCACCGATCGCCCACACCCGTCGCGCAGACGTCGCTCATGCCGAAGGACGACGATCCCCTGGAGGCGCAAACTGAGCCTGCGGCGCTCGTCGGCTCGGGCGCTCAGCTCGTCGGCCGTCCACTCGGAGACCTGCCGTGGGCCACGCTCGCGTGGGTCGCGCTGGGGTGCCTGCTCGGCTCCATGGCGCTGCCTGCGTTCGATGGTGGCGGCCTCTTCGGCCTCTCGCTCTTTGGCGACGCGTCCGCGCCATGGCCGCTGGGGGCACGACTGAGCGTGGGCGTGCTGCTATTCGCCCTGTTTTGCGCCTTCGTCGCGGTGATGCAGGGCGCGCTCCGGCGTGCGGTCACGGAGTCAGCGCTGCCGAACGCCGCGCTCATGACCGCGGCGCTGCTCGCTGCGGTGCACCTGACGTTGCGCACCGCGGCGGCGCCGGGCGTGCTGGACGCCAGCTTGTGGCCGATGCGCGGCGCGGTCGCCGGCGTCCCCGACGCGGTGTTGTGGGGGCTCGCTGCAGGCGGCCTGCTCGCCACGCCAGAACGACAAGCGCAGCGCCTCGCCCGCGGAATCGCGATGTGTGCTGGGCTCGCGCTGGTGTTGATCTACTGGACTCCGCTCGGTTTCGTTGGCGAGAGTCGGCTGCCGCTCTTCGCCGCGCTTGGGAGCTTCGGCGCCACCGCACCCGCGCTTGGCGCCATGCTGACGCAACCGTGGATGGCGTCTCCCCTGATCGCCGCGCTCAGCGCCCTGCTCCCGTTCTTGGTCTTCACGGCGCTGCTGTGGCGGGGCTCGGATCGCGCGCTGCAGATTGTCGGCGCCCTGTGTCTATCGTTCGCCGCGGTTGGCCCGATCGTCGCGAGCGGCGCCAGCGGCGTCCTGACCCTGCTCAGCGTCGGCCTCGCCAGTGGCGGCTGTGCGCTGCTCATCGCCGCGACGACGGGTCTCACGCTCGATCGCCTCTGCAAGCGCTGGGATGACGAAGCGCTCGGCGTAATCGAGCTCGTCGTCGTCGGCTTGGTCTTCGCCGTCTGGCTGCTCGCCAAGAGCAATGGCATGCGCTACTCGGCGACCGACGAGGGTGTGTATTTCTATGCTGCGAAGGCTTGGGCAGACGGGATCTGGCCTTACCACGACTTCTTCTTCTCGCATCCACCGCTGCACATCGCGTTCCCCGCGCTCGTGTTCGCGATCGCCGGCTTCTCGTTCACCATCGCGAAGGCGCTCTCCGTCGTGGCCGCAGGCATCGCCGGCGTCTTTGTCTGGCGCATCGGGCGGCGCCGTCTCGATCCGATCAGCGGGGTCATCGCGCTTGTGCTCTTTCTCTTCGCCGCGGAGGTGATGAAGTCCTCCACCAATCTCACCGGCATCAACCTCACGACGATGTGGGCCACTGCAGGCTTGTGGGCGGCCTTGCGGCGGCGCAGCTTCCTAGCGGGCGCGCTGCTCGGTGCAGCCGCGGCGACAGGGGTGTATGCCGTCGGCTACTTCCTCAGCCTCACGGTGCTCGCCCTCTTCGCGCCCAACCTCGGTCACGACAAGGGCGCCCCGATGATCGACCGGGTCATGGGCCAATCCGCGGTGCAGCTGCTGCTCGGCTTCCTGGTCGTCTTTGGCGCCACAAACCTGGTGTTCTACCTGCTCGCAGGCGAGAGCTACGTCGACGGTGTGTACCGCTATCACTTCCTCAAGCGCGCCAAGCTCGCTGGTTTCACGCCGCTCGAGGATGGGCTACAGGCCATCCCTAAAAACTTGAAGTTGATGCTTGAAGGTCGCGACTTCAGAATCTCGCTCTACTACCACGGCGCGCACTATGTGCTGGCCTTCCTAGCGCCCTTGGTCGTCGTGGCGACTGTGGCGATACGGCGTCACGCCAAAGCCAAGAACCCTGAGCGTTTCCCCCTCCCCAAGGGCCTGCCAGCGCGGCTCGCCGACCGCTCAAGCTGGGCCATGCTCTGGAACCCACAGCTCTGGTGGCTGCACCGCAACTCCGGCGGCACGATCCTGCTGCTGACCGCGGTGACGTGGGCGCTGCTCACCGAGTTCGCGCAGTTTAAGGAGCGGTTCGACTTCTACTACACGCTGGTGCTACCGCCGATCAGCCTGCTGGCGGCGGCTTGGATCCACGGCCTGATACGACTAGGCCGGGTCGCCGCGGGCGCTGGCCCTTCTTGGCGACGACCGCGGGATGGCCCGGAAGCGCGAGGTCTACGACATGCGCCACCCGTCTGGGCCGCGCCGCTGTTGGCCGCCTGTGTCGGCCTGACGCTGCTGTGGGTGCCCATCAACATGTGGGCCAATCGCACCGCGTATCCGAGCGAGATCACGGCCCAGGGCAGCTCCAAGGGTGCGGGCGAGGTCCTGAACTTCGCCTGGATCGACGCGCCGGGGCCGAGCGCGCTCTCGGAGATGAGCGAGCACTTGCTGTGGAAAGATCATCGTGTGCGCGGCAGCCTGGAGTACGGCCTGCATCACTTTCTCTGGAGCAAGAAACGTTGGTTTTCCACGGCGACGGAGATCGCAGACTACATTCGCGCTAACTCAAAGCGCGAGGAGACGATCACCGGCTCCAGCACCCACGCGCCGATGGTCGCCCTGCTCGCTGGTCGCCGGATGGCGGGGGACCACGTCGACACGAACTCCAAGACCTTCAAGACCGGCATCGTCTCGCGCCACGCGTTCTGGACCAGGGCGTGTCGGGATCGCGTGCGTTTCATCGTCGCCGGGCCGAACGCCTACTTTTCGCCGCAATCCATGGGCCGCAGACCAACGATCGTAAAACATTTCAAGCTCGTGCGTGAGTTTCACGATCCCCATCTGAAGCACTGGCGCTCCACGACGCTGCAGCTCTGGGAGCGCAAACGCAGCACGGAGACGGACGTGTGCAAGTACGAAGGCCCGCAACCGCCACTTCGACAGCGAGCCCGTGGCGGTCGCAGGTCTGCCGCGAAACCGGGCCACGCCACCGGCAAGCGCCCCCGGAACCTTCCCAGCCGCCACCGCACCTCGCCGTGACGCCGCTCGCGCGCAGCCTTGCTGCGCTCGCCGACCTCGCGCAGCGCCCCGGTTTTGGGGCCGATAGCGGCGGCGCCGCTGGTGGCAGCTTCCAACCTGCCTTGGTCCATCGCGGGCCCGGCGATACGGAAGCTGGCACGGCGGCAGCTGGCACGGCGGCAGCTGGCACGGCTGAGGCCGATCACCGCGTGTGGGCCCACGCTGGCGCGGTCGCGCTACGAACGTACGGCGTCACAGACAGCGTCTTCCCCGTCGAGGTGGTCGCGCGTCGGCGGCTGCCGGAAGACGTAGCCACCACGCCAGCCGCCAGCGACGCCCAACGATGGACGCCCGCAGGCGGCGTGCCAGTCTTGTGGCGTAGCCGGCAGGATCACTTCGCGCCGCTCTTCGACGCCGCAATCGCCAGCGCGAGCGGCGCGCCGGCGGTCGTCTCCGCCCCGGCGTTGGTCGCCCTGCTGCTGCAGAGCCGGAGCCACGAAAGGACGTTGCTCCAGCTGCTGATGACCGGCGAGATCGACTTCGACGCCGCGCGCGCGTTCACGCGAACGCACCTCGGCCCCTACGCGCTGGACGATCTTGAGAGCGTGATGCAGGAAGCGGAGTGGCGCTTCATGCGCCGCCGCTACGCCGAAGGCGGCGATCTGCACTAGGCGCAGCGCGCTGAGCGAGGTGCGTTAGCGGCAGGTGCCAACAAACACCGGCTGCGTCCGTGAGGTCTTGCATTCGGTGCCATCACAGCGCAGCGCGACACCGTTGAGGGCTTCGAGCAAGGTGGCGTAGGACGCGGTTGCGTCGACGGCCACCGCGATCGAAGTCGACTGGTTGTTCGCCCACTTCTCCAACCGGTCGCCCTCGCCGTGGGGCGGCGCGCTCTGCGGGCTTCGCAGGGTGCCGTCTGCCGCGAGCTTGCCGACATGCACTTGCTTGCCATCGTGGTAGATCGCTGGCGTGAACCCCTTGGCTTCGAGCTTATCGCGCCCGACCACCGCCCACGCTGTGCAAGACTTCAGCTTGCCGCCCGGCGCTTTAAGCTTGAAGGGCACAACCTTGTCGGCCGCCAGCAGCGTCACGGTGAACGCCGATCGTTGATTGGAGCCGTCGCTACGCCGACGACCGACCAGCATCACCGTTGGCCACTCCTTGGCGTGCTCACCGATGATGGTCGCCTTGAGCAGCGGCTCGAGGTAGCTCATCGGGACGTCCGCTTCGGGTACGAGCAGCACATTGCTCTGGTTGAAGTTGGACACGGTCGACTTGCGGGTGTCGTCCATGAGCTGACTGATCCGCTCCGCGAGCTCCGCGTCGGGTTTGCTCCAGTCCGGGGTCCATGGCTTCTCCGCGTCGCCTAGCTTACGCAGCCCGATCCCCATCAGCGCGATGCCTTTTCCAGTGACAAAGAGGGCGGCGTTGCCGTTGACTGGCGCGGCGACCGTCGAACGAATGCCAGGCAGCCGTGGGTACTCCGTCCACTTCGGCACCCGCTTGATGCGCACGCCGAACCACGCGATCAAGCGGTCGACAAACGGGTTGTACGCGCTCGTAGGGTAGGTCTTCTTGAACGCTTGCATGTCGGCGATGACCTTCTCGTAGTACGGTTTCATCACCTGGAAGGGGCGCAACTCCATCGGGATCTCTTTGCAGTAGCCGTTGAGCTTCGTATTGCAGAGCGCGTTGATCTCCTCCTGGAACAGCGACGTCTTCGGCTCAAAGCCAAACGCCAGCTTCAGGTAGGTGAAGAAGTACGTCACCCGGTCATCCATGGGACCACGACTCGCGGAGAACATGTCGTGGCGGCGAGCGGACTCGGCGACATGGAAAAACAGCCGGTCGAAGGCGAGGTCCTCCTCCCACTTCATGCCCTTGCTGGCCGTGAAGGCTAGGTTCACATCTCGCCAATACTCATTGGGCGGCATCTTCTCGTCGAAGTAGAGCTTCTTCTGGCCTTCCATCCAGGTCGCGAGCTCGTCGGCCATGCCTGCGACCGCGGTGCCGCGGGCGATCACACCGACCTTCTTGAACTCGGTGCGCGAGACGGTGCCGGCTATTTTGCCCATCCATTCGAGGTAGGGATGCGAGCCGCCGCCCTGCACCTCATCGACTTTCGGGAGCGTGTCGAGCAGGCGCTTGCGGCGATCGCTCATGATCTGCTCCAGCTTGGCGATGCCCTTCTCGGCGCGTACTTCCTTCGTCTTCTTCTTCTTCCCACCACAGCCCATGGCTGGCACGAGGGAGATGGCGAGAAGCAGGGCAACAACGCGATTCATATGAGAACTCCGGTGCGGGACTGGGCGCAAACTAGCAGGGGGTCACGGGGTCGGCAAGCGCGGGGCGACGGGAGCGATGGGCGAGATAGGCGCGATGCCAAGCGCTTCGCGCAGCACCCGCAAGTTCTTGCGTGGCGCCGCGCACGTCGGGCACCGCAGCGCGGCACGTTGAAAGGCCCGCTCGGCACTCGCGAGCTTGCCGGCCCGCACCGCGAGCACACCCTCAGCGAAGGAGAGCGTCCAAACGTCGATCCCCAGCAAGGCGACAGCGCCGCGCAGGAGGCTCTCGGCGAGCTCGGGTTCGTTCGCGGCCAGCGCGGACGCGACCTGCACTTGAACCGCCAGCTCTTGCTTTGGATCCAGCCGAATCGCCCGCGCCGCTCGGGCGATAGCGCGACGATAACGTCCTGCGCGCCAGCTGACCCACGCGCCCAAGGCGAGCGCCCGCGCGTCCTCACGACGCCCAATCAGACGCGCCACACGCGTGGGCTCATCGAGGGCGAAGGCCACCTCCGCGCTCAGGGAGCGGAGCTGCGCCCGGCGCGTGGCGCCCTCGCCCGAGGGCAGGACACGACCGGCGGCTGGAGACCGATACTGCGGCGGTTTGCGGGCGTTCGACGTGCCTGGAGGGGCGGACGCACGCTCAGACGCCCCGCCGTCTCGGCGCAGCGGTCGGTGGCCGCGGGCGGCGCGCTGCGACAACAGCGCGCGCGCCTGGCGCGGCTTGCCGAGACCAAGGTAGATGCGCGCGAGATCCACGGCGAGGCCTCCAGGCGGCATGGCGCAGTCGCCCAGCAACGCACGAGAGGCGACCAGCGCCTCGCGGAACGCGCCTGCGCGGCCCAGCACACGCAGCTGCAGCTGCAGCCAACTGAGGCGGTAAGGTCCACATCGCGGCGGTGCGTCGGCGGCCGGCGCTGACGCGTCCAGCGACCGATCGACCGCAGGTTTGCCCGCAGCGTTCGCGGGGGCATCACCGCTGCCGCGGGCGTTGCGGTCGGCCACAGCGCCAGCGTTGGGTCCCAGGTGCGCTCGGCGCTGCGCGCGCGCGCGCTGTTGGGCCTGTTGTTCGGCGAGAAAGGGAGCGTCGGCCTTGTCGATCGCGACGTCGCCGATGCTCGCCAAGCGCTGTCTGGCGCCCGGCACATCGCCGCGCGCCAAGGCCCAACCGACGGCGAACAGGCGCACCTCGACCCGACCTGCGGCGTCTTCCGACAGCGCCGTGAGCGCCTTCGTCACCGCCTCGGCCTGGTCCGGCTGGCGCGCCAACAACCGCAACCTGCCAAGCTCCGCGCCGACAAGGCCGGGATTGCGAGCGACCGCCCAGGCGTAGCGCTTCGACGCGAGGTCGTAGTCGCCGCGCAGCTCAGCCTGCCAGCCGTCATGCCACGCCCGCACGGCCTTGGAGGTTGTGCAGCCGCTCCCCAGCACCAGCAAAAATGCGACGACCGCCCCACGTTGGAGGCGGTCGCGGCGTGTGCGTTGCGCTGTCGCCACGATCAGCTGGCACCAGCGATCGACAAGCGGGCTTCTGCGAGCGCCACAGCGTGGCGCTTGACCAACCAAGCTGCCGAACCAACGGCGGCGGTGGCGGCGTCAAACTCCGCCTTAGCGGCGCTCAGGTCGGCGCGCGCCATGGCCACATCGATCTCGTCTGGCCGCTCCGCGGCCTCGGTCACGATGATCACGTGCTCACCGCGCTGGCTCACTTGGAGGTAGCCTTCGTCCAGCAAGAACGTCACAGGCTCGCCGTGGGCCTCGCTCTGAACGAGGCACGCGCCGGTGCCCAGCGCGGTCAACATGTCACGGTGACCCGGGAGGATGCCGACTTCACCGGCGACCGTGGCCGCGCGAATCGCGACGGCCTCGCCGCTGTACTTCTCGCCCAGTGGCGTGACGATCTCAACGTGCATGGCGATGTCCTCTCAAAAGAGGGGCCCAACTTGGTACCCCAACATGGCGCCCGAAGATGAGGGCGGCCAAAATGACGGCCCCCAACAGGGAGACCCAACGTGATGCCTGCGCCCCGACGCTGAGGTCGAGCGCTGAACTTAGAGGCTCTTCGCCTTCTCGATCGCTTCCTCGATCGTACCCACCATGTAGAACGCGTCTTCGGGCAGGTGGTCGTACTCACCGTCAGCGATCATCTTGAACGCCTTGATGGTGTCGGCCAGCTTGACGTACTTGCCAGAGATACCGGTGAAGATCTCAGCCACGTGGAAGGGCTGGCTGAGGAACTTCTGAATGCGGCGCGCGCGGCCAACCGTCTTCTTCTGGTCCTCGCTGAGCTCCTCCATTCCGAGGATCGCGATGATGTCCTGCAGGTCTTTGTACTCCTGCAAGATGCCCTGCACACGGCGCGCAACCGCGTAGTGCTCCTCACCGACGACCGTTGGATCGAGGATGCGGCTGTTGGAGTCCAACGGATCCACGGCCGGGTAGATCCCCATCTCGGCGATGGAACGGTTGAGCACCGTCGTCGCGTCCAAGTGGGCGAATGTCGTCGCCGGGGCGGGGTCGGTCAGGTCGTCGGCGGGCACGTACACGGCCTGCACCGACGTCACGGAGCCCTTGTTGGTCGACGTGATGCGCTCCTGCAGGTTGCCCATCTCGGTGGCGAGGGTGGGCTGGTAGCCG
>ERZ889078.2229-NODE-2229-length-14025-cov-6.169148_pt1 | contig 14025 bp, 3 predicted proteins | sample MGYA00521266_ERZ889078 | MGnify/ENA primary metagenome ERZ889078 (study PRJEB32303, sample SAMEA104408618) | aquatic metagenome | biome: Brackish water; feature: Pelagic; material: water | place: Baltic Sea | collected 2014-06-16T06:34:00 | depth 76,534 m ...
GGGGCAACCTGTGCGACCCGTGCACGCAGTCCAGCGCGTGTGCGACGGTCGGCGTCGTCGGCGCCTATTGCGTGGATCATGGCGCCGCGGGGCTCTTCTGCGGTGCGCCGTGCAAACAAGACCCGGATTGCCCGAGCGGGTATGTCTGCGGCCAGACCATCGACGCCGAAGGGGGCAAACACAAGCAGTGTGTGCCGGCATCCGGAGGCGGCGCGAAGTCGCCTCCAGGCCCATGCTCGTGCAGCCAGCAGGCCAGCGATCTCAAGCTCAGCACGACCTGCAGCGTCGACTACATGGGCGCGGACGGCAAGCTCATCGGGGTGTGCGCGGGCACGCGGAGCTGCGGCGTAACCGCATCTGGCGAGGCAACGCTGGGCGCGTGTGTGGTGCCCCCGCTCGCGAGTGAGACCTGCGACGGCGTCGACAACGACTGCGACGGCACGACCGACGAGGCGGCCTGTGACGACGGCAACCTCTGCACGCAGGACGTGTGCATCCCGCCAAAGGGCAAGGCGGGCGGGACTGGCTGTAGCCACACCAACGCTGACGGTGCGGTCTGCAGCGACGACGACGTCTGCACTACCGGCGACGGCTGCAAGGGCGGCAGCTGCGTGGGCGGCGGCGGACCCAAGGATTGTGACGACAAGAACCCCTGCACAACCAACACCTGCGATGCGAAGACGGGCTGCAAAAACGCCGCGGTTGCGGGCGTCGTGGCGTGTTCAGACGGGGATGTGTGCTCGGTGAGCGACGGCTGCGCGGCGGGTGTGTGCGCGCCCGGCGCAGCGAAGGACTGCGACGACAAGAACCCCTGCACGATCGACAGCTGCGACAAACTCAACGGGTGTCTACACAGCGACAGCGACGGCCTCGCGTGCAGCGACGACAACGCCTGCACCCTCAGTGACACCTGCAAAGGCGGCGCCTGCGTGGCTGGGTTGCCCAAGGCCTGCACCACGAACCAAGCCTGTGTGACCGCCGCGTGTGATGGTGGCAGCGGCGCTTGCGTCTTGAGCAATGTCGCGACCCCGACCAGCTGCGATGACGACAGCGCCTGCACAACCGGGGACACCTGCACCGAGGGCGCCTGCGTGGGCGCCGCGGTGAGCTGCGGGGACGCCAACCCGTGCACCCTCGACACGTGCGACGCGAAGCTCGGCTGCCAGCACGCACCGACACCGACGGGCGTGACCGCCTCTTGCGACGACGGCGACGCGTGCACCGCGAGCGATGGCTGTGACGCGGGCGCCTGTGTCGGCAAGGCCAAGAGCTGTGACGATGGCAACACGTGCACGACAGACAGCTGCGGCAAGGCGGCCGGCTGCAACAACGTTCCCGTCTTGGAAGTGACGAGCTGCGACGACGGCGACGCCTGCTCGACGAGCGACGTCTGCGCGCTGGGCGTCTGCAAGCCCGGAGCGGCGGCGATTTGTGACGACAAGAACCCGTGCACAACCGACACCTGCGATCCAAAGTCGGGCTGCAAGCACGTCGCGACGCCGGGCCCATGTGACGATGGCGACGCCTGCACAGTGAGCGACAGCTGCGCAGCGGGTGTGTGCAAGCCGGGCGCAGCCAAGGTCTGCGACGACAAGAACGCATGCACGACGGACAGCTGCGATGGCGTCACCGGCTGCAAAACCGTTGGAAATACGGACTCGTGCGACGACGGCAACGCCTGTACCGGCAGCGACGCATGCCAGGCGGGGGCCTGCAAGGGCGGCGCGGCGGTGTGTAAGTTGAATGATGTCTGCAAAGGTGCGGGCGACTGCGCGGAGGGGGTCTGCGTCGGCGGCAAGTGCACGCAGGTCGGCAGCTGCGGGCCACTCGGCAAGGGATCGACCGGACAGCTCGGGGACGCGGCGTGGAGCGGCGCGGTGCAGATCAACACCTCGAATGGGACGATCGTGGCGGGCGGAAAGACGGTCGTGGCCGGCGGCGCGGCGGGGACGGAGCTGGTGAGCCAAGCTGGCGGCGGGCCTAAGCTGCGTGTGTTTCATTTCGACACGCTGAGCGTCGCATCGGGTGCCAAGGTCGTGGTGACGGGCATGTATGGTCTGGCGCTGCTGGCGAAAGGCGCGATGACCGTCGGCGGGACCATCGACGCCCGTGGCGCCAACGGCACCTCAGGCGGCACAAACACGGGCGGAAAGGGCGGCATCGGCGGCGCGGGCGGCTATCGCGGTGGCTCGTGGACGAGCGGCCCCGGCTGCGACAAGTACCTCAACAACGGCAAGGCCGAAGGGCCGGGTGGCGGCAAGCGTGGTCCGTGCGGCGGCGGCGGCTACAAGGGCGGCTACAGCTACAGTGGCGCCGGCGCGGGCGGCGGCGGCGGCGGATGTGGCGGCACCGGTGGACCTGGCGGCAGCTACGGCGGCGCTGGTGGCGTCGGCAAGCCGGGGCTGACGGGTGGCGCCGCGTACAAGGGCAGCAGCGCTGGCTCGGCGTCGGGTGGGTCTGCGGGGTCGAGCTGCAGCTATCCCGCTTCGCAGGGCAACCCGGCGTCGATCTATGGCGACGACAAGATCTCGATGTTGCACAATGGCTCAGGCGGCGCAGCCGGAGGCTTCGGTAGCTTCGCTGGTTTTAGCGGCTGGGCGAAGGCCAACGGCGGCTCGGCGTACGGCGGAGACCCCGGTTATTCGGGTGGCTCGGGCGGCGGTGGCGGTGGCGGCGGCGCGCTGATGCTGTGCGCGGGCAGCGCGCTGGTGGTCGCCGGTAAGGTTGATGTGACGGGCGGCGGCGGCGGGACGGGCGGTGGCTCGGGCTATTCGTCGAGCGGCAAGAGCGCGGCGTATTACGTGAAGAGCAAGATCGGTGGCGGCGGCGGCGGCGGGCGCTCAGGCGGCGGCGGCGGCGGCGGCGGCGGCTCCGGTGGCTCGCTGTTTCTCATCGCGCCGAAGGTCACCGCGAGCAACGGCGCGATAGCCGCAGGCGGCGGATCGGCTGGTTATACGGGCTATGCGTCGAGCGGCGGCAGCGGCGGCTACGGCCGCAACGGCGGCGCCAAGGGCGGCTCCGGAGGCGCGGGGGGCAAAGGTGGACTTGGCGGCGTCGGCGGGCTCGGTCGCGTCCGGGTGCAGGCCAGCAGCGCGACGATTGGGACGTACGTGGGCAAGCTGAGCAAGGGCGGACTGTGAACTTGCTGGGGGTCATCTGACCCCTCTCCTCGCGATTCACGGACTGCCCAACACCTGACCGCTGCGCACGCTGGCAAAGGCCAGGCTCAACTTGCTGGCGGCGCCCCAGCCCTGCGCACGGTAACCCTGCCCGGCCGCGAACGTGCGCAGCCGCACCTCGCCCTTCACCACGACGAGCTGTGGCGCGTCGCTCGTCGTCGCGCCACCGACCGCGCTGGTGGTCACCCAAAAACGCCCCGCACCGAGGCGCCCGTCGGCTGTGAACCGCGACACGACGGCGCTGTTGGGCGAGCCGAGGTAGGCGCTGTTGATCCCGGCGACGACGTTGCGGCTGTGGCCGTCTTTCGGTGTCAGCGCCGCGACCAGGGCGACGTTAGAGCTGGTTTTGCGGGCGTGGTGATGGGCATGGACGACGTCGACGCCCTCCGCGCTCCAGAATCTGGGGCCGCTGGTGGTCACGAGCAGGCTCTCCACGTCCGGCTCGCCCGCGGCGCCCGAGCCCGTCAGGTCGCCGCCGAAGTGGTAGCGAAACGCCCCGAACGAGACGAGCCCGACCAGGGACCGGGCGTTCTCTTCGTTGCTGTCGCTGTGCCCGAAGGTCAGGACCCCGGTGGCCGCGCCGGCGCCGGTGCAGCGCGCGTTGGCGGCGATGAGCGTCAGCCGCGCCCCGCCGCCCAAGTCGAGCCACGTCGGCGCCCCGGTGGCGTCGTCGCTCGGGTCGTCAAGCTTGCCGATCCGTAGCCCTGGGCAGCCGGTGGCGGGGGACGCGCCAGAGAGGAGCTTCGCGTCGCAGGCTGGGACCGACGACGACGCGCAGAGCCCGAAATCCCGGCCTTTTTGCGCGCTGTGGAGGGCTGCGCAGAGATCGGCCCAGCGGTCGAGGTTGGCGCCGGCGCCCAGATCGACGTGGCCACGGTGCACCACCCCTCGTGTGATCTGCAGCGCGCCTTTGCCCTCCAGCAGCGCCGCGGCGGCGCCGATGTGGTCGCCGTGATTGTGCGTCAGCACGACCCACTCCACCTCGCGGTCGGCGCGCTGCCGTGGGTAGCCGCGTTTGGGCGTGAGCACCGTCGTGTTCAGGGCGATCACTGCGGCGCGGACCTCGTCGTCGTGGTTGCTGTTGCCCACGTCGAGCAGCGCCAGGGTGCCGTCGGGGCCGATCACGATCGCCGCCTCGCCGAGCTTTGGCACGAGGCCCATGGGCAGGTCGAGCTGATGGATAGAGAGCTGACCGGGGATCGGCTGCATGGCGCCGGTGGGCGCGGGGTCTGGCTGCAACGCGCCTGGTCCCTTGGCGTCGGCGGGGGGAACGTCGCCAGCGGCCGTATCCACACCGGCCGTATCCACAGCCGCCGCATCCACAGCCGCCGTGTCCCCAACGACGGTGTCGCTGAGCGCCGTGTCCGTCGAGGCTACGTCCCCGGACGGTCCACCATCGAGCACGACGGCCTGTCCGCTGTCGTCCAAGCCAAGCGCGTCAGCTGACGTCTGTGCTGAGGGCGGCGTGCTGCAACCCAGGCAGAACACGAAGAGCCACGCAGGCCAACGCGACCACGCCGCCATCGGTCGGGTGGGCGTCTCAAGCAGCGACGAATGTGACCTAATACTGTTCATTTTTGCCATCTCGTCTCGTTTGTGTGACTTGTTTCACTTGTACGGTACAGCAGCTGGGGTCGCAACCTGTGAATCACCCGACCAGACCACGAAAAGGACTAGAATCATGAACGAAAAGACACGCAAGATCGGATATTGGATCGCCACCGTCCTCATCGTGCTGCCGATGGCGATGGGCGGCGCGATGGATGTGATGGGCGGACCGGACATCGCCGAGGCCATGAAACACCTCGGTTATCCGATGTACTTCACGATGCTGCTGGGCGTCTGGAAGCTGCTGTCTGTGCCGGCCCTGCTCGCGCCTGGCCTCGCTCGGCTCAAGGAGTGGGCCTACGCCGGTGTCGCCTTTGACCTGACCGCCGCGGCCGTGAGCCACGCCGCGGTGGGCGACGAATTGCCGAAGATCATCATCCCCATCGTGCTGCTCGGCATCGCCGCGGCGAGCTGGGCGCTGCGTCCGGACAGTCGCAAGCTGCAGGGCTGAAGTTTCAGGGCTGAAGCGGCAACGCGCGGCGTGCGAACTCAGAGCGCGCCGCTCTCCTGAACGAAGTGGCGCTGCTGCCGCGGCGTCGCCCAGCGATGGAACAACGCAAGCTCGAAGTCGTCGGCGTTGTGGATGCGCGCCCGTCCAACGACGTACAGATCTGCACGTTGCGGTCGATCAAATAGTCGAGCCGCTCTTCGGTCATCAAGCTGAGGTTGGTGACGAGCGCGAACATCAGCGACTTGTTCGCGAGGGCGTTCTTCTGCCGCGCATACTCGACGATGTGCTCCACCACGGGCCAGTTGGCCAGCGGCTCGCCGCCCTGGAACTCAAACGTGAGCCACGGCGAGGTGGACTGAAAGGCGAGATCGACCGACCGCTCGGCTACTTCCAGGCTCATGTCCGTCTCGACGGCCGCCATCGACGCCCGCGACGCGTGGCAGTAGCGACAGCTGTGGTTGCAGCGCAGCGTCGTGATGAAGATGTGCAGGTTGGGCCCGTAGCGCAAGAACCGCAGCTTCTCGCGCAGCTCATCGACCAGCGCCTCGCGGTCGAGCGTCTCGATCAGAAAACCCGCCGCTGATAGACGCGCCCACAGCGAGCCACCGGACTCGAACTCGCCGTGGACAAACGGGGTCAGCTCGTCGTCGTCGAGGAAGAGGTGGGCGCCAAAGTCGTTGGTGATCAGGGTGCTGTCGTCGACGCGGCGCAGCCGAAACGGCACGAGGTCGTCGGGCCGCGCGCGGCGGAGAGACAGCCCTGCTGTCGGGACAAAGCTTGAAAACGACATGGCATCCCCCTACGTCGACCTTGCGGTGGCGACAGCCAGGGATCCCGTAGTTGCAAGCCAGGCGAGGATTGGCTGGTTGAAGCCGTGTCTACGCCAACCCCTTCCGGGTGGTTGTCACACTAGGTGGGTTCGGGCGCCGAGACGGTCTCCCGCGCGCGCAGAATCGCTCGCCAAATAGCACTATCTGCCGATAAATTCAAGTGTTTTGGAGAATCGTATGGAACAACCGGCGACGGGCGTCTGCGGATCCCGCATGTCGGCGGCGACGCCGCTATTTGCCGAAGTTCACGGTCTTCTCGAAGCAGTAGAGGTGGCCGCGATACGTCGAGTAGCAGCGGTCCGTGTTGCAGGCGTACGACCACTGGGAGTTCGTGACGCCCGCCACGCCGATTCCCGCCCCGTACGACGAGGACCCGCTCGTGGTGTTGCTCTTCCAAGCCAGGCAGTTTCGGCTGCTACTCGTGGTGTAGCGATTGCCGTTGTAGTACGTGCCTGTGTGCACCTTCGGCCTGAAGTTGCCGCTGCAAGTCGTGTTGCTGTTGGACGAGGCCGCTGTGACGTTCTTGCCGCTCTCATCGACGTTGATGGGGCTCGCGATCGAGCCGTCGACCAAGTCGGCCCAGCTCGTGGCGATGACCGCACCATCGAGACGACGATAGCTCGCGCCAAGCTGCGGGAAGGTCAAAGCAGGGTAGGTGACATGGTCTGACAACCAAGCCTGCCAGCTGCCTCCCAACGACGCAGAGGCGGCCGCGGCCTCGCATTTTGCGTCGGCCCCGGCGATGCCGCCGAGGTTACCGTCGAAGGTCGCGCTGGTCAGAAAGACGCGGTGATACTTCGCACACCCGGCGGCCACGACGTGTTTGCATGCCCCTGTCTTCGCGTCGCAGCTGTCGGTCGAGCAGGCGTTCAAGTCGTCGCAAGCCTTGGCGACGCCACCCTGGCATCCACCCGCGCCGCAGGTCATCTGCTCCAGGCAAGGCTTGCCCGAATCGACACAATCCGCGCCGGCCGGCTGGGGCACAAAGCTGCAGCTACCGGTGAGCTTGTCGCAGCTGTCCAACGTACAGGGCTTGCCGTCGTCGCAGATCTTCTTGGGCATCAACAGCCGCCGGATGCGATGGCTCGACGTCTCGGCGATGTAGAGGTGGCCGTCGGTGCCGAGCGTCGCGCCCTGCGGGTGGTAGAAGCTGGCCGAGGTCGCGAAGCCGTCGACCGAGCTGGCGGCGCCGTTGCCGGCCACGGTGCTGACTTTTCCCCCGGAGATCATACGTATTCGCTGATTGCTGGCGCTGTCGACGACGAAGATGCGGCCGAGCGCGTCGACGTCGATCGTCTCGGGTGTCGAGAACTGCGCGGTCAGCGCTGCGCCGTCGCTCCAGCCGTTGGTCCCGGCGCCGGCGATGGTGGTGACGGTGCCGTCGGCGACCTTGCGAATCCGTCGGTTGTTGGCGTCGGCCACATACAGCGCGCCGTCTGGACCGAAGGCGATGTCTTGCGGTGCGCTGAACTTCGCTGACGTCGACGCGCCATCCGCGTAGCCCGCGCTGCTGCCCGCGAAGGTCGCGACGTTGTTGGCGGCGTTGAGCGTGCGAATGCGGTGATTGTTGATGTCGGTGATGTACAGCACGCCAGCGCCGTCTTCCGCGAGACCACCCGGCTCGACCTGGAACTGGCTGCTCGTGACGTAGCCGTCGAGCAGCCCAGCGGTGCCGCTGCCGGCGAGGGTGCCCACCGTGCCCGTCGCGGACACCGTTCGCAGCCGCGCGCCGCGGCCGTACACGACCAACGAGCCGTCTTTGCGCAGCAGCAGCGTCGAGGGCGACGTGAACTTTGCCGACGAGCCGGCGCCGTCCAAGTAACCAGCGGTGCCGCTGCCAGCGAAGGTGGTGACCTTGCCGTCCTTGGTCATCTTGCGAATGCGGTGGTTGTCGCGGTCCGCGATGTAGAGCGTGCCCGCGGCGTCCTGCACCAAGTCCCACGGCGACCGGAAACGCGCGTTTGTGGCGGCGCCATCGACGTAGCCCAAGCTGCTGCCCGCGATCGTGGTGACCAAGCCCACGTCGGTCTGGCAGCTCTTGCCCCAGCAGGTCTCGCCCTGCGTGCAAGCGTCGCCGTCGTCGCAGCTCGCGGTGTTGGCGGCGTTCGAGCAGGCGCCAGTGAGGGTGTTGCAGCTGTCGGTCGTGCAGACGTTGTTGTCCTCGCAGCTGTTGATGGCGCCGCTGCAGGCGCCCTGCGCGTCGCAGGTGTCGTCGAGCGAGCAGCCGTCGCCGTCACTGCACTTGCTGCCGATGATCGCGGCCTGGTGGTCGCACTTGCCGGTCAGCTGGTTGCAGCTGTCGGTGGTGCACGACGAGCCGTCATCGCAGTCCTGGATCGCGAACGCCATCACACGGATGCGGTCGCTGCCCGTCTCGCTCACGTAGAGTTGCCCGAGCGCGTCGCTGGTCACGCGGGCAGGCGACGACAGCGTGGCGTTGTCGAGCACCCCGTCCGCGCTGCCCGCGCTGGGGCCGCCAAAGAGCGGCGTCAGCTTGCCGCCTGACAGCTTCACGACCCGATTGTGGTTGGGCAGCGACAGGTAGATCACGCCGTTGGGCGCCACCGTCACGCCGCTCACGTAGCCGACCGCGGCCGACGACGCTGGGCCGAAGACGACGCTAGCGTTGCTCGCGCCCACCACCGTCGTCACGGTGCCAGCCTGCGAGATCTTGCGCAGCCGGTGATTGCTACTATCGGCCACGTAGACGTCGCCCGTTGCGTCAAAATCGACGCCTTGGCTGTTGTTGAAGCGCGCCGAGCTGGCGGGGCCGTCGACGAATCCAGCGCTGCCAGCGCCAGCGAGCGTCGTGACTTTGCCAGCGGTCGTGATGAGACGGATGCGGTAGTTGCTGGTGTCCGAGACGACGACCTGCCCCTTGCCGTCAACCGCCAACCCTGACGGGTTGTTGAACTTCGCGTCGGCCAACGCGCCGTCCAAATACCCTGCCACGCCGCTGCCGGCATACGTCGACACGACGTTTTTACCGGAGATCCGGCGGATTCGCTGATTGGAGCGGTCCGCCACCAGCACGCTGCCATCTGGCGCCGCGTCGAGCGCCATCGGGTAGTAGAAGCTCGCCGCGCTGCCCACGCCGTCTTCAAATTTGGCCGAGCCGCTGCCCGCGACCAAGCTCACGGTGCCGTCCGGCGTCACCTTGCGAATACGATGATTGCCGAAGTCCGCCACCCACAGATCCGCGCCGACGCGGGTCATCCCAAACGGATCCTTGAACTGCGCCGAGGCGCCCTTGCCGTCCGTATAACCAGCCGTCGAGCCGGCCAACGTCGTCAACTTCGGCAGCTCCGCGGTGCAGCTCTTCTCGTAGCAGGACTCCCCCGTGGTGCAAGCGGTGCTGTCGTCGCAGCTCAGCGTGTTCGCCTCATTGGCGCACGCCCCGAGGTAGGGATCGCAGCTGTCGGTCGTGCAGCCGTTGCCGTCGTCGCAGCTCTTGGTGGTGCCCGCGCAGGTGCCAACGCCGCTGCAGACCGTGTTGGTCGTGCAGGCGTCGCCGTCATCACAAGCGTTGCCGATCTGGGTCGCCGTGTGGGTGCAGCCCTTGGTTTTGTCGCAGAGATCGGTGGTGCAGGGCTCGCCGTCGTCGCAGCTCGCTTTGCCGAACTTCAGCACGCGAATACGCTGCGAGCCCGGATCCGTGAGCCAGACGTCACCATTGCGCGCGACATCCACGCCAAAGGTGGTCTTGGTCAACCGCGCGATGTGCAAGGCGCCGTCGGTGTAGGTGCCATACTCGATCATCGTGCTGACGGTGCCCTGGTCGATCCGCCGCAGCTTGCCGTTGCCGTAGTCGTTCAACAGCAAGCTGCCGTCCGCCATGACCGCCAGGTCGTACAGGCTGCTGAACTTCGCAGACGACGCGGCGCCATCCTGAAAGCCCGGGGTGCCGACGCCAGCGACCGTCGTCACCAAGCCATTTGGCGCCACCTTGCGGATGCGGTAGTTGTTCACATCGGTCACGTAGACGTCGCCCTGAGCACCGACCGCGACGCCGCGTGGGGCGTTGAACCGCGCCGAAGAGCCTGGGCCGTCGAGGTAGCCCGCCGTGCCGGACCCCGCCAGCGTCGTGACGATGCCAGTCGTGCTGATCGCCCGGATACGCTGGTTTCCCTGGTCGCTGACGACCACCGCGCCATCGGCCGTGACCGTGATCCCGACCAGGTCGGCGAAGCGCGCTTGGGCCGCTGGACCATCGACGTAGGCCTTGTTGCCGTCGCCCGCGTAGGTGCTGACCACACCCGCCGGGCTGACGCGCCGCACCCGCCTATTTCCGGTGTCACAGACAAAGACGATGCCGCCCTTCGCCGTGGCGATCGCCTGCGGAGAAGAGAACTTCGCGGCGGCGCCAGGTCCGTCGGCGTAGCCAGCCGCGCTGCCCGCGACGGTGGTGACGGTGCCGTCTGTGGTCATCTTTCGGACCCGGTGTGTGCTGGCGTCGACCCACCAGACCACGCCGTTGTCGCTGACAGAGACGCCGTACGGGCCATAGAGCGTCGCCGACTTGGCGGGGCCGTCCTGCGAGCCAGCGCTGCCTGTGCCGATCGCGGTCTCGATCACCCCCAAGCCGCCGACACAGACGCCCGCCTTGCAGCCGTCGCCCGTCGTGCAGCCGTCGCCGTCACTGCAGCCCTCTTCGTGGGCCGGGTGGCTGCAAATACCTGTAGCGACGTCACACAGATCCTTGGTGCACTGCTTGCCGTCGTCGCAGTCTTTCGCCTTACCAACACAGGCGCCCTTGGTGTCGCACGCCTCGTTGAGCACACAGGCGTCGCCATCATCACACTTGGCGCCAACGCTCACCGCCTTGTGGCTACAAGCCCCAGTTTTGGCGTCGCAGCTGTCGGTGGTGCAGGGGTTGCCATCGCTGCAGTCGATCGCGCCAGGGAGCAGCTTGCGGATGCGGTTGTACTGGTAGTCGGCAAGATACATCGCGCCACCGGAGGCGGGCGCCATGCCATACGAGTATCGCAGCGCAGCCTTGTCCGCAGGTCCATCGCTCATCCCAGCGACGCCAGAGAACGCGACGGTGCTGACCAGCCCTTGCTGCGTCACGCCGCGCAGTACGTGATTGCCAAGTTCGAAGACCAGCAGGTTGCCCTGACCGTCCACCATGACGGTGCTCGGCGAATTGAATTTCGCGAGTCCACCCTGCGCGTTGACGAGCCCATAGCTGCCGCTACCGGCGAGCGTCGTGACTTGGCCGCCGAAGATCAGGCGAATTCGGTGGTTGCTATAGTCCGCCACATAAACGCGACCGCTCTTTCCCTCAGCCACATCAAAAGGGTTGTAGAACCTAGCGCTCGCAGCCGGACCATCTGTGAATCCGCCGCTCCCGTGCACACCCGCAACAATGACCGTCGTCTTGGCGATGGGATCGTAGCGGCGGATTACATGTCGTCCCGTGTCAGCGACCAACACCGTGCCATCAGCGCTTGTGGCGACGCCGCGCGGGCGATTCAGCGGTGACACGACGACCGTTTTTATGAATCCGGTCGCGTCGACGTGCCGCAAAGAGTTGTTGTAATAATCGGCGACGTAGACACCGCCATTGCCGTCATAGGCCAACCCCGCCGGGTTGCGAAACCTGCCGTTTTTTCCGTCGGTGTTGTAGCCGTAGTTGTTGGGTGTGCCAGCGAAAATCGTGACCTGACCCGACGTCGAGATCTGCCGAACCACGTGACTGCCGTAATCCGACACAAACAAGGTGCCGTCGGGCGCCGCGACGATGTCCCAAGGATTGTTGAATTTGGCCTGTGCGACGCCGCCGTTCGTGGTCCCGGCCGTGCCCGTACCCGCAAACGTCGACACCATCCCACCAACCGGCGCCACGCACTTGCCGCCCGTGCACGTCTCGCCGGTCGTGCAGACCGTGCCGTCATCACAGCTGCCGCTGATCGGCGTCGTCACGCACTTGCCGCTGGCCTTGTCGCAGCTGTCCGCCGTACACGAATCATCGTCATTACAGACCTTCGACGCGCCGTTCACACACTTGCTATCAGCGCAGCTATCCGGGGTACAAGCGTTGTTATCCGAGCACGACGCCAGCTTCCAGCTCAGGCCATCGTCCGCGCACGTGCCGAGCTGATCGCCCTTGCAGGCCAACGATTTCGGCGTGCAGAGCCACTTCTTGCACTCACCGTTCAAGCACGACGCCTGCTGCTTGTTGCAGTCGATCGTCGAGACCCAGTTGGTGCCGTCGGGCAGACACGACACGATGCGCGAGGCGGTGCAGTACTTCGACTCGGGATTACAGATCTGCTTGAGGCATTCGGTGCCAGCGCAGACGTAGCTCGAGGCGCAGGCTTTGTCGGTAAACGCCGTGCCATCGCCGTTGCAGGTGCGCTGCTTGCCGCCCACACACGAGACCGCGTTGGGCACGCAGACCTGCGGCACACACGCGCCCTTGAGGCAGCCTTTGTCAGCGCCGCACGTCGTCAGCTTGGTGGTAACCGTGCCGAGCGCGTTGCACTGCAAGACGTCCTTGCCTGAGCAGGACAGCGCGTTCGGCGCGCAGATGACGCTCTTGCACGCGCCCGTGTCGCAGGTCTTGCCGCTGCCGCAGCTGCTCTCGACCCAGGCCAAGCCATCGGCGGCGCACGTGCGGACGGTCGCCGCGCTGGGACCGACGCCGCAGGCCGTCTCTCCGGGCTTACAGACCAACTTCTTGCACACGCCAGCCACGCACAGGTTGCCGCTCGCGCAGGTCGTCTGCTTCGTCGCCGCGGTGCCGGTGCTGTCGCAGAGCATGACGTCTTCGCCGGTGCAGAACGACTTTCCCGCCACGCAGATGATCGTCTTGCACGCGGTGCCGGCGCAGGTCTGGCCGCTCGCGCAGCCCGCTTCAACCCAGCCGAGGCCGTCGGCTTTGCAGGTCAAGATCTTGCCGTCAGCCCCGCACTTCGTCTCGCCGCCTTTGCACACCTTGGCGAGGCAGCTGCCGGCTTGGCACAGCTCGCTGCTGCTGCAGGTCGACTTCTTCGTCGCGACGGTGCCGGTGCCGTCGCAGACCATGACGTCCTGACCGGCGCAGAACGATTGGCTCGCCGTGCAGATGAGCTTCTTGCAGGCCGTCCCCGCGCACGTCTGGCCGCTGACGCAGCTGGAGGTGACCCAGCCGAGGCCGTCGGCCTTGCAGGTCAAGATCTTGCCGTCGGTCCCGCACTTGGTCTCACCGCTTTTGCACACCTTGGCCAGGCACACGCTGCCCTGGCACACCTCGGCGCTCGTGCAGGTCGACTGCTTGCTGGCCGCCGTACCGGTCTTGTCGCAGAGCATCACGTCCTGCGCCGCGCAGAAGGTCTTGTCGCTGCTGCAGATGATGGTCTGGCACGTGGTACCCGCGCAGGTCTTGCCGTCGCCGCAGGCCGCGGTTGTCCACGTCAACCGGTTGGGTCCGCAGGTCTTCAGCTGGCCCTTGGCGTCGCAGCTTGTCTCTTTGACGACGCAGATCGCCTTGGTGCAGGCCCCGTCGCTGCAGACCTCGTCGGCCTTGCACCCTTGGCCCTTCACCTGCTGCGTCCCGCTTGTGTTGCAGATCTGCGGCACGCTGGTCGGCACCGCGCCCGCGCAGCTCTTGGCGCCGGCCGTGCAGATGACCGCCTCGCAAGCGCCCGCATCACACGCCGTGCCGCTCGGGCAGCCCGCCGCGAGGTACGACAAGCCATCCAACGCGCAGGTCTCCACCTTTCCGGCCGTCGCGCCGGCCCCGCAGCGCGTCTCGCCGGACTTGCACAGCTGCGTCAGACACGCGCCCTTGCTGCAGACCTTGCCCGCCGCACACGTCGCCGCCTTGCTCAGCGCCGTCCCGGTGGGGTCACACTGCATCACGTCGGCGCCCTGGCATGACAGCTCGCTCGCCTTGCACACGACGGGCTTGCAGTCGCCCGCCGAGCACGCCTTGCCGAGCGGACACGCGCTCGGCATCCAGACGAGGCCGTTG
>ERZ889078.2231-NODE-2231-length-14018-cov-17.832486_pt1 | contig 14018 bp, 12 predicted proteins | sample MGYA00521266_ERZ889078 | MGnify/ENA primary metagenome ERZ889078 (study PRJEB32303, sample SAMEA104408618) | aquatic metagenome | biome: Brackish water; feature: Pelagic; material: water | place: Baltic Sea | collected 2014-06-16T06:34:00 | depth 76,534 m ...
AATTCCAACCCATTGTCAGTTAAGATATGAGAGATATAAAAAGGGAAATACTCTATAAAGAGTATATAAATAAGGAAAACACTAATGACATAAATAAGTAAATTTTATGGGATTAGAATAACAATATATTTTGATGACCATCCACGTAAGAACCAAGTAAAGTATGTCCTCCCTAAAATAGAGATTTAAAAGAGTTATTTTTGACTATTTTTCTTAATAATATGCTAAAAATGGGGTGGACGTACTTTACTTGATGCTTACCTAAAAATAGCCTCAAATAAGTTCGAGGTTCCAAGAAATGGAGGTCAATTTATTTTTTCCCACTCAAACTTACTTATATTTTTCTCATCTTCATCAAAATTTATCCCTAAAAAATATATCTCTTTGTTTTCACTCATATATTTTTGAGCATAGTTTTTATCTTTTATTTGTCTTAAAGCGTCAGTTCCACCCATCTTAAACTCTATAATATAGATTAAATTCTCTATTTTAACAGTTAAATCAATACGACCTTTATTAGTGACGTCTTCACCTATTATCTCTAAGCCTAAACTTTGAAGATAGACATATATTACACTTGCATAATATCCCTCGAAATGAGATATATCATTTTTTGTGTAGTTGTTGTATGGTATTGATGCGAACATTGATATTAATGTCGTTTTTAGATCTTCTAGGTTTGCACTACTTAAGGCTAGATATATTGGGATTTTAGAACTATTTGGATTATTATTTTTAGTTAAATATTCAATTACTATATCATTAAATGATTGTTTTACTTCTATATTTGGTAATTTTAATTTATATTCTATAGAATCAAAAGGGGTAATACGGAGTTCATCAATAGTTAAATACCCTGCTTGATAAAGAACCACTTCCAAATCTAGGTTTTCTATATCAAAACTATCTAGTAATTTTTCATCTACTATAAGGTTTGATAGATTTGGTAAGAAGTAGTTATTTTCTTTTATAAGTTTGATTAAAAATGTTGGAGTACCTGTAGAAAACCAATAATTTTTATACAGAAATTTATTTTTTATAAACAGCAATATATCAAAAGGATTATAAACATCATCTTTTAAGAAGTTATATCCATTGTACCAAACTTTGAGTTTCTTCAAATCTACACTTTTTAGATAGGGTAAAAATGAAGTTTGGATATCTTCTTGAGTATAACCACATACATTTCCAAAATCTGGATTTAGACTTATATCTTCTAACATATTAAGCCCACTAAATATAGATGCTTTAGAAAATTTACTTACACCTGTTAAAAATACAAACTTTAGATATTCATCACATCCTTTTAAAATTGTATAGAGTGATTTTACAACTTCTCTATTATCTTTCGCCACTTCTATTTGGTCTAGGTTGTCAAGTATAGCCTTATCATATTCATCTATTAATACTACAACTTTTTGATTGTATTTTTCATAAGTTGCTTGAATAAGTTCTTTAAAACATATTGCGTAATCATCTGATTTGCATTGTATATCTAGTCTTTTTTGATTATCACTTAACATCCCAAATATTGTTTTTTTTAAACTCTCTGTATCTCGTAGATTTCCAAAAAAATCTATCTTAATAACTGGATATTTAAGATTCCAATCCCATTTATCATAAATATCTAGACCTTTAAATAGCTCTCTGTTTCCCTCAAATATATTTTTTAAAGTATCTAAAAACAGTGATTTTCCAAATCTTCTAGGGCGAGATAAAAAAACATATCTATAGTCTTCAATCAAATCTAATGCTATAGCTGTTTTATCAATATAGATATAATCCTCTTGAATTATATCTTTAAATGTTTGTATGCCAACTGGTAATTTTTTTAGTTTCATTTTATTTAACCCCAATAGGAAAATCATTTCCACTTATCATAAGTTCTATCAGGCAGTACATCTTCTATATATCCTGCCAACTCTTTTATGGTAATTTTATTATCACTTCCATAATCTTTTCCATTTAATGCTTCTATTAGAGTATATGTAAGGACTCCTTACCTGTTTGCCAAACTTTCACTGTTTTATCTGATGAACCTGAGACAAGGTAGTTGTCATCACTACTAAAACTTAAATTATTTACTATATTTGTATGAGATTTGAGAACTTCCTGTAAGTAGTGGTGACAATGCTATTAGTATATTTCTCATTTTTTTGCCTTTTTTTGTTTTTCAAGTCTTTGCGGAACATCGAATTTAAAATGCTAAAAATAGCCTCGAATAAATTCGAGGTTCCGCATAACATTATACTTTTTTAACCTTTTCAACACCCTATATATTGAAAATTATAGTACAACGGCGTTGATACAAAAAGGAATTTTTAGAGCTTGATAGGTTTTCGGAGTGATGTAAATGGTAAAGGTGGAACACCCTAGAAAAGGAGTTCTTTTTACTGAAATTATTTCAACGACGCGATTGTTTGACCAAACTTAATATTGTCCCCCGTATTTACTTTCAAATCCAACATATCTTTTTGCGCCAAAATCACAATGGTTGAGCCCATTTCAAAACAGCCAAAATCATCGCCTTTGTCTAAAAACAGATTTTTAAACTCGTAAGACGATGGTGTCGTGGCGCTTGCGTTCGTTTGAATGAGAGGCTCAAACGCGACTTGCATGACCCCGACGTTTAAAGCGCTGACGAGAACCATGTAAAATCTCTTGCCCGACGTAGTCTCGCAAAGAATGACGACTCTTTCATTTTCGATGAACAGATTCAGCCTTTTCTTTAAAGACGGCACGTTTACCGGATAAAATTTACCGGGAACATGCACGGCTTTTAGAACCTTCAAGTTTGTTGGAATATGGTAACGATGGTAATCTTTTGGCGATAAATAAAAATTTATAAACTTTCCGTCATGAACGATATTTTTCTGTTCTTGAGTGAAATTATCACCCAAAAGTTCATCTGTTTTATATCGCATGCCTTTAATCTGAAGAGCGTAGTCGACTTGTAAATCGCCGCACTCGGACACGTAGGAATCACATGGAGATATAAAATCGTCTCCATCGAGAGAAAAATTTCTCCTCTCTCTTAGTCTTCTTGTAAAAAGAGCGTTTAAAGATTTGTATCCGCTTGGCTGATGAAACTCGCTCATGTCAAGTCCCATCAAAGAAACGTAAGATTGGTTCACGATGTTTTGAAACCATCTTGGAAACTCTTTGGAAGCGAATTTGCCAAAGTTTTGTGAGATAAGCGACGTTATATGTCTTTTTTCCATACTGCTATTTTCCTATTTTAGTTTATTTTTCTTTTTGCTATTTCTTCAATCAAGACAGTCGCGTAACAGCCTTTTGGCAAAGTGAAATTCATTTCATACTGCGCTTCTATGGGATTAAAACGCCCCTCTACCTCCGTCGGATAAACCCAAGCGAATCTACGAGCTCCATCCTCGTTTATATCATCGTTAAAATTTTTTTCTATCTCTCCAGCGAGTCCAGAAGACGTTTTCACTTTTTTCCCGCATAAAAGCCCCGTTACGCTAATGTCGTGTTCGTTAAATCTCAGCAAGTCATTCTCGTCGGACGTAAATTCAAAGAGCTTGCCATAAGGATAGTGTTCCATAACGTCTCCGTCCATCAATTTAAAAGGATGCTTTTGCGCTTTCATCTTCTTTACTTCGTTATTTGGCATATTGAGTAGCGTCTCTATTTCCGACGCTTCAAAACTGCTTACAAGCGAGTTTATTTCTAAACGTCTGCTTAACCAAAGATTAAAAAGATGACTTTGATAAGCGTTTACGAGAAGCGTTCTCACTCTAGGATTTCTCTCTCTCGCTTCGCCTTTTGCAAGTTTTTCTCCGAGAATATGATTGTCTCCATCATTGCCAAAACGTTGATAACCAAAGAAGTTTGGCATTCCGTCTTGTCCTATTTTTTTAAGAGCTTCGTCTATTTTTGCGGCGGAAGTGGGATTGACTTTTTTTAGTTTAATATAAAATCTATTGCCTTTTAAATGCCCTATTTTGAGCTTATTGTTGTGATAGGTTTTGGAAATTATTTTAATGTTTTCAAGATTGAAATTTTCCAACGCTTCTTCATGTTGCTTATGAATCGAGATATATTGCTTCGTCATCGCATGTTTGTCTTTTAAGCCGGCGTATCCAATGTCTCTATTTTTTATGCCCAAATATCTAGCGAACTGCCCTATCATTTCACTCGTTGAAAGCCCTTTTTTTCTTACAAAAAGAATAAGATGCTCCCCTTCGCCTGAAAATTCGTACAGAGGAATCTCTTCAACTACGAAATCACGAGGGGTCTGCTTAAAATGAAAATCTATACTTGAGTGAGCTAGCGAATAAAATCTATCCATGTTTGAATGTTCCTTAAAAATGATGCGATTTACATCTATTTGTGTATTTATCTCTTGAAGCGACCGCAAAAACAGTTAACTCTGTTCTACTCTGCCCCGCTCTACGCATAACTGCTTTTTTATCTCTTTTGTCAAACGCAACCAACATCTCATACTCTTCACCGCTGCAGCCGACTGACTTGGCTATTTTTTTGCCAAATCGAAAACCCAATCTGTTTACAGACGCCATTTTACCCAAATCGCTAAAAAGTCCGTCTGAAACGTCCATGCCCGCCTTAAGACGTCGTCGCGTATTTTTTATAAACGCGTCTCTTAGGCCTATGTTTACAAATTTGGATTTCTTATGAAGTTTACCTAAATTAAATAAACTTTTTAAACTTTTTGCCGAATCGCCCAATCTACCGGTATACGCCAGCATATCGCCATGTCTTATACCGCTTCTTAACAGTGGTTTATCAGTTTTGGAAATAATTGTAATTGTGATGTCCAACTTTGTATTGCTAATTGTGTCTCCGCCAATTATTTCCATACCGTACTGTTTAGCCACGTCTTTAAAGCCGTTAGCCAAGGCAATCATCTCTTTTTTTGTCATACTTTTTGGCATGGCGACGCTCAGAAGAGCGTAGAGAGGTTTCGCGTTCATGGCCACCGCGTCGGAGATATTTACAAGCATCGCTTTTTGCGCGATTTGATAATGACTCATCCATCGCTTTTTAAAATGCACGTTTTCAAAAAAAGCGTCTTTTGAGTAGACAAAACCATCTATAAAGGCTCCATCGTCACCTATGTTTTTGCTTTGAAATTGTGATATGAAGTAATTTTCTAAATTCAATTTTTCTTCTTTAAGTGTAAATTAATCGGTCTAGCTATAAAATAGGCGGGTAATTATACCACTAATGGGATTTATATGAAACACTCAATAAAAAAAATATTTCAAAATTTAAACACTTACATGCTATTTATTATGTTTGTCTCTTTCATTTTTATGGCGTTTACTCTTGAAAAGCAACTCTCTTTTGAGAAAATGGACAACTTGAACAACCAAAAACACATCATCGCCACTCTGACAAAAATCAATAAAGACGACTTGGAGTTGGCGCTGATTCAGTTCAATGGCAAAACCGCGCAACTCAAGAGCGAGATTGAAAAACTTTATAATATTTACAAATACAGCGTTAGCGAAAAATATATTATTGGCAATAAAGAGGAGTATATTTCCGATTTGGAAAAACTCAGCAATTTAACCGATGTTTTCAATCAAAACGCTCATAAATATTACGTACCTTCAAAAAATGTAAAAATAATAAATCTTGATAGACAAATTTTGGAAAACTCTTACTACGATTTGAATAATCACATCGATTCTCTTATAGTAAAAAACATAGAGTATGACAAAACTAAATATACCGTGTTTATGTATCTATCCATATATTCTTTTGTCGTCGTCTTCATTTTAACGCTATGGTACAGAAAAAGAATTTATTATATTTACAAAGACATAGAATATTTAACGTCAATTGATAATAATCACCAACCATATGTCATCTACACGCAAGAAGCTGATGGCGTGTTGCTTAGAATGAAACGCAAAACCGTTGTGGCGGACAATCCCGCCATGATAGATCAAATCACTGGAATTAACAATTATAAAGGGTTGGTAAACTCTTATGCAAATAAAAAAGATTTAAAAGACAGCAATTTTACGTCATTAACCATTATTGAAATAGATAATTTTTCAAAAACTAAAAGAACGTTCACTCAAGAGATGACGCAATTAATACTAAAGAAAATAGCGTTTACCATCTCTCTTCATGAACAACCTACCGACGTAATAGCAAGAACCGATTATAATCAATTTACAATCATACTTTCAAGAGCGAGTAAAGAACAGGCTTTTAAAGATATGGAAACATTAAGAGAAAGTATTTCAGAATTAAAATTTAACCTTCCAAACAATCCTACCATAACGGTTACGGGTGGATTTGTCATTAAACAAAAAAACACTACCGTTGATGAAGCCATAAGACAAGCGAAAGAGATTTTAGACTATGCGAAAAAATCGGGCACTAACATAATTATTCAAGCTCGGGATATGTCTGAACTAAAAATATAGTAAATGTCAGTATATCTCAAATACTTATATGATTCAATTGGTAACAAACTACAACTTCATCAGAACAAACAAGCAATTTAATCTATCATAAGGCAATAAGCGATATAATCAGCACTATTTTAGTTCCAAAATTGAAGGATTAGTTAATGAGTATTCCTATTTATACTTACGATGCAATTGTTGTTGGTGCAGGTCTTGCGGGATGTGCAGCAGCTAGAGAGTTGCAAAATGCAGGAAAAAAAGTTGCTGTTATTACAAAGTTACACCCATTAAGAAGCCACTCTGGAGCGGCTCAAGGTGGAATTAACGCGGCGTTTAGTGACGCGGATAGCGTAGAGTTGCATGAATTTGACACAGTCAAAGGTTCAGATTATTTAGCCGATCAAGACGCCGTTGAATTTATGTGCAAAAACGCTCCTGAGACCATCCGTTGGGCGGAAAGAATGGGAGCCGCTTTTAGCCGCACTCCAGACGGAAAGATAGCGCAACGTCCCTTTGGTGGACAAAGTTCTCCTCGCGCGTGTTACGCAAAAGACAGAACGGGTTTAACTCTGCTTCAAACCATTTATGAGCAAGCGCACCGCGCTGGCGTTAAATTTTGGGATGAATGGTACGCTGCGGATATCATCTACAAAGATGGAAAAGTTTCAGGCGTTGTCGCGTTTAACATTCGTGATATGCAAACCGTAATTTTTAACGCCAAGTCCGTAATGTTCGCAACCGGTGGATACGCAAGAGCGTTTAAAATCAACTCTAACGCGCACGCCAACACTGGCGACGGTCTATCAATAGTCGCTCGTCACGGTCTTCCTCTTGAAGATATGGAGTTTGTCCAATTTCATCCGTCTGGACTTTCAGGCAATGGCGTTTTAATTTCTGAAGCGGCTCGTGGCGAAGGTGGAAAACTTTTCAACTCTCTTGGCGAAAGATTTATGGAGAAATACGCTCCAAACGCCATGGAACTCGCGTCTCGCGACGTCGTTGCTCGCGCAATCCTTAACGAGATTAGAGAAGGTCGTGGCGTAGGTCCGAGAAAAGACGCCGTCTTTATAGACGTAACGCATCTTGGACGTGATTTGATTATGCAGAAACTTCCCGAACTTCGTGAATTGGCGATAACGTTTCTAGGTCTTGACATGATTAAAGAGCCTATCCTTATCTCAGCAACCGCTCACTACTCCATGGGTGGCATTCCAGTTAATATCGCTGGGAACGTTCGCAAAAACAATGACGAGTTAGTAGAGGGTTTTTACGCCGCTGGCGAGTGCTCATGCGTCTCCGTTCATGGAGCCAATCGTCTTGGCGCGAACTCTGTTCTGGAAGCTCTTCTTTTTGGTCGATTCGTTGGTAAAACAATGGTTAAAGAGATTGACACCATCGAACTTCGTAAGGCTATAGAATCGGACGCCGACACCGCTTTAGCGGAAATAAACTGGTTCCTGACAAACAATGGCAGTGAAACCATTCCTAAACTAAGAGAAGAACTACAGCAATGCATGACTGCCAACGCTGGAGCTTTTAGAACGAAAGAGACTTTAGAATTGGCGATAGCCACAGTAAAAAATCTTCGAAAGAAATTTAAAAACATTCGTATCAAAGACAAATCCAAAGTGTTCAACACTGAACTTCAAGAAGCCATAGAGTTTGGACATATGCTTGATTATTCTATGTTTATCGTTGAGAGCGCCGTTGCAAGAAATGAGAGTCGTGGCGCTCACTTTAGAGAAGATTTTGACACTAGAAACGATGAAGAGTTCTTAAAACACACGATGGCTTACATGGATGAAAATGGTGACCTCTCACTAGATTACATGGATGTCGTTCTTGGCAAACATGAACTTAAAGCTAGAACATACTAAAAGGAAGAAAGACTTATGAGTACAAATAAAATTACTACGCAAAAAGTAAACTTCAAGGTATTTCGTTTTAATGCTGATGAAGACTACCTTCCGTACTATGAAAATTACGATATGGAAGTGACTTCGGAAGAAGTTGTTTTGGACATATTAAACAGAATTAAATGGGATCACGATGGGAGCTTTTCGTATAGAAGAAGCTGTCGTCATGGCATCTGCGGCGCCTGCGCCATTCAAGTGAACGGGCGTCAAACTCTAGCTTGCAAAGAGAACATGTCAAACATGATCGAGTTGTTTGGAAATGAGCTTACGATCGAGCCTCAAAGTACAAAAAGAGCCGTTAAAGACATGATTATCGACAAGGGCGACTTTTGGCAAAAACACGACGCGATTAAACCTTACCTAATCTCTGACATTGATGAAAACCCCGAACATGAGCATTTGGTAACTCCCGAAGAAGCGGAGGAGCTAAACGAAGCCGACTTATGCATACAGTGTGGCGCTTGTCACTACGCTTGTCCAGTCGTTGAAGTAAATGAAGATTTCTTTGGTCCTGCGGCGTTCGCCAAAGCTTATCGTTTTGAAGCGGACGTTCGTGACAACGCTCATACAACAAGGCTTTTAGAACTCCATGAAGAAAAACAAGGTCTCTGGGACTGCGTTAAATGTTTTGAGTGCGCCGAAGCGTGTCCTAAAGACGTTAATCCAATAGAAAAGATTACTAAACTTCACCAAATGTTATTTAGAGAAGGCGTCGCGACCTCGAACGTAGCGACTCGTCATGCAGTTGCTTTTAAACACTCGATTGCTAGATATGGCGTGCTTGACGAAGGTGGAATGGTGCTTTACTCTGAAAGAGCCGCTATTGTCAAACATATTCCATTAGCGTTAAATATGTTTGTAAAAGGTAAAATCGTGCCACCTTGGGGCATCACAAAATCAGAAAATCTTGATGAGATTCAAAAACTAATTAAATCATCGTCAACTGCAAAGTTTTAGGAGTATATAGATGGGAAAATTAAGATACGCGCTTTTTACGGGATGCACTGCGAAACAAAGCACTCCTGAACAAATGATGTCAACTTTAGCGGTTGCGGAAAAATTAGGCATCGAACTTGTAGAGTTGACGGAAGCTTCATGTTGCGGAGCTTCTCATTTACAAGATTATGACGACTTTTTGTCATTGGTTTTAAACGCTAGAAACATAGCTTACGCGGAAAAACACGAACTGACTATGGTTACAATTTGTAACACTTGTCAACTCAACACCGCCATGACTAAACACCGTTTGGATAATAACGCGACTTTAAAAGCGAGAGTGAATGAAAAGCTTGGAGAAGTTGGTCTTGAGTACAAAGGCACTTCGCAAATCACTCACTTTTTATACGCCATTATCGACGACATTGGTCTTGACAAAGTCAAAGAGATGGTAACGACTCCACTAAGCCAATTCAACATCGCGCCTTTTTATGGTTGCCATAACATCCGCCCTTCCGAGCTTCAAAACGAGACTCACAAGACGCCGGAAAACCCTTACAATCCTCGTTCGCTTGATGATTTAATCATCGCTTGTGGCGGAGTAAGCGTCGACTATGAAGAAAAAAACAAATGTTGCGGTTTCCATGTTGAACTTCAAGCTCCAAAAACATCGGCTATTTTAGCGGGTAAAGCCGTAGCCGGAGCGATGGACGCCAATGCCGACTGGATGGTGACTCCTTGTCCTCTTTGTCATCTTAAACTTGATACTCAAACGGGACACCTTTCAGAAGCCGTTGGCCGCGAAGTAGCGCTTCCAGTATTGCATATGCAACAAATGCTTGGCCTCGCTCTTGGTTGTAGCGCCGAAGAACTTGGTTTCAAACACCATGTTGAAAAAGTAAACTTCGTATAATCTTTTTATTTTTCATACTTTTTTTAGTTGCCACTCTTTACGTGGCAACTCACGCTAATCCCTCAATTGGAAAAAATTAATGTCAAACTCGATAGAAATAATCTCATGGAACGTCAATGGAATTCGCGCCGTAGCAACGAAAGAAGCTCTAAAATGGATAGATGAAAGAGAGACAGACATTTTATGCCTTCAAGAAATCAAAGCGCTCCAAGAGCAAATACCGGAAGAATTGTTTGATAAAAAGTATGAAGAGACGTTTGTAAACTCCGCGCTCAAAAAAGGGTATAGCGGCACTATGACTTGGAGCGCTCTCGCTAGCGACTACAACTCTACCTGTGAGCACATAGACACCAAGAACGAGGGAAGAATCGTTGAGACGCATTATGGAGACATCGCCCTCTTTAACGTCTATTTTCCAAATGGTCAAAAAGACGATGAGAGACTTAACTATAAAATGAAATTTTATGACGACTTTTTGGCTTACTGTGAAAAATTAAGAGAAGATGGTAAAAGCATCGTTATTTGCGGAGACGTCAACACCGCGCATAAAGAGATTGACCTTAAAAACCCAAAAGCGAACGCTAAGACGTCGGGATTCTTGCCAATAGAAAGAGAATGGATAGATAAACTTCTTAACCATGGATACATAGACACTTTTAGATACGTAAATGGCGATGAAGCCGATAGATACAGCTGGTGGAGTTATCGTTCAAACGCGAGATTAAACAACGTCGGATGGAGAATAGACTACTTTTTCATAAGTGAAGACTTGGCTGAAAACTTAGAAGACGCTTTTATTCTCGATTACGTTACGGGATCGGACCATTGTCCGGTTGGCATCAGACTCTCCATTTAGCAATCTATGTCTAAATTTGCTTAAATTTTTAGAGACGATAAACGCATGCAAACAAATATAAAGAGTATCTCTTAATCAAATTTAACACATATATTAAACACAATCCGATATAATGGCTATCTTAATATAAAAAATCCATGCTAACGTCTGCTTTCTTGATTAAAAGCATGGATATGAAACACCTTATAATTACCATAAAGAGTTGTCTATGAAAAAATTGTTACTACTTCTTGTTTTACCGCTTATTGTCTTTGGACAGAGTTTTCTTATATCAAACATCCCGATTCCAAAAACATACATACAAAACTTAGATCCTTACGAGTGCGATGAGTACTGTCTTCAAGATTTTTTAGAAAACGATATGATTTTTTCTTTTTTAGCGCATGCGAATAAAAAACTGGAGAATTCAGAACAAGACGAAATTAGAGTCATGAATATCTCTATTTTAAATCTTGGGTCACAAGTCATCAGCGACAATCTAGTCAAGATTGCGATGCTCTTGCCATATAAAAAAATTGGTAAATACGCCGCTTCGACAACAAACGCCGCTTTTGCGTTTCTTATTACCAAAGCCCATCCCTTTGAACTCAAAAGCTACAAGATAGAGAGTGAAGACATGGGAGAGATTAAAAGAGTTTTGTTCAATATCAAAGCTGATGGTTTTTCCTATGTGATAGCGCCAGTGACGCAAATGGGCGCGCAAAGCATTATTGACGCACAGAGTGATTTAAACGTTTATTTGCCTACCATAAATAAAAAAGACGTTGTAACGGACTCTAGTTATTTGACTTTTGGCGCCATTGATTATCAAGAACAGTGCGATTTGCTCATTAAAGAAGCCATATCTCCTCTTGTCATATTTTCAGATAAATCATCTACGGGTGAAAAACTTGCGCTCATTCAAGAAGACGCTTTTAAATATATGGATATGAACCTTACTTCAAAGAAGAATAATGATGAAGAACAAGTGGAACAAAGAGTTTTAAATGAAGAAAATAAAGTTATCAAATATTATATATCGAGAAATACCACTAATTTAGAAAATTATCTCAAAGAAAATGAAAAAATATTTCAAGGCAGCTTTTTTATAAACACTCCAATCGTTAAGAGCGGAATGATAATGTCCCAACTCACTTTATACGACGCAAACGCCACAAACGTCTTATCCACTCAAATCAATTATGATCCGCTTTTACTCTCTATGACGCAGTATAATGACAGAAAAGAGATGGTCGTCGCAAATTCAATAACAGAGCATGACAATGTGCTTACGGAGACGAATTCACTCATCGGCAACGATATTTCATATGACTGGATTAATTACGCGACAACCGTAGGGATTGATTATTTTTTCAATAAACTAACAAATGAAGAGAGAGCGTATAACATTTCCTTAGAAGACAATCAGATGCAGTACAACACTGAACTACTTCAACCTTCAGTGTCAAGATTCATAAAATACACTCATATGGATAGAAGCGCGTTAAATATTGAAGAGACTCAAGATTAACCCCTTTACGTCTTCATCTATTTTTTGAGGATGTCCATCAAAAGCGATATAAGCTAGCGTAATTTCCAATTCAAACAACTTGGCGTCTTCTTTATAAACCGTTTGCTTTAGTATAAAAGACGCCGCTTTCATCTTAAGAAGTTCAGTTTTAACTCCAAGAACGTCTCCTAGTTTTGCGCTTTTATAATAATCGGCGATAATTTTTCTAGCGACAAAATGTCCATCTTCTAAAATGGGAGTAAGGCCTTTTTTAAAAAAAGCGTCGCTTCTCGCGCGTTCGCAAAAGTTTAGGTAGTTAGAGTGGTAAACAACTCCGCCAACATCCGTATCTTCGTAATAGACTCGTATCTGCATGCTAAACCCCTTTGTATAGGGCATTTGAAAGCCCTATAAAACAAAACATCACTAAAAACGGTACCAAAAATTTTGAAACTTAAAGCTATTTATTAGTTATATTTTTTGTATTGTACAGAAAAACTCTTAGAGAAGCGGCTTAAAAGCCTTTTGCAAATAGCGTATTAGGAGACCACGCAATTTCTACCATTGTTTTTCGCTTGATAAAGCGCTATATCTGCGCGCGCCAGCAATTCATCAAAAGTTTCACCGTTAAGGTTTAATTCCGAGACGCCAATACTAACGGTGATGGGTATCCCATTAGGCTTTAGCGCGGCGACGCCAAGTCTAATTAATTCAGCTTTTTTATTTGCCTCAACGCCAGTGCAGTGATCGATTACAATAACAAACTCTTCCCCGCCAATTCTCGCTACAACGTCTTCTAATCGGCTTCGTTCATTTAACAAGGCTGCAAATCTCTGCAAAACTTCGTCACCAAAAGGGTGCCCATAAGTGTCATTTATAGTTTTAAATAAATCAAGGTCTAACATAAGTAAACACATTGACTGCCGATACCGAATCGCTTCTGACAATTTATGACTAGCAATTTCTCGTAAATAACGTCGATTGTACAAGCCCGTTAATTGATCTCGCATGGCAAGACGCTCATATTGGTCACGCTGGCGTTTCAATAGAATGCTAACGACTAGGAGTATTATCGTTATCATCACTACAATTATAATTGCCGAAACTTTCCAAATAGAACTTTCGTATAGCTCATAGAATGTTTTTGGCTTATTGAGGAAAACTTTAGGATCGGGTATCTGATCGGGCGTTAGATTAAACTTTTTCATAACGTTATAATCAAAAATATTAACTAGGGGACTGCCTCTTACCGGTATGTTTTCAATCCCAACGCCCTGGAATATGCGCAATGTAATTTCAGCCGCTGCCTTTCCCTGATAATTTGGGCTAGTTATTTTACCGCCTACGACGCCTTGACCAACAACGTCCCACACGCAATAGGTTGGAAAACGGCTACTCTGGCTAACTAATTTAACGCTCTCTTCACTGGATAACGTTGTACCCGATTAGGTAAATCCGATGAAAAATAAAATCTAACTTAATCAAAAAAGCAAACTTGGAT